>Ga0172362_10002862_pt1 | contig 14950 bp, 18 predicted proteins | sample LakKivs1_kivu2a2_FD_114534 | JGI IMG/M metagenome (GOLD analysis project Ga0172362, IMG submission 114534) | Sediment microbial communities from Lake Kivu, Rwanda - Sediment s1_kivu2a2 | ecosystem: Environmental > Aquatic > Freshwater > Lake > Sediment | place: Rwanda: Western Province, Lake...
CTGTAGTAGGTGTTGCTATTCCAGACCGTAGGCGATTCGACCGTGACGTGGCGGAAGGTTTCGAGCCAGTTGGGCAGCCATGGTGTGGGGTCGCCGCCGACCATGTTGATGTTCCTGCAGCCTTGACGGCTCAGTTGCTCGACGACCTTCGCCATCTGTTGGGGGCTCATCTTGTCTCCTTGTTCTATGCGTTGGCTGATCGTCCAGTTCTGGCAGTGGAGACACCTCAGGTTGCAGCCGATGGTGAAGATCGTCCCTGAGGGGACGAGTTCGGGTTCCTCCCCCATGTGTAGGAAGGCGCTGGAGATGTGGAAGTCGCTGCCCAGTTGACACCAGCCCTGAGCCTTGGATCTATCAACGCCGCATCGCCTCTCGCAGAGGTGGCATCCACGCATGATTCTCTTGGCAAGCTCGATCTTCAGGTCGAGAAAAGACTTGGTTGGTTGGGGCCGACGTTTTCCAGAGTCCTCCTCCGCTTCGAGCTTGGGATACTCTTCTAGGAGCTTGTCATGGAGCTTCCAGAGGTCGCTCGTCGAGTCGTCGGGGTCGAAGTGGGCCGGAATCGTCTTCAGGATACTGTACTTCGGCCTCTTCCTGCCTTGGACCACGTCCACGTATCTCCCAAGGGCCTTTCTGACCCCTGAGCTATCGAGGGCCGAAACCGCGTCTGGACGGGAGAAGATCCACATGAAACCTTTCAGGCTTGAAATTCGGGAGACATTCTTTTAAGGGGTTCGAATTCGACGATTTTGCCCAATCTATTAATTACTAGCGATCGGACAGCATACTATCTTCAGGAATATGGGGATACGGGAACCGGAGTGATTCTTGGCTTGGACTCTCGGTTTTTTCGACGTTTAGACTTTAGAGGCAAGAACTCTTACGTTATGCGGGCAAGTTTTCCTCTTTTATGCCTTCCTTGGTCACTAGGAGTAGGTCGATCCCGTTCCCGCTAGTCGCATCCCTCGCCAGCGCCGACCTCATCGCCTGAACCACCAGCTCCCTACACTCACCAAGGGACAGACCATCCTTATAGTTGGCCTCAAGGACACCCACAGCCACCTCAGCCCCCGAACCCACCGCCGCATACTTGTCTGGAATGACAGAGCCGAAGGGGTCAAGGGTGTAGACATTCGGTCCCTCCTCATCGTCCACTCCACCCACAATCGTCTGGGTGATGTACGGGAAGTAGCGCCTCCGGAAGAGGATCGTCGACAAGAGTTTGGCCGCGGCGCGGGCAGAGATTTTACGCCCGTTGTCGAGTTCGAAGAGCCTTGCGTAGGCGGCTATCTCTCGCATGAGGATCTGCATGTCCCCTATGAGCCCCGCGCATGCCGCGCCGATGTTGTCGCTTACCTTGAAGACCTTCTTCCCACTCTTGCTGACGACGAGGTAACCGTAGGTAACCCTCTTCTCAGACGCGATGATCACACCATCCTTACAGGCCACGCCTAGCGTCGTCGCCCCGGGGAAATATACTTCGCCCATGGTTATCCCTTCTACAAGGGGAAAGAGGATAACTCCCTTTTAAGCAGTTTCTTAGGACTCAACCGATTTAAGAATCGCTGGCCATTATGAGGCTTGAGCAACCCTTTGACGCTGCGAGACGTCCTCAACAGGATCAGGTGGAACCCCGAGGAGAGGGGACGTACCTACGAAATAACCTACATCCACCGAGGAGCACCGGAGAACAAGCGAACAATATCCTTCTCAAGCATCGAGGAGATCCACTCCTCATGGTTCACATACACGGACAACGATGGAGGCGAGGTGACCATCCCCTTCCACCGCGTCCTACTGGTCCAAGACACAGAATCTGGCAGGATACTCTGGAAGAAGAGGAGTCAGCTTTGACGGTGGAAATAGAAGGCACCTACGGTGAAGGCGGCGGCCAGATCCTGAGGACGGCCCTAGCCCTATCCGCCGTCACAAAGACACCAGTACGAGTCATGAACGTTCGAGGAAAGAGAAGCCCTCCCGGCCTACGGCCCCAGCACAAGACGGCGGCGGAGGCCTTGGCGCGTTACGTCGATGCCGACGTCGAGGGTGTCGAACTCGGCTCCGTGCTGGTTGATTTCTCCCCAAGGTCCCCACGAGCTGAGCGACTGGTGGCGGACACGGGCACCGCTGGGAGCACCACGCTGATCCTGCAGAGCCTCCTACCAGTCATGCTCTTCTCCGGAGAAACCGCAGAAGTCGAGGCCCGTGGAGGGACCGACAATCCTCTAGCCCCACCCGTCGACTACATGGAGAGAGTCCTGATCCCCATGTTAACGAGGATGGGTGCAAAGCTGGAACTGCGCCTCCAGCGCAGAGGCTTCTACCCAAGAGGCGGCGGAATAGTGGTAGCGCGGTCTGAACCAGCCAACACCCTCAACCCCATCGACCTGACAGAATTCGGAGAAGTGAAAAGCATCGGAGGGATAGCCTACAGCTCAAGGCTCCCCAGCCACATCGTCCCACGCATGGCAAAAGCCGCTAGAACACTGCTAGGGAACGCGGGTTCCTGGCCTCAGAAGATTGAAGAGGAAATCCTCCAAGCAGACAACCCCAAATGCGCCCTCAACCCAGGCTGCGGGATTGTCCTAACAGCCACCCTGTCTTCAGGAGCCGTCCTCGGCGCCGGTGAGCTGGGTAAGATCGGAAAACCTGCTGAGGATGTGGGCAGGAATGCCGCCAAGATCCTGATTCATGATATTCAACAGGGCGTACCCATGGACAAGCATCTCGCCGACCAAATACTCGTCTACATGGCCTTGGCCAAGGGCCGCTCGGCGATCCGCGTAAGCGAACTCACAATGCACATGGTGAGTTGCATCTATGTCTGTGAACAGTTCCTCGGTCGAATATTCACAGTAAGCAATAAGATAGGCCGCGTCGCCACGGTCAGCTGCGACGGCGTCGGATTTCCCGTTACCTAAGAGGCTACTAGATTAGCTCGTCTTCCCTGAACCTGCGAAGTAGTTTTCCCTTTACTCGGACATCTATTTCGGGTGAGGGCTCTGGTGCAAGCTCTTCCCGCGTCTTCCGCCGCACGGTGAGGCCGCACAACCCTCCGGCGACGAGCCTCTTCTGAAGGCAGATCGCGTAGTTGCACTCTGGTCCGGAGCAGTCATCGTCTGCCCATCGGCAGTAGAGCCTCTGGCCCATTCGGACGAGGGCTCTTTGACCGCATCTAAAGGAGTCGCAGGCGGGGTAACATGGTTTGGGTTCTTCTGACAAAATGGCTACAACTCCCTCAAATTGTTTGCTACAACTAGTTTTGCCAGGCTGATGCCTCGCTGCTGGAATTCACTGATAGGATGTTTGAGTTTCCCATGATTTAAGTTTTATTCAACTGACTATCAGGTCAGATGTTGGTGCCAACGATAGCGTTTTATCGCTTCTTGAAGGTAGTGGGGGCTACGGGGTATACTATTCGATTAGTGAGAAGATTTCGTTGAGGACGTATCTGATGTAGTCCTCTCGGTCTATGGTGTTGAAGACTGTGACGATGCTGTTTCGGGTTATGCCGACGACGCTCTCGTACTTCCTCGCTGTTATGACAACGTACCAGATGGTGCCGTGTTTCAGGTAGTCGTTGTAGAGGGCTGTGTTCAGGAGGCCTGAGCCGTAGAGGGAGAGCTTGTTTATGTTGGGGATGTCTACGTTGTCGAAGAAGATTACCTTCGTGTCCTCGGGGTTCCTCTCATGGAAGTCTCTCAGAACCTCCGGAGAAATCCTAGCCTCGGTTATGTAGCCCGAAGTAATGAAAAGGGCCTCACTTAACCTGTTGGCAATATTGTTTGCCAAAAGTTTGCGCTCTATGACGAGGAGGAGGGTTCGCTCCCTCTCCTGAATGAAGACGAAGGGTATCTCAAGGGTCCTCGGCGTCGGCCTCCGCTCCCCGCGGTGGTAGATGTAGGAGACCTGATCTTGACTGTAGACGCCGTAGAGCATGTTACCCCTTATGCTCAGGTCCCGAATCTCGGTCAGTAGAGGTATGCGGACGTCTTCTTCGACGAACTCATCCTCCTTTCTCAAGTCCTTTAGCTTCGCGGCTATCGTCCCTATGTCGAGGTTCTCCATTAGACGGAAGACTTTTCCCGCTGTGACCAATGCTTCTCTCCTGTCCTATGGTTTCTAGTGTTGTTAACGTACATCTTAATTATTTGGTTAGGTATTTCTCTGCAAAGGTTGGGACAGGGCTTGCTCATCCGGGAGATGATCCTCGAGAACTTCATGTCCTACGAGTATGCGAGGATACCCCTTAAACCAGGCCTGAATGTGATCTGCGGCCCCAACGGTTCAGGGAAGTCATCCATACTCCTCGCGATCTCAGTAGCCCTCGGCCAATCCTATACCGAACGATCCCGGAAGCTGAGCGACCTTATCCGTTGGGGAAAGGACAGCGCCCGAGTCACGCTGGTCTTTGACAATACGCCTGTGAAGGGTAAGAGGCCTGTCCCGAAGTACGATGTCGATTACTTCCGCATCTCCCGATACATCAAGAAGGATGGGAACTACTGGTTTGAGGCGAACTTCGAGTCCGTCACCAAGGCAGAGATATCGGCTATCCTAAGTGACTTCGGCCTGAACCCGGATAATATGCTGATCATCATGCATCAGAACATGATGGAGGAGTTCGGGATGACGACGCCCCCGCAGAAGCTCCGCATGGCCGAGGATGCTATTGGCTTGGGCAACTATAGGGCCAATATTCTTGAGGCGCAGCAGAAGCTGGAGCAGGTTTTGAGCGAGGAGCGCTCCATCAAGAGTCTTCTCAGCAATGCGGAGCAGACACTGGCCTATTGGAAAGGAGAGTACGATAAGTATCAGCAACGACAGGAGCTCCTCAAGGAAAGAGAACACCTTGAAAGGGAACTCCTCTGGGCCCGAATAATCAGACAGGAGAATGTAGTGAAGAGTTGGGAGCTCCGCCTACAGCGTAGTGAGGCTGAACTCAAGAGCATCCAAGCCGAAATCAGTGAAACGGGGAAGGCGGTGGCTTTCCTTGACGCCTCCCTTAAGGAGCTCCGCCACAAGTACCTTGAGGTCTTCTACACGCTCTTGAATCAGGAGAAGGAGAAGACCCTCCGCGAGGTCACGGCAGAGGTTCTGGAACGGACCTTCCAGCGCCTGACAAATATGGACTGGAACCCCTCCCTCGAATCCCACGCCAATAACGCCTTCCAGAAATACGTCGCTGAGACTAGGGCGGAGATCCAATCCTCCCTGAAACTGGCCAAGGAGCAAGAGGCGAAAACCGCCGCAACCCGAGCCGAACTCACGAAGATCGAGGACAAAATCGACTCGGTCACAGAGGAATACCTGACAAAGAGGGTCAGAGAAGGAATCCTCGAGTTCCGGGAGAAGATGGTGAAAGAAGAGGTTGCAGACCTCAGTAGAGAACTCTCAGCGGCCCAAAGAACCTTGGACGAGATGAAGCCCCTCGTTGAAGAGGCTGGCCCCAGGATAGAGACATCTAGGACGATCCAAGAGGTCTCAGAGGACCTGAAGATCCTCGGCGTCCGCCTCGCCAGCCTTGGGGATGTCTCCGAGGAGGTGGAGAAGATGTACTTCCACTACCTTAACCTCTTCGACGAGTTAAAGACCAAGGCGGCCGTGGTAGATGAGAACTTGAAGAAGACGATGGAGGAGATCGAGGAGCGTCGTTGGAAGTGGCGGGAGACCTTGGATTCGATACTGGACAAGGTGAGCGAGACCTACCAGGAGTTCCTGTCCAAGATCGAGGCCACCGGGAGAGTGAGACTGATAAATACTGAGGATATCGAGGAGGCGGGTCTGGAACTCCTCGTCGGCTTCAGAGGCGCTGAGCCTCAGGTGTTGGACGCCTTTACCCAGAGCGGAGGGGAACGGAGTGTGGCGACAATGCTCTTCCTCCTCGCCCTTCAGCAGTACTTACGGTCTCCTTTCAGGGCTGTGGACGAGTTCGATGTGCACATGGATCCGAGGAACCGTGAAGTAATCTCCGAGATGCTCCTCAAACTGATGGCGGACACGAGAGACAGCCAATACGTGACGATCACCCCGGGCCAGATAACTGCTGTCGAAGAAGCCCACGTAATCACAGTACAAAGTGTGTTAGGAAGATCCGAGGTCATGGTCGTAGGTTGAGCCGAAGAAGCGCAGCGGACAGAGAGAGGCTCCTTCGAATCATAGGCCTATGCGTCGCGGTGGAGAATCGGGGAGTCGACCCCTTCGAGGTAGGGATTCAGGAAATACTTGACATTCTACGGAAGTATCTTCCCAACTGGAGGACTCTGGAAGATTTCGTCTTGGACTCGGAGACCTTGAGACGGATAGCTGGAATCGTCCAGCTACAGGGTGACTGGGTTAAGCGACGCTCAACCTCCCTCTTCGTGGACCCTCTCCTAATTGAGGTCAAGCTCAAGATTATGGACACTCAACGACTGGTAGAGGTCTTCCAAAAGACTTGGCATCCCGTGGTCGAGATGGAGATGCTGTCCCGGGCGAGAATAGAGCAGGCCATAGATTACTGGAATCAGCTGGCAACCCTTGACGAGCGGCGTCTACAGTTGCCGGAGCCGTCGGATACTCTAGGCTCTTTGACGGCTGAGGAACTCGCGAAGCGGAATATACTGTCTGAGGAGTCCTTTAGGGAAGCTTTGGAGAGCCTCTGGGATGAGTTGAAGAGTAGAGTTGGTGAGAAGGATAGAATCCTCTACTGGGATTTCGTCCAGCAGGAGACCTATGATGAGACGGTTAGGCGGGCCTACCTCGTGAGCTTCCTCATCACCTACGGCTACGCAACGATGCAGATCAACCCCTTAGAGGAAGAGGTCTTCCTGATCCCCAACGAGGAGGTCATCGAGCCGACCTTTGGGAAACAGGCTTTGACGATACCTATCGCCGTCGACAGAGAAACATGGGAAAGAAGGACCAAAAACTGAGCGAGAATACAGCGGTTATAGAACGAAGGATAAAACGCGCAGCCAAACTCCTCTTCTACAAACGCCATCGTCAACCAGGTGTGAGGGGTTGGGAACTCAGAAGGACCTTGGGCGGGAATTACCTCCGAGTCGTCGAACTCCTGAATCAACGCCTCGATAACCTTGACCTTCAGGTAAACATCGTCCACGAACCAGGAATAGAGGGAGAGCAGAGTGAAGCAAACCTCGACCGAGCCCGTTTCTACGTCACGTTGAAGGGTTCCCTCTCTACCTCGGATCTTGTGATGTCTGGATGGCGTGTAGACGATGTAGCGGCATTGATCGTGACCGTTGCCCTAATCGTTTCTAGAGGAGGCAAGGTGGCGAGGAGGGATGTAGAGGCGATTCTGAGGGAGAAGTTCCCGGGATGGAGAGTTGAACAAAACCTGAACAGGTTCGTCCGACTAGGTTACCTAGCTCAGGATGAAAACGATGTCCTCTTCATGGGCTGGAGGTCTCGGGCAGAGATTGACGAGAAGCTCTTGCTCAAGTTGATCTTGGGTGAGCCCATGAGGCAGGAGAAGGCGGCTTAGCCCACGCTTGCTGGAATCTAGGATTTAAGAGACTGTTGCTTCGAGTATTACCTCTTATGCGTACCTGGGTAATACTCTCCGAAAACCATTAGTGGCGTTTTTGGCATTTTATGTTGTAATTTTTGCGTGTGTCGAGGGTTGTTTTAGTCAAAATTGTAACGAAGGTCTATATCGTTTCTACGGGGAGTCTCTAATGCCATGGGCTAGTGGCATAAAAGAAAGAGGAGGTAAATCGAATTGACAGATGCGATGAAAGCATGGCAAAGGAGCGGCGGTCGATCGGCGTTCTCAAGGCTAACAGACAGTGTCAAGAAGCCGCCCCCCCTAAAGGAGAGAATCTCCTACACCATCTACAAATTGAAGACGCAGAACACCAGACTACAGCAGTCAGACCGTCGAATGACGGACCACTACAGTCAACTCTTCAGGAAATGCACCAACGCGGTCATGGCCAAGGACAATACTAGGGCGCAGATGTACGCCAACGAGTGTGCCGAGATCAAGAAGATGAACCAGACCATCGTCCGAAGCATGTTCGCCATAGAACAAGTAATCCTACGACTACAGACGATCGAGGAGTTCGGAGACATCGTGGTCACCATGAACCCCGTAGCAGGCGTCGTTAACTCACTGAGAGGCAGCCTCGCAGGAATCGTGCCAGAGGTCTCCTACACCTTAGGTGAGATCGGCGACCAGATGAACAACATGGTCATGGAATCCGGTGGAGCAACAGCCTTCACGACGAATGTCTTATCGATGAACGATGAGGCCGAACGCATCCTCAACGACGCAAACACCATCGCTGAGCAGAGAATGAAGGAGAAGTTCCCCACTCTACCATCCACGGAATTACCGACCGCGGAGGGAACAGCATAGAACCAATGCACGGCCTTAGGCCGTGCCACTGAGAAATAAGAGGTGAATGAATTGTACAAAGAAAACATGACGGGAAAATACTACCTCGGCAGGAAGGTCGTAGACAACTACGGCAGGACCCTGGGAAAAGTGATCGGCTACTACATACGTGACAGAGGCTCATCGCCCCTACTTGGGCTAGAACTCATAGAAGGCGACTTCATCACAGTCCCCAGCACACGTCTGATCGATGAAGCAAACATCTTCGTCCTAGACGAGAACTGGAAGACAAAGGCAGAGAACCTCGCGGGAAATCTAACTCACATCACGAGGAAGATCTCCGCCCTCAATAAACTCTACGGGAGCGGTGAGATATCCCAAGAAGCCTACGATACCCTTGGAAAAGACTTCGAAACAACTGTCCAAGACCTTAGAATCCGCCGTGAGGATCTACTAGAGAGACTGGATGAACGATCGAAGGCGCTAAACACCAAACTGAAGGGCGTCGAGGACTACTTCGTCAACGTCAAGGTAGGCCACGAACTCGGAGAAATGGACGACGACGCATACAAGATATCTAGAGATGCTCTCCACGACCTAATCAACCGCCTACAGACGGAGCAGAAAGACATCACAGCCGCCCAAGAAAGCCTACATGATTCCGTTGAGGACTCTGACTACCCTAGATCCGAACAGAAAGAAATTACAGCAGTCCAAGAAAACCTACAGCAAACACCGACATATACAGAGACAGAACCAGTAGAGACCCCCGAGACCCCGCCGCAAATGGAGCCACAGGAGAACAATCCGGAGACCCCCATATTTCTTAGGATCGAAGAAGCCGAGAGATAAGGGGTCTCCGGATGTTCGGCAAATCCGGTCTGTGGAGCATCATTCGACGAAAGAAGGATAGGGAGGGAGCTCTCAAGGATAAGGTCTCCCTCGCTATCTATATTCTTGAGTCGACGATCGAGAAGTTGAAGAGCCTGACAGTAGCGCTCTCAAAGAGGGAAGAGAAATACTTCGAACAATGCATCGAAGCGGTCGTCTCCGAGGACTCGCCTAGAGCATTGATGTATGCTAATGAATGTGCTGAGATCCGTCGCTTCGTCAGCTTGGTGATGAGCAGTCAACTCGCCTTGGAAAAGGCGTGTCTCAGGCTCAGCACCGTCGGAACCTTAAGCGATGTCCTTGCAAACATCTCGCCGATGATGGAGCTTGTCAACGAGACCGGACGCCGACTCAAGGGCATAATCCCATCGGTCACAGGGAAGCTTCAACAGGTCGACTCCGTCCTCAAGGCCAGCCTCTCAGACATGGGAGGCGCCTCAGTATCAGACCCCCAGCTGGCAAGCCGAGAAGTGCAGAGGATCCTCGAAGAGGCAAACGAGGCCGCGGAGGAGGCTGTCAGGAGCAAGTTCCCAGAGTTCCCGCCAGAACTGACGGCTGAACTTGAGAAACCCAAGGTTCCTGTGGCCCTAGCTGATGGCGTAGACGAGGCGGTCGTTGAGGCGAGGCCCATCAAGAAACTCGTCTACGACTACATCAAAGAACGGGATGGGCGTCTCAGCATCGCGGAGTGCGCTTCAGATTTAGGCTTGACCTCCAAAGAGATAGAGCAGACGATCCTGCAGCTCAGGGATGAGGGGAAGGTTACCCTATAGCGATACACCAAGGCGGGGGAGTCTTAGTTGTCGATGGCGTCAGAGGAACTGGAGAAGCTAGCGATTAAGGCAGCGAATGAGGCCATTCAGCTGGAGCGCCAAGGCTACAAGAGCATGGCCGTTGCCAAGTACACCCGCGCGGTAGACATCCTGAAGCAACTCTGTACTCTTTATCCTGGGTCTTATCAGAACAAGGTCTACTCAGACTACATTAAGCAATATGAGAGGAGGATCAGAGAACTCGGGGGTCAAGAGACCGTCGTCAAGCCGGTCAACGAGAAAAAAGCCGACTCAATGATTCTGCGAGAGAAGCCCAATGTTGAGTGGAAAGAAGTCGTTGGACTGGAGGACGCCAAGAATGCAATCGAGGACGCGATCGTCTACCCCTCCCAGAGACCAGACCTCTACCCCGCAGGGTGGCCTAGAGGAATACTCCTCTTCGGCCCACCGGGATGCGGTAAGACCCTCGTAGCCGCAGCTACGGCTAACAAGATCAATGCTGCCTTCTATAATGTGGACGCCGCCTCCATAATGTCGAAGTGGCTCGGTGAGTCGGAGCAGAACGTGGCCAAGCTCTTCGAGAACGCCCGCCTCGTCTCCGAGAATGGACAGCCCGCGATAATCTTCATCGACGAGATCGACTCCCTAGTAGGAGTTCGGACTGAGGAGGTCGGTGGCGAGATCAGGATGAGGAACCAGTTCATGAAGGAGATGGACAACATCACCGACAAGGGCAAGTCCTTCCACGTCTACGTCATAGGCGCCACGAACAAGCCTTGGAGCCTCGACCAACCCTTCCTCCGGAGGTTCCAGAAGCGGATCTACATCCCTCTCCCGGACTTTGATGCGAGGAAGAGGATGTTCCAACTCTACAGTAAGAAGCTCCTAGGCATCTCATCGGACGTAGACTGGAGCGAGCTCGCGAGGCTGACCGAGGGCTACAGCGGTAGCGACGTAAAGGACATATTTCAGGACGTGAACTCCAAGGTAATCAGAGAGTTTTTCAAGTCTGGGAACTTCAAGGACGAGAATGCCAAGCCTCGTTCAGTGACGATGAAGGATTTTCTAGAAGTCCTGGAGGCGAGGAAGTCCAGTGTATCCCTCGAGCTACTCAAGAACTACACAATATGGTCTGAGCGCTATAAAGCGCTCTAAATTGGAGCGACTCAGTTGACTCTATACTCCCTCAATGGTCGCACGCCGAAGATTGATGAGAGCGCTTTCGTCGCCGATGAAGCAACCGTGGTGGGCGCCGTTGAGGTTGGTCCCCTAAGTAGTGTCTGGATGAACGCTGTCCTTCGAGGAGATGTTGGCACGATCAAGATCGGCTCAAGGAGTAACATCCAAGATGGTTGTGTGATCCACGCCCATAAAGATGAAGTCGTTGAGCTTGGTGACGGAGTCACAGTGGGCCATGGGGCGATCTTGCACGGATGCACCCTAGGGAACAACATCATCGTGGGTATGGCCGCGGTTGTCATGGATGGTGCCCGAGTCGAGGACTGGGTTGTAATCGGTGCCGGAGCAGTCGTTCCTTCTCAAGCAGTCGTATCCTCGAAGAGCCTCGCCTTGGGAGTACCGAGTCGAGTCGCTAGGAAGCTTACTGAGGAGGACTTGGCCCATATTGAGAGGAACGCGGAAGAATACGTTGAACAGGCGACGGCCTACAAGGCGCTTAAGCGTGTAGCCTAGTCCGTTCCCCCCTTCTTTTTATTTCAACTCTATAGATCCACGCTTTTTCTCAGTCAGATTAATTAGGACCAGTCGTGGTAGGTTCTTGCCATTGGATAGGGTAGAGGGCAATGTCTGAACCCCCTAAGAGGATTGAGGTCATCCCGATTCAAGTACCTTTAATCACCAAGGGAACGGACGTAGCCAAGCTGATAGTGGAATCAGCCAGGACCCTTGGAATTGCATTCGAGGACGAGGACATCGTCGCGGTGGCGGACAAGGTGCTGGCCGTCGCTGACGGCCGCATCGTGGACTATACCGGGGTAAAGCCTTCTGCTGAGGCGAAGAAGTTGGCGAGGAAGTATGACCTGGAGCCCGGGTTCGTCGAACTCGTCCTCAGGGAGGCGGAAGCGGTATACGGTGGAGTCCCGAGAGCGCTTCTGACCCTGAAGCACGGGGTCTTCGTCGCCAACGCTGGAATCGACCACAAGAACGTCCCCAAGAACCATGCGTCCCTGTGGCCTACAGACCCCAACTTGGCGGCGAAGGCTCTTCGAGCATCCCTCCAAGACATGACCAATAAGAGACTCGGTGTTCTCCTCGTGGACAGCCACGTTGCTCCTCTGCGCTTGGGAACGATAGGCCTCGCCTTGGGTGTAGCAGGGTTTGAGCCGGTCAAGGATTGTCGGGGTATGCCCGACCTCTACGGTAAGCCTCTCCTGATAACGAGGGTTAACGTCGCGGATAGCTTGGCGGCTATGGCGAATCTGGCTATGGGTGAGACGGATGAGCGTACTCCTATCGCTATTGTTCGAGGCGCCCCCGTCCAAGTGACTGATTCCTATGATCCTCTAGCGGTCAGGATAGCTGTGGAGGAAGACCTCTATTCTACTGTATTCAATGTCTCAAGGAAAGGCTTCATACGAGAAGGCCCATCACGGTCAGTCTATCCCTCATAGCAACCTTCGCCGCCCTGAACGCGGTCACAGACCTCATCCCAGTCAGTCCTGTCTTGGGGTTCGACTCCTTCCTAACCTTGGGCTGGGTCTTCTCCCCCTTGGCTGGGCTTATGCTCGGCCCCATCGCTGGAGGGACGAGCTGCCTCATAGCCATCCTGATAGAATTGTTCCTCGGCCGACCCGTTCTGTCTTTAGGTCCACTTGGACTCCTGAGAGCTGCTCTAGCCGCATTTGAGGCTGGCCTCCTAGCCTCTGGAAGATGGAGGACTGCGTCAGCTATCTTGGGAGTCTTGATCGCCGGTTGGCTGGCCATCCCCGTGGGGAGGGATGCTGCTGCGATCTTAGTGTTCCACCTCTTCGCCCTAGCACTAATAGTGATTTTGGGAAGTCGGTTGGAACGTGGTTTAGGTACGCATAGCAGGAGAAGTGTTGGCCTCACAGTCTCGGTTGCGTCTTACTGTGGGAATGTGACTCGCCATCTCTATGGGAACCTCTTGCTCGTCATCTTGGCTGGGTTGCCTAGCCAAGTCTTCTTGGCTGCGATCCCCTTCACCTTTCTCGAACAGCTCTTCTTCTCCATTGTCTCACTTGCGATTGGAACGCCACTTATCCGTCTCAGACTGAGGCAAGCCACATACATAGGTTAGCCGGAGCAACAATCCTCTAAGCTCTTTCTCTCCTTTTCTCCATATCATGTATAGGGTGTACCACACAAATGGACTTTAATCCCAAAATCCAAGCCCATCCGAGGAACAGCAAATCCACTCATCTTGGAGAATGGAGAACTATTGCTCGACTAAAAACCGCGGAAACCTCCTATTCTTGACTAACCCGACTAGTCGGGACCTGCATCGTGCGATAATTGTCCTCAAGCAGGTACCATCCCATGTGCTCCCAAAAAAGACGGCCCTCAGCATTCGTATCCAAGACATATGTGTTGCATTTCCCGATCCCTTCCTTCGCGAGGGCTGAAAGGGATTCGTTGATCAGCGCGCGCAATTCCTCTACGTCGGAACTCTTTCTTCACCGCCAAGTGACGGAGAATACCTCGTCGACCATCATGGCCACAGAGAACGGTTCCAACGATCTCGTCTCCGACACAGGCCACGAAACATAATCCTCGGTTGCGGTTGAGGTAGATCGCTATGGCCTTTCTCGTATCCGATTCTTCCAAGCTCAACCCCTCCGCCTGTTCCCACAATCGCCAGATATCGTCGTAATCGCCAATCGTCATTTCGCGAAGGACATAGTCCATGTTCTGTCTCATGGTCCTAATCTCGTATAAGAAAACAGTGTAACTAAAAGGGAGAGAGTACTGGAGTAGAAAGAAGAGGGTAAATCCTTTTGCTCCCAAGCTAGTTGAGCTTGTTACACGGTCATACTTGACGGGGGGGTCCCTGGGGGATGACTAGGTTTAGGTACGTATAGTGTCCTGTTCTTTGGGATAACTTGTGTCTGAATCCCGAAGTTGAAGTTGTAGATCGGTATCCCTTGCGGGCCCAAGATAGGATCTCCCTTCTCATCTACCTGCATTAGGACTTGGTTGAGCTGGGGCGTCAATCTTACCACGGTTCCGTCCTCCAAGGTATACTCTGTAGTCCCACCCTTGGTCAGCTCGAAATCAAGTATTCTCGCTTTGACCTTTTCCCCTTGAGCTGGTGGTCTGAATGTTGGGTGGACACCTTCAGTCATATTCTCAGCCTCACAATCATCGCACTTGTCTGTCAGGTCTAATATGAGTTGCCCTTTCACGGGTGCGCGAGTATGTGTGTATGATAGGGGTTTTGGGGTAATGTTTTAAGTGAACCCTCCTGTTCATAGAAGATTCGACTAGGTGGAACCGTTCCTTGTCTGAGGAAACTCAACCCGTTGAAAGTTATAGAAAGGTTCTCTCCCTTCTCGAAGAGCACCACAAGCTCTTCCAGTCCTGCATCCCCCTCATCGCCAGCGAGAACGTGCCCAGCCCAGCAGTGAGAGAAGCCCTCACCAGCGACTTTGGAAACCGCTACGCTGAGGGATGGCCGGGCGAGAGGGTTTACGCTGGCTGTGAGTACATGGACAAGGTGGAGCTCCTCTGCATCGATTTGGCGAATCGCCTCTTCAAAGCCGAGTTCGTGGACGTGCGGCCGATCTCTGGGGTCGTGGCGAACCTTGTCGTCTACACGGCCTTCACAAAGCCCAACGACCTGATGCTGGCCATCTCAATACCATGCGGCGGCCACATTAGCATGGGGAAGGAGCAGTTCGGCGGAACCGCCGGCTCCGTCCGCGGCCTGAGAGTTGATTATCTGCCCTACGACTATGAGAACCTCACC
>Ga0172362_10002866_pt1 | contig 14943 bp, 13 predicted proteins | sample LakKivs1_kivu2a2_FD_114534 | JGI IMG/M metagenome (GOLD analysis project Ga0172362, IMG submission 114534) | Sediment microbial communities from Lake Kivu, Rwanda - Sediment s1_kivu2a2 | ecosystem: Environmental > Aquatic > Freshwater > Lake > Sediment | place: Rwanda: Western Province, Lake...
CGGCACGAACGCGACGGGCGACTGGATAGTGAAGACTTATCACAAGCCGCTTGTCATCCCCGGCACGAATGGCAAGATTGCCGACAGCATACAGTATGTCACCGTGCGGGTGAAGAAGACTTCGGCTTCGGATTGGGTGACGGTGCCGGCGTTTCGGGTGATGGGAGAGACTGGTGAGATCTTCCTCATCAACCGCAAGAACTACAACCACACGACGAACCGCCTGGATGATCCGGTGCTGCCGAACCTGGCGCTCGGCGGCGAGATACGGGTCTCGTACACGTATTTGAACAACTGGATCCAGACGGACATAAACCGGAAGGTTTATTACAAGGTGACGTCCCTGGCGACTTGTCCGGGTGACGGGCAGTTAAAGGAGACGCCACTTGACCAGACCGTGGCGGTGAGTCCGTACGACATGGAGCGGGTCGATTGGATATGGGCGGAGAGCATCCGTCGGAACAGGTTCATCTTGGAGCAAGGTGGTGAACGGGTAATCCTTTTCATACGGCGGTGGGCGGGTCAAAAATGTTCTTGTTGGGACCAGGAGTACCGGACGGGAAGGACGAGCTGCCTAGCCTGCTATGGCACCGGCTACGTTGGAGGCTATTACGGTCCAATAGATTGGATAGTGGCGCCGCCGGAGACCGAGAAGATCGTCGAACTGCATGACGTTGGTCTTCACGTGAATTATGACTGGGCAACGTGGACTAGCCCCTATCCTCTCATCAACGACCGTGACTTCATCGTCCGTCAGAACAACGACCGGTATACGATCGCGCACGTGAACCCGCAGGGTCAACGTGGGTCGATTTTTCAGCAACACTTCACGATGGCGCCCTTGGACCACAATGACGTGCGGTATCGCGTGCCGATCGATGGCGGGCAGTCCGGTGTGCCTGCGGCCTGGAATGCGTTCCGCGAGGTCAAGCCGACGCCAGCGAGTCCGACGATCCCGAACAAGCCGGAGATGCCGGATCAGTACGAACTGCGGGGTCGTACCGTCACCTTCGAAAATATTATGTATTGATTGACAAAGGATAATGTGGTGGCAGCGGGCGAGACAAACGACTACAATCTTTTGATGCGCCTCATCAGAGAGCGCCTGCCGGACTCTTATCGGATGTCCGTACTTGGAAGGTTGGATGATCTGGACATTGTCCTCGTGGAGCCCAAGCATCCCGTGAAGGACCGTAAGAACGTGCTGGTCATATCCGGTGTGCACGGGGACGAGGTCGGTGGTCCGTGGTCGATTGTCCGATACATGGAGGATTTTGGACTCGATAAGTCTTCCGTGAACCTCTCCATCATTCCCGTGGTGAATGTGACGGCCTTCGTCAGGAATACTCGCTTCAACAGGTGGGAAGAGAGAAGCGACCTTGGTTTCTTCAATGAGAGAAAGACCCCGTCGAAGGAGTCCAAGATACTTTTGGACCACGGAAAGAGGCTCCTGGAACTTGGTAGGGATGGCGTGTTGAGCGTGCACGAGGACATCACCAAGGATGGATACTACTTCTATCTTTGGGTCAAGAAGTGGGTGCCTGCTTTCGTGAAGAAGATACGCGAGGTAGGCGCGCGGAACTTCAGTCTCCTGGAGGACAAGAAATATGACGATCTGATCCAGGAGTCTCCGTATCACCCGGTAGATTCGGGTGTCTTCAACAACGCTGATGATGACATCGAGACCTGGGCTTACTTGAAGGGCACGCCGTTGGTCATGGTAAGCGAGACGCCGGTGAAGGGTCATTCCGTGGCGGATCGTGCCGAGACTGGAGCGCAGATCATTGATCTCTTCATAGACCAAGTACGTACGATGGGTCCAGAGTCTTTGAAAAGGAAGTACGCTTCGGACCGCATCCGGCGTGTCGCACGAGAGTTAGATAGAAGTTAGTCAGAGAAGGGCAGGTCAGTCATGGCAGGTCAATCATTGAGGATGCGCAGAGACTACGGTGAGCGTGAGACGGCGGAGACCGAGCAGCAGAATATCGACGTCATCATGCAGGCTTTAAGGCAACATGAAGGCTTCCGAAAAGCCCTTACGGAACTTGTCCAGAAGGCCAAAGAAAAAGACTTTTTGGAACAGTCGCGTTTTCAACGAAGCGCCCAAGGCATATATGACCTCATCCGTGATATGGGCATGAAAGAAGCCGAGGCATCTTCCCAGGTCCCTGGCAGGATCCGGAAACTCGCCTCCGAATCGCTACAGCATGGTTTGATCGACTGTGCAGAGATGCTTTGTTCTGTGGCAAGCCGGATAGAAAAAAAGTCGTAATTCTCTCTTCATCGGAAGGTTAACATACGTAGTACGTGTTGATCCTAGCAAAACAAGGAGCCATACACCATGGACCGTAAGACAGCCGCGCAGAAGCTTCTCCAGATCGCCGACGCTATCGACAAGGAGGCGTCTGAGAACAGCTTCTTTGTCTGCCATGCCTGCAATCACACCGCCAGTCTGGCGACCATCAACGGTAGGCGGTCCAAAACGGCCTCCGAGCAGGGCGTCAAGGACGTGGAAGCCGTGGACGTGAATGATACAATAGCGTGCCCGGCATGCGGCGGCGACATGCGGTACGTGCCTACGGAAATGAGCGAGAAGTATTACGTCGAGGCGGCTGATGAACCGCTACCTCCTCCGGAGACGGATGTGCCTCCAGAGGCTCCTGTCGAGGAGCCTGTAGACGAAGAACCGAAGGGCAAGCCGAAGACGCCTCCAAAGCCGCCTGCCGAAGCCGAGAAGGCCGAGGAACCGGAAGACATCTTCAAGCCTGTCGATGAGCAGGGGGACACGGGGCTCGAGGATGAGGATATCGACCTGGACTATGAGGGCGATGAGGATACAGGTGAAGACGAGGGCGAGGCGCTCGAGGAGCCAGAGGTCCCGGAGGATGTGTCTGAGACGCCACCTGCAGAGGGTGAGGCTCCCGTCGAGGATGTGCCACCCGCAGAGGGTGAGGCACCCACAAACATGGGTCCTATCGAACTTGAGCCTCCGAAGCCTCCAAAGAAGAAAAAGGACAGGCCGGACGACGGCAAGCCCAGTATCCCCAAAGCTATGGGGCCGAAGTTTGAGTTCCCGAAGAAGGCTGTTGACGCGGAGTTCCTGGCGCTCGCCAAGAGCTACATGGAATAAGCGGCGCCGCCTTGATGCCGCATACGAGGTCTGCCGTCCGCAGCGGCCGGACGGCAGGGAAAATAGATATCCAAATGGTTGCCAAGACCTACCTTGTTGTGGGTAATGATCCCCAGAAGGTTGACCTTCCAGACCTCTCCGACGTCATCTACTTCAAGCAGCAGAAGATCTTCACTGGTTCGCAGTATGTCAGGTCTTCCGATTTGAGGAGAGCCATCAAGACTGGGCGTCTGCTTCTACTGCAGACGGTCGGGGACACAGACGAAGGCGAGTTGAGGAGCATGCCGCCATCCTCCAAAGAGCCTTCCAAGATGGACCTCCTGCTTGACAAGTTGTCCGCACTTGAACAATCCATCAAATCCCAGCCTTCCACGACCGATGCGAAAGTCGTGGGTGTCCTCTCCGAGCGCATAGGCAAGCTTGAGGAGAGCATAGCGAAGTTATCGGGCGCTGGTAGTCCACAGGTTACAGAGGCGCTGCGGGAACTGGCCGAGAGGATAGAACGAGGCGCTAAAGATTCTGCGATTTTGGACCGTCTCGAAAGTATATTGGGGAGGTCGGGCCAGGTTCAGGATATCAAGGAACCGACCAGGCCGGAGGACGTGTACGTGCCGAGCGTATCGGTTGAGGACGGCAAGAGTCATATCAAGTTGGACGTCCGTACGATCGAGGCTACGCCGGACGATTTGGACGCGAGCCTCGAGGCTTTGAAGAAACTGAAATCTCAAAAATAGATAACAAGAGGAGGCACCCATGGCTATCGGTTTGGATATTGGTACCTGCTGGCTTTGTGCGGCGAGACAAGAAGGCGGACAGGTGACCGTGAATACGGTCCGAGACGCGTTCCTGGACATCGAGGCGGAAGCTTCGGTCTTGAACATGCTGAAGATGTCGAACGTCTCCTACGTGCAGGAGGGCGATCTCATCTACATCGTCGGAGAACCGGCCCTCAGCGTCGCGAATCTTCTCAAAAGAGAGGCCCGGAGACCGTTGAGCCAGGGCGTCATATCGGCAGGTGAACTCGACGCGGAAAGGATGCTGGTCATTCTTCTCAAGAACATCCTCAAGGCGCCGTCGGTCCAGGACGAGAAGGTATTCTACTCGGTACCTGCCAAGGCCATCGACAGGGACATGGACGTGATCTACCACGAAGCCATGTTCAAGAAGATCATCGAGTCGCTGGGGTACAAGGCGACCCCCATGAACGAAGCGGCGGCCATCGTCTACGCGAACTGCGCGAAGGAAGAATTCACGGCTCTGAGTTCATCGTGGGGGTCGGGCATGATTAATACTGCCGTGGTGTACAAAACCATGGTGGGCATGGCGTTCTCATTGAGTCGTGCTGGCGATTATATAGATCAGTCTGCAGCCAAAGCCGTCGGGACGACTGCGACGCGCATCATGTCCATCAAAGAGAAGGGTATCGACCTCATGGACCCCATGGCTGGAGATCCAAAGAATCTCCGTGAGCGCGAAGCCATTGTCGTCTACTATCGAAACTTGATTCATGAGGTCATCAGTGCTATCAAGAAGGAGTTCAAAAAGAGTCACAGCACTATTGAGTTGCCTGAGAGCATACCGTGGGTGATTGGTGGCGGGACGTCATTGGCCAAGAACTTCCTCGAGTTCTTCAAGAAGGAGTTCGAGAAGGAACGTGCGACGTTCCCCATAGGCATTTCGGAGATCCGGCTTGCCAAAGATCAACTCAATGATGTCAGTAAGGGACTGCTCATCGCGGCCATGAACGAGTAACCTATGGTCAGAACTCTTTTCCCCAACGAATGGGTAGAGCTCCGCGAACTTGTCTTTCCCGAGCAAGGCGTTAAGGGTTATGTCTACTCCCACGAAAAACGCTGCCATGGTCATATAGTGGCGGTCCTGCCGTACAGAATGGACTCCGACGGCAATCTTGAAGAAGTCATGGTCCGCCAGGAGGTTACACCCTGCTGGGGGATGAAGCCCGTCATGAGTTCGATCACCGGTGGCGTGGAGAAGGACGCAGACGGGGAACTCGACCCGTTGGGCACAGCCGCCTTGGAACTCCGTGAAGAAGGTGGTCTCAGCGTGGACTTGTCGGAGTTGAAGAGTCTCGGCATATGCCGCGGTACCAAGTCCACCGATACGGTTTATCATTTGTACGCGGCTGATGCTGCAGACGCTCTTGAAGTAGAGGCGACTGGGGACGGTTCCCGCCTTGAATCCTTGGTGAAGTGCATATGGGTCAAGCCAGAGCGACTTAAAGACGCGATGGATCCTCTTTTGGCGATGCTCTTCGTGAGGCTTGTCTTCCGGTAGTCGTTTGCCCTCTTTTTTCTAATTACCTTCTCATTTTCGCTGTCCTAAGGCGTCTCCGCCCTTTGGAGCCCTTGCTATGCCTATGCTTGACATGAATCTTCTTACCGCCGTCAAGCGGCGGATCATGTACGAACTGAGAAGTTCGATCAACGAGCATGGCGTTTTCAAAGGCACGGAGGTCTACCATAAATTCCCGTACACCGAGCGTCCGGACCGTGGCATCGTCTTAAGGAGTACAAGTTCCTCAAGGATCAAGTTATCTCCCGACGACTACATCTTCACGATGAAGAGTTACGTAGCGTTAGCGCGCGCTGAGACCCATCCAGGGCGTTTCATGCAGTGGGTTTGGGAGAACCGTGAAAAAACCACGGCCAAGGCCATGGACGAGGATCTCTCCAGCCAGATAACCGGTACGCCGGGCACGAACAGGTTCTTCTACACGGATGCGACGCACGGTCCCATCCTTGCCGGCTCGAATAACGACAATATAGCGGACAACTTCCGGCAGGTAGAGTTAAAGCTCAATGGCGAGACTGTACACGCGGAACTCGTCGATGGCAAGCGCCGGCTCATAGCCCTCTCCATGCCGCCGAGTGCCGGGGACACCCTTACGGTCACCTACTACTACGGCATCATGAGTCCGCCGGGAAGGTATTACGTACAGCTTATCGCAGGGAACCAGTTCATGGTCGATCCGTTGTATCAGATTTTCGACGAAGAGGTTATCGATTTGACGACAGGAGTCGAACTTTCTGCTCAGTTGGGTCATTCTGGATTGTATGGTGATTTCGACATGCTTTGGCTTACAAAAGGTCGGCAGGATGACGAAATCACGTTGGATAGGGGAACCGACTATACCGTGGATGCAACGGGGTTGATTACGTTCCTGCAGCCATTACCCGTTGGTTACAGTCTCTTTGCTGACTATCGGTACGTCGGTGCGTCTATGGGACCTTTTGCCGTACCGGAGCCACTGCATTACAACGACACGGCCATACCGGGTGTCGTGCTTTGCTTCAACAACCAACTCGAGGTGGGCGACAAAGTTGTTGTCATCGTTTATCCTAACAGGCAGATTTCGGCCAGGGTATATGGAGGTCATTATCGGATGACCTTCGATGTGGATGTCTTCAGTCGTCATCCCGAGGAATCGGCCGAGATGACTGACCACATCATCCACGATATATGGGGAGAGCGTAGAGATTTGTTGACCAGTGAGGGTCTCACCCTCGAGGAGATGGATCAAACGGGTGAGACGGAGGATATTTACGACACGAATACGGGAGACTTTTATTATAAGCAGTCGGTCTCCATCCAGATGATGACCGAATGGAAGAAATTTGTGCCTGTCTTGTACGAGATACAGGATTATGACATGGCGCTTTACACTTACTTGAAGACATCCAAGATTGTGATCACTCCCGATAATCGGATTTTCGAGTTGCAGGTCAATCCGATGACGGTGCCATTTGAGGTCAAGTACCCGGAGATCGGATACCCGAGATACGTTTAATTCTCTTTGCATGTAGGTGTCCTTATATAGACGGCACATGCCAAATCCATATGGAAGGAGTTTCACATGCCTTTGTACGTCTTCAAATGTGGAAGTTGCGGACATGAGTTCGAGGACCTGGTAGCGAGGGAGAAGGCCGACGATGCCAAGGCCTGCCCGAAGTGTGGCAAAGGCTCCAAGAGGAACGAGGTGACGCCGTTCGGGATATCCACGAAATCGGATCCAGGCGAGACTCTTTTCTCTCCCAAGGAGATCGACAAGGCGGTCGGCGCCGATGCCGAAAAACGTTGGGGTCGTGTGGAGACGGACAGAAAGAAAAGGTGGGCCATCAAGAGTCCGCAGCCGATTGAGGTCCCTGTGGAGAAGGACGGTACGAGAAGACCCATGGAAGTCATCGGCAACAAGCATAGCAGGAAGTTCCGGAAGGAGTACACCGAGGCTCTTACGGTGCACAGGGCCGAGCGAGAGAAGAAAGGTCTCGGGCAGTTCGACGGTCCTGGGACGATCATCGAGTGAGGTAGATGGCCAGATGACGCGGCCGAAGAAATACTCTACTAATAGTGAAATGAGATAGCAGATCATCATCGTTGGTCCTACATCAAAATCATATCGCGATGACGGAAACGGCCAAGTCACGGTAGGAATGAAAAAGGAGCGTCAGGATGGCCATAGGACCACTTGAGGTTTTTGTCTTCCCGAGTGTTATCGTAGAGACAAGGTTGGAGTCTCCGGGAGTCACCGCGGCAGGCGACATCAGGTTTCCGGCTATCATCGGGACATCTGCAGAAGAAACACGCATCTCAAACTTCGAGATGATCCGCGGATCGTCCAGCATCGCTGATAACCTGATCCTCGAAGAGGATGAATCTGCCAAATTCACGGGCACGAACAAGAACTTCACTGTCGAGTACTATCCGATCGTGAAGGGCGACGGTACTGGTAAGGTTACGAACGACCCGCATGCGGTCATCGTGACGGTCGACAGTATCCCCATGGCCGTGAACTCTATGAATGGCCTCACTGGCGAGGTTACGTTGCAGCGTCTTCCGCCGGTCGGTGCTGACGTACGCGCCAACTACTACATGAAACGGCGCGACACGTATATCGAGAACGAGGACCTTTCCGACCAGGTCGACGGCACGAACAAGTCATTCAAGGTGAAGAGTCGCAGAATCGTCAAAGGTGACAACAACGGAAGTTCAGCGACAGATGCTGATATCGGAAAAACTATTGTCATCCTTTACAATCCTACGCCATCTGTGCCGGGCGACGAAGTCGAGGCTACGGTTCAGGTATTCAAGGTCAAGGTCAATGACGTTGAGGTTACGGTCACGACGTTGGATGGCGCGGATGGCCAGTTCGTACTCGAAACCGCTCCGACAGCAGGTGCTGAAGTGTTGGTCACCTATTTCACCAACACTTGGCAAGATACGTACGACGTGCTGCCAGCGGCCAAGGTGAACAGGCTCATCAAAGTCGGTCTCAGCCAAGACACCAACGACTACTCCATAGGCAATGACTGCGTACTCGGGACGAACCCGGATACGTTGGCCATGAATGCCATCCATTGGGGAAACTCAGAGACGATGGCGACGGGCGTCTATACGGCTGGTTCCGATCCATTGATCGACAACGTCTCGGCGAGTTTGACCGATACACGAGTCTACGGACGCGTGGCGACCCCACTTGTTTTCAAGACGGATATCTCCGGTGACCCCGTTTTGGACGCGGACGGCAACAAGATAAACTCTGGTACCAACAAAGTGTTCGTGCTCGCTTCCGAGCCGGTTGACGGCTCGGGCAAGGGTACAACGACCGAGGATCCGAGCGACATTATCGCCTACGTGGGAGCCACATGGGCGGCGGCCAAAGCAGCTGGCCCCAAGACGGTCTTGAGCATCTCTGGTCTGAACATCACGTTGGCGGTAGCCCCATTAGACAATCTTGACCCAAACTTGGCGGATAAGGTTTATGTCACGCAGTACGAAAGCCTTCTCAAAGACGACACGTGGACGCTGACGAACAGGATACCTGGTGGTACGGGCGTCGGCAAATACACCATCCAGTCTGTTCTCAACGGATGGGCGCTGGATGTGCAGAGGGTGATCGTCGGAAACCCCGACGAGACCGAAATAGAGCCTGTGTACGTGATCGCTGGTGTGCCGAACATGGAAGTCGATCCCCTCAAGGTGCAAGTCGAGCGCGTGAAGATCGAATTCGGCGGCGGAACTGAATTTACAGTCAGTTCGAAGGTGGGACCGGCCTTCACGACAAATGGCAAAACAGGATCGGTGACGACGTACAATCAGAACAAAGGCAAGCTCGGAAAGACATATATCGACCCGACGACAGGATTCCGCGTGACCTTCTCCGATACAGGATTCACCCCGAACGCCGGTGAACTTGTTTATTACAACGTTGGAGACCCGACCTCGGCGACGAGTCCTGCCAAGTACTACATCATCACGAACACGAATAACATCAAGGCCATCCCGGGTATCAATCTTGCGGTGCCTTCGACAGACGGTGGCGACGAGGACAACACTGATGACACAGTCCTCATCTACACCTACAACAAGAGCGGGCTTGAACCGGACGTGGGAGATATCTACTACGTCACGTTCGATAAGGACAAGATTGACTACACGACGAAGTTCGTGACCGACATGGGTCAGGTGCAGAAGTTGTTCGGACCCATTGGCATCAACAACAGAGTCACGATCGCGTGCAATCTTGCCTTCAGTAACGGCGCGCGGGCCATCGCTGTGAAGCAGGTGCAGAAGGTCCCCGGTGGCACGGATGCCAGCGTGCAGGGTTACATCGACGGGATCGATGCTTTCAATGAGCCGATGCCCAATGGTCTGCGGCCTTCGTTGATCCAGCCGTTGAGCACGAACTCCGAGATTCATTCCTACCTCAAGACCTCGAACGCCATACAGTCGAGCAAGAGGTACAGGAACGAGCGGACCAGCATCATCGGTTTCGACATCGGAACCGAAGCCGACACAGTCATATCGTCAGTGAAGGCGCTGGCCACGGAGAAGCTTACGGCGATCTATCCGGACGCGGCGGTGATTACGATCACCGATGTGTACGGGAATCCGGTCGAGTATCTCGTGGACGGCTCGATTATCGCTTGTGCGGTAGCAGGTGCTGATGTCTCACCGGCGTACGATATCGCGACGCCGCTCACGGGCAAGTCCATTACTGGCTTCACGAGATTGTACCGCAGGCTCGACAATGTGACCGCGGCGCAGGTAGCTCAAGCGGGATGCACGGTGCTCGAGGAGCAGACGCCGGTCATCAGCATCATGTTCTATCTGACGACCGACCTTACCAGCAACTTGACCAGGAACCCGAGAATCGTCGAGGTCAAGCACTTCGTGCAGCAGGGTTTGCGGTCGGTACTGCGCCGGTATATAGGTATCAAGAACTTGCCGAGAGTACTGCCACAGGTCAAAGACACAGTCGGAGCGTATTTCAAGTCCTTGAAGCAGCTGGAGATCATCACAAATTTCAAGGGCGTGAAAGCTTCTCAGAACGGGGTGGATCCGAGCACCGTGGACGTCGAGGCATACTACTCGCCTGTCCATGAACTCGACTGGATCGTAGTCACACTTAACTTGAGTTCGATGTCATAGCATAGGGGGCTTCGGCCCCCTATGCCGTCCGGCAGGGACGCAGCCGAAGCAATCATCAACAAGCGAGGGAGTAAAAGATGGATCGCATAGCATTGTCGAAGAGGATAGGTGGACTCGCTGACGTGTTTGCCAGCGGCAGCAAGATGCGCCGGGAACTCGAAGCGATGTCGTACGCGTTGGAGCACATGACAGATGACAAGTTCGCTGGTATCCTTGGCGAGGGGATCGCTGCAGATGAGGTTGAGGCAATGAGGGTGGATAAACCCATAATGCCAGCAGGACTTGGGATGGGATTGACTCCGGGTACTCCTCCGAAATCCTCAGCGTTACCGGGGATGACGCAAGTCCCAAGAGGACAGTTTGAGCCGAAGGATCCTATCATGGGATTCTTGAGGCTCGAAGGGATTAAACCCAACGAAGTACCCGTGGTTCTTCAAGCGATCTACACTGATCCAAACATTGGAGCGAAGGCTAAACAAATTGGAAAGGCGGCACTTGTGGCAAAAGAAGCCGACGATAATTCGACGAAGGTGGAAGGTGGCTATTGGAATCGTGAGGCATCCCAGGCCGTGATGCAGAACCTTGTCGGCGATGTGCTCGGCAAAGAGGCCATGGAGAAGACGATCCTTCTCGATACGCATCGTCATCTCGAGGAGCAGCAGAAGCCGGATGCCAGGAAGAAACAGAGTGTCCCGTCGACGCTGACGAAGGAACAGACGCCTCATTTGTCCGAGGCTTTGGACAGCGACATGTACAAGAAGTCGCAGGGCGCCGTCCGCAAGGAAGCCGCGGAAGAGGGCGAGCCGGAGAGGGATGAGAAGCCTGCAGTGAAGCCTACAGAGGAACCGGCTGAAGAACCTACAGGTGAGCCTTCCGAGCAAGAGAAGGCGGTAGCGAAACAGAAGGCCAAAGGCAAGGTACAGAAGGCCAAGAAGGAAGTCACCGAGACGGTAGAGGAACTCGCAAAGGTCCAGAAGCCCGAAGAGCCCGAGGCCGCTGTGAAGCCAGCCGCGGGTACCGTCAAGACGGCCAGCGAAGCGCCCGCGAACACAGTTTCCTTCGACGACATCCAGCTGACCGCGGGGATGATCGAGGTAGAACTGACGGATGAGGACAAGGTGAGGCTCGGCAAGTTGTTTAAATAGAGGACCGACGGATAACGGGATCTTGTAAAGATATCGCAGGGTCCCAATCCGCAACGAAGTAGATCAAAGGAGCTGGGCATATGGCAGCAAGAGACAGGGATACTTACGTCCATCGTCTGGGTGTCACCCCGGAGACGGCGTCGATCATCAGCCAGAAGAACAAGATTTACGCCATACCTGCGGATGCTGCTGCAGAGGGTGCAGCGGTGCAGATCGGTGTGATCGCCACATTCGATCCGTCCGAGACGAGGGCCATTGAGCCTGTCAGGGGCGTTGGCTTCGGAGACCACGTGGCAGAACTGGTCCCTGGCGTAACCGAGCCCATGACTTTGGCTGTGACGAGAACCGCCCAGTATTTGAGCATGATTTTTCAGGTCTTTGGTTACAAGGGTGGTATCGACGGTCTCGTACGGTCTTTGAGACATCACAAGTGGCCGTTCGACCTCGTGCAGGAGATCGTCCTCAGCAGGCTCGTAACGGATCCAAGCGTGAGCAACACCATCTCAGGTAACGCAGCTGCATCTGATTATATTGAATCATTTGGAGGGACTGGCACATTCAGTCCCGGAGCAGGACTTGGCGCGCTTGTGACTTACTACGAGGGTTGTTGGCTTTCCGATTATAGCACGAGTTACGCAGCTGATGCAGCGCTCGTGACCGAGAATACGACCGTGAACGTGACGGACATCGTTCAAAGTCCTGAGATCGATTATGGGGATATGGAACTCAATGACAGTCAGTTGTTCAACTTCATGGCGTTGTCGAGAATTATCCCCGGTCTCGTAGGAGCGGAAAACAGGACTATAGCGGAGATCTAGGCGCGTACAGGCGCCTTAGGGGGCTTGTGACATCCAGATGATATGCAGATAGCATAGTTGCACGTTTCAGAGCAAATAAGATACTGATATAGCACATCCCTCAGAGGTACCTGCCCGCGGTAGACTTTTCCACACTTTTTACATACATCCACAGCCGCGCGGACCTTTCCGCGCAAGGAGATCCACATGGCCATCCCGGAAACCCTCAAGAAGCTCCAGCTGAAGTTCCAGATCAGGAAGGACGCCGTCGTAGCGGGCACCAAGTTCACGCTGCAGGTTTTGTCGTTCAAGGACGAACAGCGTGTTCAATCCTTACCTACCGATGGCATTGATGGCATCACCTTCTTCAACGAGATGCAGAAGGGTCTCTTATCACACGCCATACGGGCCATAGACGGAGAGGAAGTGCCCGAAACGGTAGAGATTGACGGACCGAACGGTACGAAAGTGTCCAAGGAGCGTCCCATCTATATGCGGGAAGTACTTGATGGTCTTCCTGCCACGGTGATCGAGAATCTCTTTCAAATATATGTGGACATAAGGGACGAGAAGGAGCAGGAGATATCCTCTTCTGTCACTTATCATTGGTACAAGACTCCCGAGCAGAGGGAGGAAGAGCGGAAGAAAAAGGAAGCTGAGGAACAGGCCAAGAAGGAAGCCGAAGAAAAGGCCAAGAAGGAGGCAGAATCCAAGAAAGCAGAGGGTGCTGCAGTTCCTCCGGCCGGCAAAGAGGCTGTTCCCTCTCCGGATGCCGAGGTCAACCTCAAGAAGCTTCCTAATGATTACAGTGACGTCGAGGATAAGACGGCCAAGGCGAGATAGGATTGTGCGGCCATGGACGTCGAGGAAGCCTACGATATCATTGAGCGTATAGTGGTGAATGGATTCCTCACCGCTGAGATGCGGATTGAAGGGTCCTATGTCGTCATGAAAAACATGACGGATCGAGAGTTCTTCATGCTCGATCTTTTCAGGGACTCCTCGAACTTCAACGACGATATCGTTTGCAAGTTATCATTTTGCACCTACTCCATCGACGGAAACAGTTTTCTCACGCGGAGAGAGGAAGTTGTTCCGGTCCTTATGGACCTTTACAAGGGTGCTTCGATAAGCATTCTCGCGTCTATGAACATGGCTGTGCGTGGAATCAGTGAGAGATACTACGAGGTACTCGAATATCTTGAAGGATTTTGCTACACAGATCGTTCGAGATATCTTTGGAAGGTCTACAAGGAAGGTGGGCTTTTTGTCGTACCTGGATCTGCAGTAACAGGTTTGAACGCCGTCCAGGAGAACTGGGCGATTGTGAACAGGCAGCTGGATAGCGAAGAAGAATACGAGAGGGAGTTTAACCTTGCCTTGATGGTTGCTTCTTCGTTTAACGGTAAGGGTGCCAGAGTCATAGGGCGGAACTTCGAGACAAGCAAAAATGAAGCGGCTGAACTTCGCAAAGAAATAGCGAGGCACGGTTACAACAGAAAACGTGTCGAGCAGGAGAAGAAGCAGGCAGAGTGGACCGCTCCATTGCGTAGCCGCGAGGACCTTGTCCGCGAACTTTACCGGCAGATGCGTGGTGAGAAGGATAAACATGATCTCTTCATGGACAAGTGGATGCAGAAGCAGCGCGACAAGGCCGAACAAATCAAACGCAGGGCCCTTGAGCGTTCCAAGGAACTCCAGCGTAGGCGCATGGAAATGCCAGATTTGGATATCGACAAGGAAGAATCGCGCGCGGCGACTCCGGAGGAGATCTCTAAGTTGCCCGGAATGTCAAAGTCATACGTAACCCGCTACATATCATCAGGGCAGGAAGATGACATGAAAGACCGTTTCATCAAGAAGATTAGCACGCGCGTGATAGGATAAGTAGTGCGCGAGAAGAGGCACCATGGCGGATCGTGACCCTTTGGAAGCGGCAAAAAAACTCACTGAAGGTTTGAACCTGCAGTCTGGTCAATTGGAGAAGATCGCCCAGAATTTGGCGAAGGTGAACAAAGAAGCCGAAGAAGCCGAAAAGGGTATCGAAGAATACATTAAGAAGATCGAGGATTTGTCCAAAACATACAAACAAAGTGCAATTAATGCATCCAAAATGGGAGATGCATCAGAGAAGAATTTTCTAAGGATGGAACAAAAGTCACAGAAATTCCTAAGGTTTTTGAAAGAGTATAAGGACGAACTTTCCGAACCGATCAAGTTGATGGTCGATTGGAAGAGGGCAAAATGGGACCCGAGGAGAAAAGCAGTAGCAAGAGAAGAAATTCTTGAATTCCTTGGTGGGAGAACAAGGGGCGTCGTTGGAGGCACGCTCGGAGGCATGGGTTTGAGATCGAAGACTCTTGGTGGTGCAGCGGACGCTTTCTCCAATACATGGAAACAGGCAAAGTCCGTCAAGAATCAG
>Ga0172362_10002867_pt1 | contig 14942 bp, 13 predicted proteins | sample LakKivs1_kivu2a2_FD_114534 | JGI IMG/M metagenome (GOLD analysis project Ga0172362, IMG submission 114534) | Sediment microbial communities from Lake Kivu, Rwanda - Sediment s1_kivu2a2 | ecosystem: Environmental > Aquatic > Freshwater > Lake > Sediment | place: Rwanda: Western Province, Lake...
AAAACCTTCAAGCAATTCTGCGGCTACGCCAAATACTTCAGTTTCAATTCCTTATAGGTAGGCTCAAAACCCAATTAAAGTCTTGCAACCATGGAGGAGGAATTTTGGTTTCAATTCCTTATAGGTAGGCTCAAAACCCGCAAATCTGGCTTAAAAACTCAATTTTCAATGTGCTATGTTATTAGATTACATTGTGAAAACAACTCTGTCAATATCGAAAAATTAATTTGTTACTCATTCATTATTCTTGATATAAAGGGATTTTTTATGATTCTCATAGTACAATCATCTATTCTGTCGAACCCATAAAATAATTACGCTATTGGCGATCGACAAAAAAACCATAGATTCGAAGATTATTGAAACATAATATTTACCTTTATAGAGCCATTTCAATATTTCAATATTCTCCAATTTTCGTCGATCACAATTGGTCAGGAATGATAAATTATTTTCTTTTTTAGTAAATATTGAATAAAACATTACATTAAATAATAATCTCTTCACCACCCTTCTCTTTACCGAGAGTTTCCCGAAAAGAGTAAAGGGTGGTTCGAAGACCATAAATGATAACTGAATCATCCACTTTTTTTATATTTTTCTTGAGCTCATTTTTTAATTTGACTAAGTTAGCTTCAGTGATTTCTCCTTCAAAAACCGAATTTTGAACCCAAGTGAGATATTTTCGGCAGATTTTGAGAATGCGAGTGACTCGTTCTTCACCGATGTCGTAGACTAAAATGATATACATGTTTACCAACCACTCACATAGGGAGAATATTCTTTTTCTTCCATGAGATGCTTTTCCAATTTATAAAGTTCACGCCGAATGATTCGGCTATATGATGCCTGATCCTTGGTTCCCGGAAGGTTAATAGTGGTTTTCAATCGGGAATCGAATTCCTGAATAAAGAGTTTTCTGCCATCTTCATTTAAAACAATCCCGTTCAATTCTTTGAGAAAATGCCTGGGTTTAATCATTTTCTTGTTCAATAAATTAAAGATACAACGATCAATGATGATCGGTTTAAATATTTCAGCAATATCGAGATTAAGGGTAAAACTTCGAAAATTGGTGGTATGAAGGTAACCAATGCGGGGATCAAGATGTGTTTGATAAATCTCACGCAGGACTTCAACGTACAATAAAGAATTGCCAAAACTGATTAGGGAATTTAAGGCGTTTTCGGGTGGTCTTTTACTTCGTTTATCAAAAGCAAAATCAGGGTTATCAATAATCAGTTCAAAAGCCTGGTAATAGGTATTGCGGATATTTCCTTCCAATCCGAGCAAGGTGTTGGTATCATCAGCGGTTTGTAGGTTGAGACTGTAATCAGCAACGATCGATAAAATATCGCCAACGTCTTTCCCCCGATTGGAATAGTACCTGAGGACTTTTTGAATATTCTCACTGGCTCCATTCACAATGAGTCGAGCTAGATTGATGCGTTTTTCTGGATCGAGGTAATGCTCTGCTTGTTTCAGAATCATATATCCAGAATTGTAGTGTTCTCTGGGGTAAAAACTACCGATATAATACCCATAATGATTGAAAAAATGAATAATAATCTCAGTTTGAGTGACAAATTCAAGGAAACGCTTGTTGACATCTACTTCTCCAAAGACGAGAATCTCCGAGGTGTTTTCAACTGGAATAAATTTTTTCCCCTGTTCATTTTCGAAATAGAGGGTATTATCCTTTCGTTTCAATTCTCCACTTTGAAAAATGTAGATACGGTTTTTCATGAGTCCATCCTTAAAAATTTTCTCAAAATTGCCCTACCAGTCAAGTTTATGACCAGCAAAAGTCGTTATAAGCACAATGACGACAGTATCGATTCTTTTTTGGTGGAGGAGGCTGAGATAAAACGACAATTTCTCGAATTATTTTCTCGGTCTGCTCTAATTCAGAATTCAATGTATCATCCAAAATAACCGATTCCCGTTTTTTCTCACGAGGAAACCTTAGCTCACCTTTTGCACGGACCCCGTGTTTCAAGAGTTCTTTAAGATAAAAAGCGAGCTGCATTCTGGCGCTCTCACTATATTTTGAGCTCTTTTTTATCTCACCAATCAACAGTTCACCCTGATGAAGCTGGAAAACATCGATTTTACTTGAACCAATCATGATCTCTTTTTTTTCACGCGGATAGGCATCCTCACTAAGAAATCTCCCCAAAAGTAGGTTAGTATCGTCTTGATCTGGAGTAAGCTGGTGAAAAATGAGCCATACTTCCCGGTTACAAATATAGTAATACCAGATGAGCGTCCCACTGATTTTAATTTCCAAAATAGCCTCCTAAAAAAATTGTTCCATCATTATTTCATCAGCTTTAAGAAGCGAAAGACCTATATCGGGGCGATAGAGTGATGGATAACTGAGTTTTCGGATTTCTCTGTTCTCTACTCCATAACTGTAATTCTGGGCCTCTTTTTCGTTCACTTGAACCATAAATTGATAGATGAGAACCATAAAACGTTTTCGATCAGTAAATTCAAGCGATGATAAAAAACCTGGCGAAACATAATAATTCCAGATATCTTCAATATCTGTCAACCCAAAATAATCAAGGGTTTTCTGAATTTGCTGGGGAACTTGATCAAAAACCTTAGGAACAAAAATGCCAAATTTGAAAAAATCATCCGAACCAAATGGTTGTATTCCACCTACCTCAGTTGGATATCCAGAAGCAGCCCTTACTAGGCTTTCCAGTGTAACCAAACCGTCTTTCCTTTTAAAACATTCTGAGTAAAAAGTATTTATTAGAGAAAAGATTTGAGTTTCAGTTGATAGTTCCACTTGACTCAGACAAAGATCTGTCACCTCACATTGAACTCGATCTCGATAGACATATTGGCGAGTTTCCTTTTCTCCTCCCCGGAGAAAGGAAAAAACATAAAGCTGTCCTAGCTCTCCTTCTCCATGTCGGTTACATCGCCCACCAGCTTGAATGATTGAAGGAAAAACCGGCAGAGCTCGATAGATAACTCGAAAACTTAAGTCCACCCCGGCTTCCAAAACTTGAGTGCAAATCACGATCGTTTTTTTACCATTTTTAAGAAGATTATTAATTTCATTGATCCGATGTTGTTTATGAAGAGGGGTCATCCTACCAGACAAAAAAGTAAGCCGAATATCAGTATGATTTTTAAAATAGTCGTTAAGACGTAAGTAGATTTCGGCGGCATCCTTTATAGTATTCATGATGACTGCAACCGAGTGCTGTTGAGATGAAGAATTGATAACTTTATTCACCAAACTGTCTTCATCCATCGGACCGAGAAACTTTACTCGATAGCGATCTTTTAACGGCCTTTCTTGAGCAAGCCGACAACATCGAGAAGTTAGTATTCCACCAGACAATTCTGGTAATGTCGCTGTCACCAAAAGGACGCGAGCACCTATATCATGTACCATGCTTTCTAGAACAGAAAGAAAAGGATTCCATGTTCGGGTATCTATAGTTTGTGGTTCATCGATAATAATAAATGCATCACGAAGTCCAGCCATGCGTAGGGTTTGTTGGGCACGGTTTGGAAATAGCGCTCGAAATAGCTGATTGTAAGTAGTCACAATGATCGGTGAGAGCCATGATTCAATAACGATGTCTTCTTCATCATTTTCGTGGTTTTCTGATATGTCTTTTTCTAAAATTGAGAGATGATGGTGAGTGAACACTTCAAGACCCGTGAATGATTTGATTTCAATTGCAGATTGCGAGAGGATTGATATGAAGGGTGCGACATATATGATTCGCTTGTGCAAACCCTTGGTTATCGATTGGAGAGCTACGCTCAAAGCGGTCAGTGTCTTTCCATAACCGGTTGGAAGCTCCAGAGTAAAAATTCGACAGTCATTTTCCTTTTGAAAAATTTTTAAGGCATTTAAACGGCAGGTTTCCCTTTTTTCTAAAATTGCTTCATCAGCACCTTTTATTGCAAACTGTTTCCGACGTTCATTGGTGAAGTCATTGATCTGAAAAAGAATCCTCTCTGCCTGGTCTGGTGAAATAATAGTCTGAGCAGCCTCACACGGAAAAATATTTGCCGCATCAAAACGATCGGCTTGAATAAGACGATGATTGTCGAGAGTATTGTGTAGATATAGCCGGGAACTTTCCACATAAACATTCCCTGATTCTTTGATGTCCAAAACGTAACCTAAATAGGTATTCTGCCATAACTGCCAAGGAAGATCGGCCACATGCTGCTGCCGGTATTCTCGAGAAATTAATTCATTTCTTTTCGTTTTTAATTCAGGAAAATACTGGATTACCATGTCAAGAAGACCAGTCAGGTCAAGCTGATCAAAAGCATCAGCAGAGAATTGTCCTTGCCAGGGTGGGTTTACGAGAATGATATCATTTATTGGACCATGATGATGATAAATAAAAAAGAGAAAATTTATACCGGTATGAATGATTTTATTTTTTTCTTTTCGTGATAGTTGCCATATTTTCAAAAGCTCATCCAATAACAGAGCAAAGAACATAGCCCCAAGAAAGGAATGAGGTTCTCCCCTTTTTCGGCTTCTTGATGATCGACGGATATAATCCTGCCACGGAGTACAAGCTTTACCGGTATCATGAAGAAGCCCCGCTAAAAAACCAAGACGGGAAAAAGAATTACCCTTTGGGTCTCCCAAAGATTTGGCAACTGCCATCAAGTGATCGGTTAAAGGATACCTTCGACCATTTTCATTATCAGGACGGGCAATACATTCAGCCAAAGGGTATTTCACCATAAGCAAACCTTTTCTCCCGTCGGAAGCTCGACAAGGTAATAAGGTATATGGTTAGTCTCTATAAACTCAGTTTTTATTGGTTTTCCGGCAACATTGTAGTAAACATAAATAGTTTCTTTAAAAGTACGATCACCCAGGTGTTGGTAAGGCATTGCTCTGGCAACGCGGTAATGGGCACCTTCTTGAAGCTTAATTTTTCCGACAATATTCTGTGGTATAACCGAATCAATATCCAAAATTTCACCTTCGCTGCAAGAAAGGAGCTCTGACTCATAAACTGCTTGATATTCGGGAAATGTCAAGCAGAATGCCGCTCCTAAATAAACATGGTAAACGCTTTGCTTTTCGCGGATCCTCTCTTTTAATTCCTTTAGACAATCACCGGTATAATAGATTTGATAGTGAGGAGAAACAACTAATTCAATCACCGTCGGTCGATTAAAAAAATCCCCCTCGTTGCTGACGAATCCTTTCCCTAAAAGCGACATCTGCACACAGATTGTTCGAATCGGAGTTTTGAAGGCAACTCCAATATAGTGTTTCTTACTCAGAAATTGTTTCCATTCTTCCGATTCTGAATCTATACCCAGAATGGTTCCCAGTATCCCGTGAAGGGTCGGACGGGGCGGGAAAGGATAAGTTGCCTGAGTGATTGTTGTGTCTGGTTGACGGAAAAATGCCATCTTTCCTCGAAGGGAAAAGGATAAAACTTCTATTTGACCAGCTCTGGTAGCCATGTCACCACTCCTTTGTTGTTCCTACCAAATCTGCATTTCATCTCCAGGTAGGTTTCCTTTTAGCTTGAATTCAGGGTTCTTCCACCAACGGACACGATCTATCTTTGAAATATATGAGCCATTTTCTTTGCTTAATACTTGGGACAATTGAGACACATCGAGGGTAATCCCTTTTATATCGGTGGGAGGATTTCCGCTTAACCATGCCTCTCGGTCTGGCTCAAGATATAATCGATCTTCTAAATATCCAATCCTGAATAACGGATCGTTATATTCAACATAAACAAGTAATAAAGGTTGTTGAAGCCCTCGTCCCCGTGCCTGCCGGTTGAGGGTTCCTTTCCAGAGGCCTTCAAGCAATAATTCTACATCATCCTCATTCATTCCGGTTTCACTGGCAATGTTGGCATTGACTACTCCGGGCATGGCAAAAACCGCAAATGGGAGATAGTACATCGTCCATGGCGCTCCTTGCATTTTACCTTTATCACTGGGTTTTTTATCTATTTCAGAATGTAACAATTCATCTTGTGAAATGCTTTTCATTTCTTCCAAGTTTTTTTCATCAATTTCTTGTTCAATTACTCTTACATCTTTTGTTGGCATCACTGTAGTTCCTTGAACATATTTTGTTTTAACTGGGTGCAAAGAATGTGCCCATCCAAATTGAGTAGGTCCGGTTTTATGAAAACTTTTATTTTTTACACTAAAAACTGCTCCGAAAACTCTGATATCATAAGCTGCTTGCAACAAAATCTTTATTTCATTCTTTTCTGTTGTATTTTTTGATTTTTGTATTATTGTATCTGCAAGACGTTCACGCCCAAGGAGAGTATTATCTTCATCTCTCTCCTCCCGACACCAAATGAAATATTTCTTGTCATCACCGCCATCTCGGTACTTCATTGAGATATAATCCCGGACATCTCTTTTAATACTTACATCAGAAAGTGAAATCCGGCCGTCGTCTTCACCAAAAAGTCGGCGGGCATCACTATCGTTTAATGGATCTCGATTGGGAATGCCGTCCTTTACGCTTTTAATAAAAAGAATTTCTCCAGTATTAATTTTATCGTTCACCATCTTTTCCATCTCCTCATCTATGAATTTATTTAATTGGTCCCCTTATCTTTTCCTTTTTCGCTTTTTGGAGCCAACATATATCCACTCCAGAATGCACCCATAAATTCATCTTTATGTTTAGAAATCATGTCTCGCAGTCGGCGATATTCACATTCAATCATCGCTGATCGTTGTAAAAATTCTTCAGAAATATGAAGATCAAGTTTTAATCGGTATTCAGGAAAACGACTAAGGCCTTTTTTCCATATTTCATCTGGTGTAAGATCAGAACCGAAGGTCATAACACGGTGCATGAGAAAATCTTTTTCTAACTTGCCGTAATACCAACGGGAAAATTGTTTCACCACATACCCGGTGACAAAACCCAACTCTTCGGGATCGTTGAAGGTAATAATTTCTACCTCGGGAACGGCCATTTTTTGGAGTAATTCTTTCCAATCAATCAAATGATATCCCTCCTTTTTCAGAATGACTGACAAATACTTCCAAAATAAATAGTGGAATAAAGCGTAGAAATAGATCTCTTCTTTTAGTTTATAGAATGAATTGCGCGCTTCATCTCTTTGGCCAAGAATCATCGATTTGGCATAGCCGTTCATCCGGGCTGATACTCCAGAAATAAATGGTTTCCACCCAATTAGTCGACCGTTAAAAATTGCTTCCATGGTTTGCCAGAGATAACATCCTCCATAAGCTCGAATCAGCAGAAAGGGTAGTGATCCATATCGGTCATTCATCCAATCTGGCATGGACAGTTCGAGTTGATCTCGAATCCAAACTTCTCTTTGAAGTCCTTCCTTAATTATTCTCTGTAATTTCGTTACGACTGAAGGCAGTACGTCCTCAAAAAGAGCACGCAAGTGAATATCGGCATTGTCTTGAGTGAAATATACCATTGTGAGACCATAATCATCGGTATCAAACTCCTGGGGCAGGGTACTTTCTAATCCGGTCATCGTAAAAAGAGGCTTATCTTCCCGGTTGGGTGCTGATCTTTTTTCTCGGTACACTCTTAATGCCTGATGAAAAATATCCGGATCATCTTTACTCAATTGAAACTGGCTTTGTCCAGCATGTGGAAGAACTAAGACTGATCCCTGAATGGAAACACCGTAATCTTTTTTTTCAGCTTCGTTTCTCCCACCAGCCGACGCTATTGGTAAAAATAGCTCTTTGGTTAACCAATTTGGCATTCTACTTGACACTTCGGTAAATATACCAGACCCTATCATTAAAGCTGAATAACATTCCGGGCATAGTGATCCAACTGCTGTAGAGAGATTTTTTACTTTTCCTTTCTGCTTGAGCCCTTCAGAAAAAGGCGGATGCCAGGTCGGGGCCAACCATGGCCAAGCCTTACAATAGACCGATACCGCCTGTTTATCCATGACCCCACAAAGGTTGCATTGTTTTGATTTACCAAATTCAGCCCCTTCTTCAATTTTGGCTTTTAGATATCGGTCAAAAATCATTTCAAGGTCGGCAACAATATAACGACCTGGGAAAAGAACGCTTTCTCCAAGAATGATCTTTCTTTTCTCTCCAGGAATTTCTCGTTTTAAAGAATATTGATATGGACCACCTTCTTCAGGGATACATAGCATCAGGATACTATTACCTTTGTTATTTTTATCAATTCTTTGTTTAATTTGAAAAGCTATTATTTGAATTAATTTTGCCAATGTTTCCATTTCGGAGACGGATAGTTCATGAGGTAAATATAGTGTTCTCTCTAAACGACCTTTCAAAAAATTATGAGCTACTTCCAAATCTGTTAAAAATTTTGACTTCCCCTCCTTCTGAATCATGGTCGAAAAAATAAGATAAACCGGAAGACCGTACTTCCCCTGAGGAACAGTTGGGTTTCCACTTTGAGGATAGGTAAAGGGAAGAGCCATTCCTTTTCGAAGGTCTGCCTGAAAAATAACCTTTCTTTTACTAGACTTTGAATCCGTTAATGATTCATCACGATATTCACCCCAAATCTGTATTGGTAACCGTCCTGCCTGAAAATAACCATTCATTGATATTTCAATGATGGCAATATTCTTAAGGAAAAGAGCCCCTCTCTCTTTCACATCGGTAATAAGTTCTAAAAGTTCAGCTTTGTTCATTCCACTTTCTAAAAAAGCTTTGCCCAGAGTCACTAATTTTTCCAAAAACATTCACTCGCACCTCCTTTCTTAAATGATTTCAAAACACCCAAAACCCTGAGAATTCTTCGATCCTAAACCGGCATCATAGCCGGTTTGTATAAGCTCTGGATTACCAATAAGTTCATATCGCCCCATCCACCCGTGAATAACCGTCTCTTTATATATGAGAATCTTTTCATCATTTTTATTCACTCCCAGTGAAACAATATAAAATTCAGCGTTATCCGGTGATAATCCATTGATGAGAGTATATTTTTTGATAAGATTTTCTCTGATTTTTTCAGCAAAATCTTTTTCCCAGGGGTTAAAATAATAGGTCTTTTTTCTTCCGTCCCGGGTGAAAAGGGTGCTATAGACTACTATTGGAGAGAGCATTTCTACGTTTATATTCTCAGTTGGCTTCTTTCCCACCATGACCTCAATACTTTCGGTCCAAATTTGGTTTCCTCCCATAAAAAGCTCTTTTTTCTTCACTAAAAAATGTGCTAAACTTTCCAGTATATCAATTTTTGGTGAGGCAATGATAAGCGAGACTGGTGGAAAAAAAGTAAACCCCTTTTGAGGATCAAACGACATCTTTCCAATGAGTCGTGAAAAGGTAAAAAGCTTGAATTTTCTCGATCCGAATTGATATCCCTCCTCATGTAGCATGGTAGCAAGAGCCTCGTCAAGGTTGGAGTAAATAAAGCTTTGAATAGAATAATTGTAATGGAGGGGAAGAAAAATGCTTTTTTTGCTCTGGAATGTTATTTTGATCCGCAGCGTTATCCACTCCTTTATTAAGCATTTTGCTATAACCTAATTCATTTTCAAATCATCTAATATCGATAATGGCCTTAGATTCAAAGGATCCTTAAACGAAAATTTCTATCTTTTTAGCTAAATTGACTAATATCATAAATTCCTAAACAAAAAAGAGAGATATCTTTTATTATATCTATCCTACCAAATATTTTTTAAAATGAAAGGGTTCCATCACGGTATTTTTTGATTTAGTGAAGATTTGAAAATGAACGAAATTTTTCGGAAATGGATTTTTATTAGGAAAAAGTCGTTATATTCAAAAAGATGCCGGGAATAATCTAAATCCGGAATGGCAGTTTATGAGTGGAGTATCATGGTTACCGATCGCATGTCACTGTATTTATATAATGAATGGAGGGAAAAAATGGACAAAAGTACCGTGCAAATCCGAGGGCTGATTGCGTTGGGGATGCTGATCTTGATTGTGGTCATGATTATTACCGGAGTTCTATTATGGCTGGCAACCTTGGGCGTGATGAACAACCCTGTTGTCTGGGGTTTTGCTTCTCAGGTTCATCCAATCATCGGTTTGGTTATGTTTGTCCTGGGCATGATTCACTTGATTTCCAATAAAAAAATGTTTGTAAATGATTTAAATACCTTGACAAAAGGAAAGAAAAGTTGAGTTTTGGATCATTTCACCCTTCCCTAACCCCTCCCTTGATGGGAGGGGAAAGAGTATTGGTAGGGTTCAACAAATCAAACCCCATATGGTATTGAACGATATCACAACCGAGACGTTACTCCAAAAAGTTTGAATGGAATTGCATATAAGAGCATCATTCTCAATTCGATGAAATAAAGTTCCGTTCTCGTGAGTGGCGTCGGGATGTTGGTGGCCTATCCAAGAGGCGCTCTTCAACCAGCTTGGGTTTCTTTTCCTGAAACCGCTGCATGGCGAATTGAGAAAGCTCAACTAACGCATAATCATCGCGCAACCGGATATTTCCAATTTCTTGCCGGTTAATACCCAAAATTCGACAAAGAGTCCCGAGAAGCCTCCCAACCTCCCAACCATTGTTGGTTCCGGTGGTGAGCCGGATGGTACCGGCTGAAGCAAAAGGTTGGGTGTTCTTTTTTCCCTGAATGCGCTTTCGTTCTAGTAAAGAATGAGGTCGACGTATCGTTTCGGCTTTCAGATCATCCTCAAGAGGAGCTTTCAAGGAGAAGCCTTTGGTATTGTCGATATCATGCCATTGTAATAGCTTGCTCACCAAATCGATCGGATCGCTTTTCGAGAGGAGCGATTGAGCCCATTCATTAAAATGGCGGTCAGGAGTGAAGTTTAAGTCGAAGAGTTTCTGCTCAAAACGCTGATGATTCTTGTCAACAATATCATTCTCATTGGGAACTGGTTTCCATTCAACCTTCAACGAACTATGGGTAAACATCCCACGGAATTGGGCGGCTTCACGATGGGTCAGCAGCGCCAGACTCATCCCGGAATGACCAGCTCTCCCGGTACGCCCGCTCCGATGAATGTAATTATTCACATCTCCCGGGAGTCCCAGTTGAATTACATGGCTAACCATATCGATGTCAAGACCTCGAGCGGCAACATCAGTCGCAACCAGATACGGGGTAGTGCCAGACCGAAAAGCATTAAGAGACGCATTCCTCTCGCGTTGAGTCATTTCTCCATGAAGAGCATTGGCCTGGAATCCAGCTTGAACTAAAAAGGTAGCACATTCAATGGTCTCAAGACGGGTTGAACAGAAGATCAGAGCCTTCTCCGGGGTTTCCCAGAGGAGCACATTCACCAGACCTTCAAAACGATGTTGAGCTGGAATGAGATAGACTCGATGTTTGATGTCCTCATGAGCAGTGAGATCACGATCTAAGGAAATCCATTTGGGATGGGTGAGGTAGCGTCGAGAAAGATCCCGAACCTCGGGTGGCATCGTCGCCGAGAATAACCAAATACGACGGACGTGTTTGTGTGCTTCTAAAATGGCTTCCAACTCTTCCCGGAAACCTAAATCAAGCATGTGATCACCTTCATCAAGCACAACGGTCTCGATGCCATCGGTATGGAAATTCCCTCGACGGATATGATCCAAAACCCGTCCCGGTGTACCAACCACGATGGTCGCTCCTGCCAATAACTCTCGTCTTTGGTTTTCAATATCCATCCCACCCACTAATGTCGCTATTTTTACCTGCATTTCTCGACCCAACCACTGTAATTCGCGGGCAGTTTGGATGGCTAATTCCCGGGTGGGGGAGAGAATCAGAATCAAGTGACGATCTTGATGGTGATCCAGCGTATTGAGGAGCGGCAGTCCAAAAGCCAGTGTTTTCCCCGAGCCAGTTTTGGCTTGTACGATCAAATCCTCGTCCATAATTCTTTCTTCTTTCAAGATCTGAATTTGGACCGGGCTTGGGCAATCATAATTTTTCTTCGCCAGAGCGCAGAGAAGCTCAGGGCGAAGTGAAAATTGAGTAAAAGTAATATTTTCTTCGGTCAAACGAGTGACCTCCTTCATATGTGTACGGAAAAGACCGCGATCAAAGCAATCAATTGACATTCATTCTCCGATGAGATCCGGTCTGTCTTTCACAGGAGGCCTTCCCACAGAACAGTAAATGTCACCAATTTCATCCTTCAATATAAAATAATTAAAGGTTTTTCCTTGCGATCTATTCGTATTTATTAGATGAGATTCAAGAGAGGGGGATTGACGAGAGAGCTTGAAGATGAACCAGTGCATCATTTCATCAAAAACCTTCGTGATTCTCGAAAAAGAATTATATCATGAAATTATATAAATAGCTACTTAAAAAATGAAATAGAATGAATCGGTATTTGTTTCAGGAAAACGGTTTGGGATTATTAGAAATCAGCAATTCGTCATTCCCGAATGTATTAATCGGGAATCCATGGTTTTTTGGATTACTTTCAATTCAGGGGTGACGAAGTAATGAGAAAATTGTTTATAAACCAATCGAATCCCTTTATCCAAAGGGAGAGGTCTTTTTATGCCTTGCCAATTCCACAGTTCCACAATTCCTCAGTTCCACAGCTCCTTACGGCTCACGAATCACGGTATTTCCAGGATAGACCGCGATACTTAAGCATGAATGTCTGCTTGTTTCAGTTGAGCCAGTTTTCTCTCAAACGGGGGATAGAGAATCCCTTTTTCGGTAATGATGGCACGGATCAGTTGATTGGGGGTGACGTCAAAGGCAGGATTCCAGGCTTCAACCCCAATCGGAGCAGTTCGTTCTTGGTATAAATGAAGCACTTCTTCCGGCTTTCTCTCCTCGATCGGAATGTCATTTCCGCTGAGGAGGTGTTCGTCTACCGTGGAAAGCGGTGCCGCTACATAAAAGGGAATTTTATGGTAGGACGCCAAAACCGCCAGTGAGTAGGTTCCTATCTTGTTGGCGGTGTCTCCATTAAGAGCGATTCGATCAGCTCCCACGATAATCTTGTCGACCTGGCCTTTCGCCATCAGGTATCCAGCCATATTGTCGGTGATGAGAGTGACTGGAATGTCGTTTTTTAAGAGTTCAAAAGCGGTCAGGCGCGCCCCTTGGAGGAGCGGCCGGGTTTCATCAGCATACACCACGACTGATTTTCCTTCTTGTGCGACTGCCCAATAAATAACTCCCAAAGCCGTTCCCCAAGCACTGCAGGCTAAGGCTCCAGCATTACAGTGAGTCAATATCTTATTATGGTTTTCAATGAGTCGGGCACCATGTTGGGAAATTTGCTGATTGATTCGACTATCTTCCTCATGAATGAGCATCGCTTCTTGTATTAATCGTTCGGTACACCTCTCTGGAACCAACCTTTGTTCCTCGGCATCCTTCCATACTTCTTTCATCCGGTTTAAAGCCCAGAAAAGATTCACAGCCGTCGGGCGGGTAATCCGTAAGGATTGATCTACGCTTTCAAGAAATTGATAATAGTGATCAGGATGATTCCGTAATCCCTCTATTGCTCCAAGACATATTCCAAAAGCGGCGCTAACGCCAATGAGAGGTGCTCCACGTAGACGAAGCGATTGTATGGCCTCGGCAATGACCCGATAATCATCAGTCTCGACATATTTTTCTTCCAAGGGCAATCTCTTTTGATCGAGAAAAATTATCCGATCATTTTTCCATTCGATGGTTTTGAACATTTTATTTTCTCCATTTCAGAGGATAAACCGCCATGCTGCTCTTGCCACGCCATACATCAGAATAAGGAAATAATACTTTTACCGGAAAGGATAATCGTACTGACAAGAGTGGAAGCGATGATTAATCCCAATAAAACATAGGGGAAAGACTTTTTAATGCTCCACCCCATCAGGAAACAGACCAGGGAACCGGTCCACACTCCGGTAATTGGAAGCGGAACACCGATAAAGAGAGCTAATCCGAGTTGTTCCCATTTTTCATATTTTTGGAACTTCTTCCGAGTCCCGACCACCACTTTATTCCAAAGGGAATTAAACCATTGAAAACGTAGAAAAAAAGAGAGAATAGTCGATAACAATAACATAACCACAAAAAAAGGAAGCAGATTAAATATCATCGATATCAGGAGAGCCTGCCAAAATGGGATCACCGGCTGAGACATCCAATAAAGCAATGATCCTCTGATTTCAGATATGGGTGAAAAACTCAGCAAGGCAATGATTAGATTCGGGTTCATTCGAGATTGATTCGACCCACTAATTCCCGAATGAGCAGGCTGAGTTTGGGTTGAGCTTCATTAGCTGCCTGAATGACAATTTCATGACTGACCGGTTCGATCACCCCGTCAATCGCCAAATCGGTTATACAGGAGACCCCAAACACTTTCATACCGGCATGCCGGGCGACCAACACTTCCGGGACGGTCGACATGCCTACCGCATCGGCGCCGATGGTGATCAGGTAGCGATACTCGGCTGGTGTTTCGAAATTGGGACCAGCCAAAGCCGCATAGACACCCTGCATGACATAGATCCCTTTTTCAGCCGCAATTTGGAATGCGAGCCTTCTGAGTTCCGGGTCATAAACGTTTGACATATCAGGAAAACGCGGTCCAAGTTCCGGATCATGGGCACCCCGGAGGGGGTTGTCACCCAAAAGATTGATATGGTCACAAATGATCATTAAATCTGCACGCCGCATATTCCGGTTCATCCCTCCGGCGGCATTACTGACGATCAAGATTTTGGCACCGAGTGCTTTCATGACCCAAACCGGGAAAGCGATTTCTTTCATCGAATACCCTTCATAATAATGGAAGCGGCCTTGCATGACCACCACCTTTTTCCCCGATAGTTCGCCCAAGATTAAATTACCCTGGTGGCTTTCAACGGTTGAAACCGGAAAGTGAGGTATTCTTTCATAGGGTATGACTCGATCAATCTGAATATCATCCACCAGTGCTCCCAGGCCGGTCCCCAAAATAATCCCGATTTCCGGAGAAAAATC
>Ga0172362_10002870_pt1 | contig 14932 bp, 12 predicted proteins | sample LakKivs1_kivu2a2_FD_114534 | JGI IMG/M metagenome (GOLD analysis project Ga0172362, IMG submission 114534) | Sediment microbial communities from Lake Kivu, Rwanda - Sediment s1_kivu2a2 | ecosystem: Environmental > Aquatic > Freshwater > Lake > Sediment | place: Rwanda: Western Province, Lake...
AAAAAATGTTTTGAAAATCGAAGAAAGTTTTCTGAATGGTCATCCTGAAAAACGTTTGGTTAACAATGCCCATTTTCGCTTCTTTGCTATTGAGGGTGAGTCGTTGAACCTCATGCTTGATGACAAAGGAATAGCTGCTGCTACTGGTTCTGCTTGCTCATCAAAGAAACTACAAGCATCACATGTTCTTTTGGGAATTGGTCTTAAACCTGAGGAGGCGCATGGTTCCATTAGATTGTCAGTTGGTAGACTCAGCAAGAAAGAAGAAGTTGAATATGTTTCTGATGTTTTGCCGGAGATTGTTGAAAAACTTAGAAATATGTCTCCGCTTTGGAATAGATAAGGTTGTTTTGTAAATGGCTGACATGTATACTGAAAAGGTGTTGGATCATTTTCGTAATCCTCGCAACATGGGGGAGATTAAGAATCCTGATGGCTTTGGTAAAGTAGGTAACCCAACTTGTGGGGACGTAATGGCTATTTACATAAAAGTTAAAGATGAAAAAATTGTTGATATAAAGTTTAAAACGTATGGTTGTACGGCTGCGATAGCCACGAGCAGTGTTTTAACAGAGCTGGTAAAAGGAAAAACAATAGACGATGCATTGAAACTAACACGTGATGATGTAGCAAACGAACTTGGAGGCTTACCTGCTGTGAAGATGCATTGTTCAAACCTTGCGGCTGATGCTTTGCGTGAGGCGATAAAAGATTATAGGAATAAACAAAAAAAGTGATGTTATGAGTACATATATCTATATAGATGGGTGGAAATCTAACCTGCGTTTTTCATCTGCACATATTATACCTGAGTACGAAAAATGCGGACATTTGCATGGTCATACGTATGCAGTTCATGCAAAAGTAACTGGCAAGTATGATAAAAATGGCATAATAATGGATTTTTCTATGCTAAAGAGTGCTCTCAAACAGATTACCGAGGAGTTGGATCACAAGATTTTGATCCCTGAAAAAAGCTCTAACGTAAAAATTGAAAAAGATAGAGGTTCTGTTCAAATATCATTTCTTGGGAAGAACTACGTTTTTCCTTTGGTCGATTGCATTTTTTTACCAATAAGTTCAACAACGGCTGAAAATCTTGCAGTTTATGTTTTAGAAAAAATGCAAAAAAAGATCGCCATTCCAAAAAACATTGAAAACATTGAAATCGGTGTTGATGAGGGATACGGACAGGGGGCCAGGATAGTAAAATCTTTTGTATAAAATGATGTGATCATATGGTTAAAAAAGCGGTTTGTCTGATATCTGGTGGTATCGATTCTTGTGTTACCGCTTATTTAGCGAAAAGTGAAGGCTACGAAATTTACGCTCTATCATTTAACTATGGTCAGAGGCACATGAAAGAGTTGGCTTCCTCGAGAGCAATTTCATCTGCTGTCCGTGCAAACGAACACATTATTTTTGATATCGATCTTAAAAAATTTGGTGGTTCCTCTTTAGTTGATAGATCCATTACTACGCCAGATCATCCATTAGAAGAGATAGGTAAATCTATACCAACAACCTATGTTCCAGCTAGAAACACAGTTTTTTTATCTATTGCCTTGACTTATGCAGAGGTTCTTGATGCCGATGCAATATTTATTGGTGTTACTGCCACAGATTATGCAGGATATCCAGATTGCAGACCACAATATATAGAGGCATTCCAAAAAATGGCAGATCTTGCAACTAAGAGAGGAGTAGAAGGAAACTCTATCAAAATAAATACGCCAATTTTACATCTATCAAAAGCAGATATCATAAGAAAAGGCTTAGAGCTAGGTGCGCCTTTTGAAAAAACATGGTCTTGTTACCATGGCGAACAAAAAGCATGCGGTCGGTGCGATTCATGTCTTCTGAGACTCAAAGGTTTTAAAGAAATAGGATCTAGAGACCCGATAAAATATGAATTTTTGCCAGATTGGTATCTAAAATGATTCAATCACGATTGTTGTTGTTTCTTCCTGTTTTTGTAATAATCATAGATATCCAGTGAGACCGGTATTGAGACGAGTACCACTATTAATATCACAAGGCATACCATGCAATCAGATGGAACGTTATTAACGGTGACTTCTTTATTTTCGCTCCAAAAGCTTCCGCCCATGAGGTCATTGAAAAATAGATTTATGGTTCCTATCCAAGGTAGTTCCATTCTTGCTTTTCCAGAGATCCATTCCATTTTTATAAGTTCAGTACAAATCCCGCCAGTCTGGTCGCATCTATCATTTGTAATCGGGTTATCTCCCTTTGTGATAAATCCTGAGTGAGACCAATCTGGAGTGTACGGTCCCCCTGCTGGGCTTTCTATTCCCAACTCAGGGATAAACAAGGTTTTTTCTCTGTATATGTTAAGTTCTTTTATTGTGTAAGTTCTTCCGTTTTCCCCTTCTTCAACATCCACCCAGCACATTGCTCTATGGATAATTTGCTCTTCAGCAGGATTGCCGTATTTTCTGTATACTATAACGTCGCCATAGCCCCCATACGTCTGCGAACCTTCTTTTCCCTTTGCCATTTCGCTGAAATAAGTTACCATGTCGCTTCTTTGATATACCTTTACTAACAATACCATGTCTCCGGCATTTATTGTACCAAATCGTCCAAAAGGTTCGTTTACATGCATCATGCTGCCTGATTCTACGGCAACCATTGGTGCTGCTAGCCATTGGCCCGTATAGGCCCATAGTGCAGTCAGTATTATCAAAACAGCAATTATAGCAACCATTACATCTCTTATAAGTGATATTTTTTTATCATCGCTACGCCAAAATCGTAAAAACAATTTTTTAAAATCTTGGAAGTTCATCACTCATCACATTCTTTTCTCGCGATGTTCTCTTTGTGAGAAATAATGCCTTTTGTTGAAGCCCCACAAATAGGACAGGTCTTTATATTCTCTTCGTATTTTTTGCCGCATCCCAAACATCGATAAATCCATTTAAATTTTTTTGTTATGCCTCTTTGTGATATGGTTTCAAATTTTATTTCTAAAACATGTGCTACATTTTGAATTGAGTAATCATCTGTGATTATTATCGCTTCTTTGTTTGGATCTTTGTTTATGTCCAATGCTAAGGCAAGTATCTCCCTGTCAGCGGTTGATAATCTGTCTTTATCTCCTGTTTCCGTAGAAATCCTATTTATTTTATTAATTGAGTCCTTTGAAGGAGCATCGATTGTTAGTCCCCTTTCCAATAAGTACTGGAACGCCTGGTAATATCTTCCACCAGGATTTATTTCTTTTGAAGCATTTGGTGTAGTAACGATTCTACTATTGTCTAAATTGATTGGTTTTCCTGAAAAAATTGCAGATGTGTCAAGAATAAATACCTTTGTTTTTTTTATTGCACTCATTTAGAGTGTGTAAGTACTCTTTTGATATTTTACTTTAACTATAATAAATGGAAAAATAAGAGATTAGTGGCTTTCAAACATTTAGTAATGCTGAGAGCCTTGAGCTATAGGCCATATCTGTATCCAGGTGCTTCCATCGAAATTGCCATATACTGTAGCTGATTCGTATTCTATTGTTCCTCCAATTATTAGATCTGCTTGAAGCGGCGGCCATAATTTCCATTTCACATAGAAGTTTTCAGCCGAGATTCCGCCACCTATTATCTCTATTCCTCTGTTGTTGGGACCTACGATTTTAAAGTGTGCACTTGAAAGAACTTCTCCATTAGTGTCAAAGTGGAATTCCTTATACTTGGTTGAATCTCCAGACAGATCCCATTTGACTTCCATATAGTCTGTAAGATCAAATTCTGAGTTAAACTGTACACCAAATATATCTAAGGACAGAAGCTTTATGCTTAAGTCAAATTCGCTTTCAAATTTAATCGACTTAAGAGTGCTTGTTAAATCCCATTGTATGTCTAGGTCTTGCCATTCATCAGTAGATGGGTTGACGAGCTTTGAGTATGTTAGGTGGTTTGCGATATACAAATGTCCGCTGACTTCTAACTTGTCGTTAGCATTTTTCTTTATCTGGAAATCATCTGCTTGGAAACCGCCTAGTGCAATGCGTCTGCCTGTTGTTTCTGTACCGTATCTTATTGATGTGAATGTAATCCAATCCACTAACTGTGAGCCGTCTGTGTCCAAGTATACTCCTGTGATTTGGTTATTGCTGTCTTCGTACCACTTCAATGTCATGGTCTTGGAATAGTCGCTGACTAAGTTTAAAAGATCTACCGATAGTTTTCTGTTCGAATCTTCATACGTGCATAGCGGGCCAAATCCATTCATACTGTTTTTCAGTGTCACTGTCTTGTTCAGTGGGTCTGACGTAAATCTGAATTGTCCTGGTTTCAATACTATCTCCCCAAGTGTTAAGGTTTTATCGTCCCATTTTAACTTGATTAAGGATAGATCTACCGTGAGACCGTTGTTTACATGGAACATTTTTTGATCACCCTGTCGTTGCCAATCCATGTACAGATTTCCCGGTTTGACCTGTATGCTACCAAGTTCAAATTCAAACGGGTTTGTTGGATTGTTATAGTTAATTTTGCACAATGCTAGCGTTCCGGTTATACCTGAGTCTGTCACGTTGAAATATCCATTTGAGTTAGGTTGTTCACGTTTCCAGTTAAAAGTAACAGTTCCAGAATTCAAATTAACATTGCCAAGCTGAATTGAAAGTTGATTGTGAGTGATATTAAGACTGTGATGAATTGCTTTGTTTTGAGGAATTGAGAAAGTTATCGTTCCTGATTGTCCTATCTGCCATTCGGTGAGAGTCATTGTACCGCTGCCAGAATACGAACCATCTACTTGCCAGCTACCATAATTCATTGATTGCAAAGCAATGCCCCAACTAAAAGCCACATCTGCAGAAACAAGCAAGTGTTGGTTATTTATCTCTGAATAGATCTGACCAACCCCATTGATTTCAAAGGTTGGGATGCTAAAATCAATGGTTGGAACGAGTTTTGGACCTATCTTTAAATACAAGTCATTGAAAGAAAATATATTGTATCCAGCGATCTGGAATTTTGGTGTTGGCGAGCTGAAATTAAACCAAATACTACTGCCGCCTTCCATATTAAAGGCATCTACTCCGAATTCAGTATCGTACTGATCACTTGGGCTATCGTATTTTATGTCAAAGCTGTTGAGCGTCAGTTTGTTGTCCATGTTTAGATAGTAATATTTAGTAAATGGTTTAAGGAAGATATCGAAATTTCCAACTGACTTTGCATAACTTATTTTGCCTGACCAGAACCTAATGTTTCCCTCAAAATTAGTAAGCGTTACTTGATTTGCTCCAGATAGATGTAAATTTTCTTCTTCGTTGCTCAAGCCAAATGTAGAACTGCCGGCAAGTTTAACTTCGTCAGCAGATATGCCAAAAGATTCAGCAGTAACATCAAAATTGTTGAAAGTTGCTGCTAAGTTGGTACTAGTTTCTATTGTTATATGTTTAGAATGATCCCAAGTCAATTTTACATTTCCATTGTTTTGGAGTTTAATTTCACTAGCGGTTACGCCGAATTTTGGATTAATGAGCTCAAAATTGCCGAATTTTATAGTATGGTCAGAATCAAGTTTTATGTAATTTAAATCATTACTCCAGTTTACCGTGGTTTTCCCGTTTTGTTCTAAAAGGAGTTCTGTTTTTAGAGTAGTTTCTGAAGCAGAGCTAAATGCTTTTATGTTTAACCCTATTTCTTTTCCTGAATCTAACTCAATGACACCGGCCTGGAAATTATTAAATGTAAACTTCAATCCTTCTCCCGACCCAGTTGCATACACTCCATTAACATCCAGTATTAAATTATCCTGAGAGACTACAAAACTAAAATCAATGGTTGTTTCGCTTCTATCTAATGCGAAGTATCCTTCTTGTGGATTCCATTTTATCGTTATATCTAGATCGTTTTGTATGGCCGCCACGAAATTGACAATTTGATTTGGCTGAGTGACATCTCTGAGTTTGGCATTCAAAGTTAAGCCTGCAATTTCACTGGATAAAGTAACACTTCTGGTGTCTTCTAAAGATACCTGCCAAGAAAGACCCATCGTGATTGGTATGTTCGAGAAATACACCTGTGTGTTAGGATCTCTTATATCATCGCATAACCCTATTTCAAGATTATTTGATCCGCTATCTCTAGTTACCTGAACATGTCCATTTGCCAAACTAGGAACCCAACTAAGAGATATGGAACTAGGTATATTTGCTACATATAAATAATGACCATCTTTTTGACCTTGTGCGTTTTCCGTTTCAATGAATAGCATTGCAATTGCTGGGGGATTATCGATATGGAGTGTTGCTTGTCTTTCAACATTTGTTCTGTCTATATTTAAGTGTAGACCAAGACGTTGAGCAGGGCTTATGGCCATTCCAAGAGTTGCACTGCCGTACGAGTTTTCTGCAGTTATTGAAAATGTTACAGCCGATGCATCATCTCCAGATACATCCACATCACGAAGTGTTCCACCTCTCCTATGTGTCACCATAAATGGAGTAAATAATGAGTCAAAAGCAGCCTTAAACGTAATTGTATATCCTGTATTTGTAGAAACACTGGCAAGCAAGGAAATGCACTCGCCGTTTGCTCCATCTATCGCGATGCCATGTTCTGGATATATACTCGTCACGTCCTGTGGCATCATGGTAGCTTGTTGAGCATTTATTTGTAAATTCCCTGAATCTATATCCAAAGCAGCTTCTTGCGCTATTTCTTTTACAGCACTACTATAACCTGGAATGTATGTAGTTGTATATTGGTATGTGTTTGTTTGTGGATTTAATATCAGCTCGTTGCTGTTCTCTTGATTTTGATATTGATTCTCCTGAGATTGTTGGCTGCTTTGTCCAGCTAGTATGCTTTGTAGGCATTCAATTAAGTAAGGTCTGAAGTAATGGACAACGCCTACTGGCTCATTTGCGGTCGGCTTTTCTTTTCCTGCCTCAAATTCGATCCCAAGTCTTACAGTCGGATCTAAGTTTATTCCGAGGCTTTGATATATGTTTGTTAAAAATGGCGGGAATGTAAACTGTAAACAAAGTGTTAAATCATCATCTATGCCAACGCAACTTCCTGACAGCAAGGTAATTCCAGAAATATAAGAATCAAATTGCATAGATTTAGCAGATGGATTAAATGGAGATGGCCCATATGCTTCTCTAGGGGATAAAATACTAATTCCCCCTACACTTACATCATTTACTCCATCGCTATTGACGTCTACAACTATTGGGTAACCTTGTGAATTTAGGTTGTAAATCTGAACAGTCTGTCCAGGATTATCATTGTATTTGTAATACAATTTAACTTGCAACCATTGGCAAAAGAGCGACCCTAATGCCTGGTTATCATAAAGTAAACTAATGATATCGTCCAGTATGCCTCCATTATTAAAGAATAAGTTTCTGAAACTGGAAAATGAACAACCAATGTCTGCATGAAGGACGTCATATCTTGTTTTTCCGTTGTTATCTCTTATTTCTAACTTAACTTGATACACACGTTCTTTTTCATAAGTGTGTGTTGCTACTGGGTTGCTAGACCATGGAGTATAGCCCTCTCCATCACCAAAATCCCATCTGTATTTATTTGCGCCAGTTGATTGGGAAGCATCAAACGTTATTTCTTCACCTACGTCGCCCTGATAGCTGTATCCGCCCTTTGGAACTAGGGCATCTCCCTGTTGACCTATGTAAACGGGAGCTATATCTAGATAGGTTTCTCCGTTAGTTTTTGTAACTTTTAGAGTTGCCCAGTAAACACCATTTTCTTTATACGTATGGGTCGGATTTCTTCCATAAACCGGAGCGCTATTGTCACCAAAATCCCATTTGTATGCTGCGCCTAGCTGAATAATGCCCTTTGATTGAAAAGCTACTGGAATGTCAACCTGTCCTTGGTATGGTCCTCCAGCGTTAGATATGCCGATGTACTGAGCACCGGGAGTTGTCTGTTGTCCTTGTTCTACAACATAACCAGTACCTTCATCTACATTAACAGAAACGATATTTTCTTCATCTTGTTGCGTTACCGTAATTTTATCGTCTTCTAAAGTGGGCGTACTTTTTTCCTCAGTTGTTGGTACGACCTTGTATGTTTCAGGCGTGATAACATTATCACTTTTGATTGATGTCGGATCTACTTTTTCTACTGAAATTTTTGTTTTTGCAGATATTGTTGCAGCGCTTGTTAGGATGCTGAAATTGGCTAGGATTAATAAACAGCCTATGAAAATTACAATAGTTGATTTTTTATTCATATTATAGTCTACCCCCTAAACTCTTATACAAATCTATTAATTTTTACTATATAAGAGTTTCCTTATACAATTAATATATTAATCTTTCATAATATTTAATCTTTTTTGTTTTTTTGCCCATATTTCTAAAAAAGAGCTTAATCTAGGGCATTTTCTACGTCATTTATCTTTACAGTTTTTTGCTCTCCGCTTTTCATATCCCTTATTGTTACTGAGTTCTGTTCTAGCTCCTTTGGCCCCACAATTATCGCTTTTTCTACGTTTATTGAACTTGCATATTTTAACGATTTTCCGATGCCTCTTCGTAACAAATCAATGTCTGTTGTTACTCCTTGAGTCCTAAGATTCTGTACTATTTCTAGTGATTTGTCAATTGTTTCTTCGTTTACAGGAATGACATAGACTTTTATTTTCGTTGAAGGAAAATCATATTTTTCCGTTTCTAATGCAAGTAACGTTCGATCAAAACCAATGGCAAAACCTGCAGTAGGTGTTTCTTTGCCACCAAATAAAGGCACAAGTTCGTATGCACCTCCACCACATAGTTGTTTTTCAGCACCTAGTGATGGTGCATCTATTTCAAAAACAGTGCCTTTGTAATAGTCAAGACCTCTTACTATGCTCATTTTGATTTGATAGTTTTTAATGTTGAATGATTTCTCTAAAAAATTCAATATTTTTTCCAGATATGTTAATTCCTTTTTAGCCGATTCATCTTTTTCGATTACTTTTGTAATCTTTTTAATGTCTGAAGTTTGAAGAATTTCCAAAAAGTCTTCTGCAACTTTTTTTTCAACTCCGCAATCCTGTAAAAGCGAAAAAACATCATCAAATTGTAATTTGTCTATGAGCGGTATTAGTTGTTTTTGTTCATCCTTTGATATTTTTAGATTTTCAAACAAAGAGGACAATATATTCAGATTTCCGATGTTTAATTTTACATCTTTTAGACCAACATTTTTCAATATTGTGTAAGCCATTGCAATGAGTTCGGCATATGCCTCAGGCGTATCAGTTCCTAGAATTTCGCATCCCGCCTGCATGAATTCCCTATATCTGCCTTTTTGTGGTCTATCGTATCTAAAACAGTTTCCGAAGTAGAATAGTTTCAGGGGTTTGGGTTCCATTTGTAATTTATCCACATAGAAACGTATCACGGGGGCAGTAAGTTCAGGTCTTAGAGCAAGGTCTCTTCCACCCTTGTCTTTAAAAGAATATATCTCTTCTATGACTCCTTCACCAGACTTAGCAGTAAAAAGGTCTAGGGTTTCAAATGTTGGCGTTTGTACCTCTTTGTATCCAAATATTTGAAATGTGGCTTTTATGGAATTTTCTAGATATCTGCGTTTTTGCATCTCTTCTGGCGTGAAATCTCTTGTTCCTCTTGGTATTTGAAACACGTTTTATTTGTATAAAAAGAGTGTTTAATACTGTTTCTATGAAATGAAGCAAACGTTTGTAGTTTTGTTTAGATCTATCTCATCTTGTTTTCTATTTCATTTTTGACAGATAAGTTTTATCTCATCTCTTATATGACGTTTTTAACACAAATTATATAAAGTAAGAAAAATAATAATAATGTTATAAAGTTGCTGCGTCGTCGGCATCAACTACGAAAGACCTTCGTAACGAACAGGCGAAGGGGGATGAAAAAGAAATGAAGAAGATCAAGCCATTGCTAATAGCAGGTTTTCTTATTCTTACGCTTTTTGGTGCTTGTTTTTCAGCTAGCGCTGTAACTAAGGTTGGAAATATAGTCCAACAACCACAGCAGCCGCAGCAGCCACAACAGGGTGGTGAAGGGACTATAGTTGGAACTACCTACAACAACCAAGGTGTTGCTGCAAATAAAACGATGGTTATGCTATGGCCCGCTGGAAGTTTTGTGCCAACCAATATCATTCCATTAAGAGACAATGTAGATGGTTCATTTGTTTTCAATAATGTTCCATCAGGTTGGTACCGACTTGTAGCTATAAAACCATTAAATGCTAGTGGATGGACATCTCTATTCTACGTAACTGATGGCGGTACCCGACTCAGAAACATATACTTAACTCACGGGTTTAAAGCCGGAGGTGCAAATTACAGCGAGGAGACTGGGAACATTGCTGGAACAATCTACGATGAAAACACTCCAATAGATGGAGCCTATGCTATTTTATTCGAGAAAGGCGAGTTTAAGCCTTATGATTCCGTTCAGAGCGAGTCTGATGGCTCATATGGATTTAATGATGTGCCAACTGGCCAGTATCGAATTATAGCTACAAATGGACCACTTCACAATGGTTCTGGAGTTACTTCTCTTTTTGTAGTTAGTGAAGGAGAAACAACGATAATAGATATTTTCTTGAACAATCTATTTGGTGAAACTCAGGAATATACACAACAGCAATCACAGCAACAGCAACCGCAACAGCAGCAAGTAGTGGTTAAACAGCAAGTGCTGCTTAGCAAGTAGAAATAAAAATTAAAACTTTTTTTATTTTTTTATTTTTCTTTTTTTATTGTTCCAATGTTGCATGTCTTCTGCGCATGGATTCTTCTGTCTCGTTTTTACTTTCCAATAGATCAGCTATTATTCCATCTAAAAGAATCCAAACGCTTGCTTCAAAAAGTGTACCTAGAGGAGCATACCGCTTCCTTTCGGCATCGCTACAGCTTGCCGATAGATACAACGTAACATCTGCATATTTTGCTATTTCTGATTTCCTTTTTCCAGTAATGGATATAACCTGCGCACCAAGACCATGGGCAATATCTGCAGTCATTACTGCAGGAATAGTTTCGCCCGAGCCAGAAATTATTACTACAGCGTCTCCTCTTTTTACGGGCGCAGTTATAGTTTCACCAATCACAAATGTTTGAAAACCCAGATGCATAAGCCTGATGGCAAAGGCCTTTGCAACAAGTCCGGATCTACCAGCACCATAAACAAATATACGGTTTGATTTCAAAAACAATTTTTTAATATCATCTATATCGCTCTGCGGTACCAAGCTCAATATATCTTTTACCTTCCGTTGTATATAATCTATCGATTTTTTGAAAACTTCTTCATTTGTCATAGAATCTCCGAAAGATCCTTGTAGTTAGCTGTTTCCTTGCCGGTTCTTTTCATAATGCCCTTTTCCACTTGAAGTCGTATATAGACGGCATCATGCTCTAGCAAAGGCGATTCCGAAATCAATGTTACATTTAGATTATTATCAAGAATAATTTCAACTAGTGGCGCAAGCGGCATGTCTCCTTTTTTGATTGGTAAGTGATAGTATTCACTTCCCTTTTCATACAATACGCCCGTTATATGTATCAGATAGTGCTTCAATCTAAGTGGTTTGAGTTTTTTAAAGATGGCCTCAAAATCTTCTCGCTCTTTTAGGCAACCATTGCCTCGGGCATGAATGTGGCCTAAGTCGATCACTGGTACTATCCCTTTTACGCTTTTGCATACCTCTACAATTTCATCAATACTTCCGAACACCTTTTGTTTGCCCATTGTTTCTAGGCCGATCTTTGTCTTTATCTTTTCTTTGGCAAATGTTTTTTGTAGCTTCTTTGTGTTTTTAATGACTTTTTTCATTGTTTTTTTAGGGCTTTCTTTTCCGTAGTAACCAGGATGAATTATCACTGTTTTTGCTCCCATTTTGTCTGCAAGTCTTGCTGAGAACAATATTTTTTCAAAACTTAGATCCGTCTCATCATCGCCAGCTAGATTAATGTAATACGGTGCGTGCACGTGTAATTCAACGTCATTGTCTTTCGAATAATCCTTCATGAATTGTGCTTCTTCATCAGTCATTACATATAATCCACGAACAAACTGCACTTCCATTGCATTTAAATCAAGAACCTGCTTTGTATAAACAAGGCCATCTTTGTTAGTACGGCCTTTGCATGATAGGGGTATGCCTGCCTGTCCAATTCTTATCATAAATAATCTCCTTCCAAATTAAATCTATATATTTTCCTCATTTCCCTATAATAAAGTTTTTGTTTTAAAAGATATTTTTACGCCAATTCTTCAAGGCGACTCATTATATTCCATATAAGTGTTCTGCCGTGTAGAGGTATATTTGGGTCATTTGCCAATTCGTCGAGGCGTGCCGTTGCAGTTGCAACACGTACATCTAGAGGATCTGCTTCATTTAATAAAATACGTTTTACATCTTCGGCTCCTCGTCTGATGTTTCTAGGAATAGAGTTGTCTTCATTAAGCATGTTTAAGCCGTCACATACTTGTGAGATTTTGTCCTCTTTGGGCATAGTTACATCACCTTTTTTAATCAGCCATGTAACACGATAGGGGATAAAAATATTTGGTCGGTCGATATTATTCGATATATTTGGCGTTCAAAATCTCGATAATTTCAGATGCAATGCCCTTCCCGATGCCGGCAACCTCTTGCAGTTCCTCTTCTGATGCATTTGCGATATCTTTGATTGTTCCAAAATGCTCTAGAAGTCGTTTTGCAAGAACTGCTGATACGTTTGGCAATCCTTCTACTATGAACTGTTGTTTTTCTCTGATAGACATAGATGTTTTTTCGCCACGTACTGCCACAGGCTTTTTTTCTTCTCTCTGTTCTCGTTTAGCCATCACATATAGAAGATCCGCTGTTTCCATGGAGTTTTTAGTCGTAATTATTGGTACACCAAAATCTACAGTAATTGACACAATGCTTCCAAATATTGCGTTGTGGTTTATGTTGCGTTTTGTCAGCAGACCCTCACCCTCAATTATCAGAATCGGTCTTGGGTATGCGTCCCTGAGTCTACCTATTTGATCAAACAATTTGCCATCTATTAGGGACTGAAGGAAATCATCTACGGTCTTTCTTTCGACTCCTATGCGGGTTGATAAAACATAATCGCCTGTGTTTAATTGCTGAGGCTCTACAAATGCATTTTTTATAGTAAGATTTCTTGCCACGGGTGAGCGGTATTCCCTGTGATCTACGATTATTTTTATCTGTTCTCCATCTTTTTGATAGTCTGTAAGCGTTGTTTGATTCTGCTTTTCTTGCATCTTTTGCTTGTAAAATGATTCTGGATCCTCAAATTGTTTACCTAGTTTTGTTCTTAAAAGTTCAAGTTCGCTTCTCATTTGCTTTTCTTTTCTCTTTGCTGCCCAGTAATACCCCTCATCTTGTGTGTCTTTGGTTATAAGTATTATTACGTTGCCGGGCATCTTTCGTCCCGTTCTACCGCGTCTTTGGATTGCTCTTATTTCAGAGGGTATGGGCTCATAGAATACGACTAAATCTGTGGAAGGAATATCAAGCCCTTCTTCAGCCACAGATGTTGCTATAAGTACGTTATAAGTATCCTCTTTGAATTTTTTAATAATGTCTGCCTGCTCTTTTTGTGTAAGTCCTTTGTCATCGTCTCTTCCTGCTTGACCTATGAATCTTACGGGTCTTGCTTTTTCCACGGACTCCAGTTGTTTTACTACGTGAGATGATGTATCGCGATAGTGTGTAAATATAATGATTTTCGAATCTGGTTTTGTCTGCAGTTGTTGTTGGACGATTTTTACGATTTCTTGTAATTTTGGGTGTTCTATATTTAGGGACTTTACGTACGCAACTGCTTCAACTATGTTGCTGTCAGACATTATTTCTCTTGAGGCCTTGCTGCCCTCTTTTGAAACTGCTTCTTTGCCCATTCTTTGGAAAAAGTTACGAAGTGCGTTTACCCCTTGCGTTTGCAACAGTTCCAGCGCGTAATGTATCTTCATTGCAACGCTTTGGGTGGATGCTGCCTTAAAAAGAATCTTTGGTGGCTTTACCTGCGATCTAATTTCCTCTTGTATCTTTCTTTGTGCATCTAAAAGTTTTGTACGATTTATCAAAGATACTGATGAGGATTCTACCACGCCTACATCTTTCAATAGTTTCAAGCGATCAGATAATGCTTTTCTCAATAGTTGTATTGTGTAGGCAAATTCTTTTGGCAATGGTATTTCTTTCCATTTTACGTTGAGATCATGAACATATGGTTTAACGTCTGGGTCGAATTTTGTACGTATCTCTATGTTTGTTATGTCGAGGTTTCTGCAAACTTCCAGTATAGTTGTTATATCGTTTCCAGGTGAAGCGGTTATACCCAAAACAAGTCTGTCTTTTTCCCTCTGTTTTTTATGCATTTCTGAGACAAATACGTAAGAATATTCTCCAACCGCATGGTGAGATTCATCAAATATTATGAATGAAACGTCGTTTAGGTCTATTTTTTTGGATAATAGGTCGTTTTCTATTACTTGCGGGGTAGAAACAATTATTCTACTTTTATTCCACATCTCCTGTCTTTTTGCCGGAGATATCTCTCCAGTAAACACCGATATTGATTCTGTATCAATGGTTAGATATTGCCTTAAAAACTGAGCGTGTTGCAACACCAACGGTTTAGTTGGTGCAAGAAACAAGATTTTATTATTCTCTTTTTGTAGTTGTTTTGCTATTAGTATGAGTGCTATAACAGTTTTTCCCATTCCCGTGGGTAAAACAACAAGTGTGTTGGCATTGGCAGCCGAGTTGGCTATGTTGATCTGATACTCACGCCTTTCGACGTTTTCTGGTTTTATGAAATCCTGAGTTATGTACACGAAAAGTGGAATAGGATGAAGGGTTTTAGTATCTTTGTGGCATCATTGAAAGTATTCTATTTTTCAAAAATATTATAACAT
>Ga0172362_10002873_pt1 | contig 14921 bp, 10 predicted proteins | sample LakKivs1_kivu2a2_FD_114534 | JGI IMG/M metagenome (GOLD analysis project Ga0172362, IMG submission 114534) | Sediment microbial communities from Lake Kivu, Rwanda - Sediment s1_kivu2a2 | ecosystem: Environmental > Aquatic > Freshwater > Lake > Sediment | place: Rwanda: Western Province, Lake...
CCCCTCACAGGCGTCGCCGCACAGCTCCAGCGTCTTGGGGTCGCCCCAGGAGTCCGAGCCGACGATGGGGAACTCCAGTCCCAGCTCCCGGGCCTGCTTCACGATCAAGGGTACCTCGTTGTAGTACTGGGGCGTGAAGAGGAACTCTGCGCCTGAGCCCTTGATCTTGGTCAACTGCGCGCTAAAGTCCGTGTCGCCGGTGGTAAAGCTCTCGAAGGCCACCACCGAGCCCGCGCCGTTGAGTCCCTCCCAGGCCTTCTGGAAGAACTCGGCCAATCCCTTGGGATAGTCGGAGGCCACGTCGTACAGCACCGCTGCCTTGGTGAAGCCAAACTCGTTGGTCACAAAGTTGGCCACCACCGGTCCCTGGAAGGGGTCGAGGAAGCAGGCGCGGAAGACCCACGGCCGGTCCAAAGTGGTGTTGGGGTTGGTGGACCAGGGGCTGATCATCGGGGTTTCGTTCTCGTTGGCCACCTCACCGGTGGGCACGGCCTGCTTGCTGGCCTGCGGGCCGACGATCGCGAGTACCCTGTCCTGGGTGATCAGCTTGGTCGCCGCCGCTGTTGCCGATTCGGCCTTCGATTCGTTGTCCTCGACGATCAACTCGAGGGTGTACTTTTTCCCGCCTACGTCCAGGCCGCCGGCGTTGTTGATGTCCTCAACCTTCATCTCACCTGCGCGCTGGGACTGAGTACCCACGTAGGCGATGTCACCCGTCATCGGCACGTCGAGCCCGATCTTGATCGTCGTCGGCGCTTTGGGGCCACAACTGGTGAGACAGGGCACGACTAGGACCAGGGCCAAGATCAAAAGTGTGACTTTCCTGAGCATGTTTGTCTCCTCCTATACATGACTAGATGGGACGTTTTTCGACCGACAATGGAAAAGTCTGACCTTTTCTTGGCGCTTTGCACCTCCTTTCCTCAAATCTGAGAATTCCCACCAGCTTCTCACTGGATGTCCCCGGCCTGCTGACGGGACGAAGTGGGTCCGTCGGTCAGGCAGGTTTCCGCTTGTCGAATGGAAGGGACCGCATGGGTGCCCAGAGGCAGAGCAAGCATGCGGTCCGCGATCTCAAATACTGTCTGGTGTGGATTTCGAAATGCCGCAGAGCAATAAGGGGCTCGTGCACCATACACGCGATGTGCAGCGTCTTCCAGAGCGGGCTCACGTTCCGTGTTTGTGCGCTTCTGAGCCGTACTATTCCTCCGTCTTTGCACCGCTCGATCTTTTGCTGCATCACCAGTCGGTTTGCATATTAGCGCGTCCGTCAGCCAACTGGGCCGCTTCCAAGACCTCTTCGTGAGTGAACTCTATTATATCACCTAATCATCTCGAAGGCAAGTGTGAGCAAGGCCCCAGGTTTTCGAGGCAGGTCACCATCCGGTGCCCAGTATGCTTGCTATACAACCGATGTGGGCTCTCACAGAACACGAACTTGCCTACCCGTGCCTTCTCACAAACCGGTGTAGCCGCTCCAGGGCCTCCTCGATCTTCTCGTAGGCGGTGGCGTAGGAGCAGCGCACGTAACCGCGGCCGGCCTCGCCGAAGGCGCTGCCGGGCACGACCGCCACCCGCTCCTCGTGGAGCAGTTTCTCGGCGAACTCGTCCGCGTCCATCCCGGTGACTTCGACGGAGGGGAAGGCGTAGAAGGCGCCCCGCGGCTCGAAGCACTTTAATCCGATCTCGTTCAGCCCGTCTACGATCAGGCGGCGGCGGCGGTCGTATTCGGCGACCATCTTTTGTACGTAAGGCTCTCCTTCTCGCAGCGCGGCCAGGGCGGCGTATTGTGAGACGGTGGACGCACACATGATCGTGTATTGGTGCACCTTGCGCATCGTTTCCATAATCTCGGCCGGGGCGGCGATGGTTCCCACGCGCCAGCCGGTCATGGCGTAGGCCTTGGAAAAGCCCTGCAGCAATATGGTGCGGCTGTACATCCCCGGCAGGCTGGGGAAGCAGACGTGCTCGACGCCGTAGACGAGCCGGTCGTAGATCTCGTCGGAGATGACGAGCAGGTCGTGCTGTTTGGCGATGGCGGCGATCTCGTTGAGCCGTGCGCGGCTCATCACCGCGCCGGTCGGGTTGCTGGGGTAGCCGATCAACAGCGCCTTCGTGCGCGGGGTGATCGCGGCGGCGATGGCCTCGGCCGTCACCTGGAAGTTGTTCTCGATCGTGGTGGGCACGATCACGGGTTTGCCCCCGGCGAAGATGACCTCCGGCGCGTAGGCGACGAAGCACGGTTCGGGGACGATGACCTCGTCGCCGGGGTCGAGCGTGGCGGCGAAGGCCAGGTAAAGCGCCTCCGAGACGCCGACGGTGATCAGGATTTCGGAGGCCGGGTTGTAGGTCTGGCCATACAAGCGGTCCAGGTGCTCGGCGATGGCGCGGCGGAGTTCCATCAGCCCGGAGTTGGAGGTGTAGTGGGTCTCGCCTCGCTTCAGGGCCTCAATGCCGGCCTGGACGATCGGCTCGGGGGTGGTGAAGTCTGGCTCGCCGATGCCCAGGCTGATCACGTCCTCCATCGTGGCCGCGATGTCGAAGAAGCGGCGGATGCCGGAGGGGGGGACGGCGGCGATACGCTCAGAGACGAAATTGCAGACGCGGTGCATCAGAACCTCCTGGGTAAGTAATACGTGAAACGTGTTGCGTGTTACGTGTTGCGTAAGTCGTGAGTTATGTGTCGAATACCAGTTCAGGGCGTTCGTACCACAGCAGTTCTGCAATGCCCTTGAATTGGTTGCCAACGATCAGTGGAATCAGTACGATGCCCTGGATGCGGCCGTCTTTCTGGGCGATGCGGTAACGCGTGGGGGCCAGGTCACCGGCGCGATAGCGATCGTACATCTGGCGAATCGTGGCCTGTGAGCGGGCATTGTGGCAGGCAAGCAGGTCGGTCCCGATCAGCGTCTCGCCTCCCCTGGCAGCATAGTGCTCGATGGCCAGGTCGTTCATGAAGATGATGCGGTATTCTTCATCAGCAACCGTGATCGCTACTCGCAAGCCACCAAACAACGTCCCCAGTTCGCTCAGGTCGGCCATTATTCATCTCCCCTGCGCTGGCGTGAGAGCCACCAGGTGCCCACGCCCAGCGCCGCGGCCAGAAGGCCCAGGCCGGCTGCGGCGACGGCGACCGTCTTGGGCTCCATGCCCGGCATCACCGCGCCGCGCAGTCCGGCGTCGGCTCCGTATTCGGCAAACAGCCGGCCCCACCTGGTGTCCAATGCCGCCGCCACCCGCTGGCGGCCCACGAAGGGGTACCAGTAGACGTTGTGGTAAAAGTTGCTGGCAAAGTAGGACCAGGGCACCAACGGCGTGCGCAAGAGCAGCGGCTCGAACGGATGCAGCCAGCCCTGGTAGATCATTTTCTGTCCCCAGCTTGCGAAGGTGTCTTCCTGGACGAAATGCCAGTTCTGGGCCATCATCCAGTCGGCGTCCTCGCCGACGATCTCGATCTGCCTGGGGTCTCCGACGCCCAGCCCCATCTCGTGTGCGAGGCGGATGAAGGGGATGGAGAGGGGGTCGAAGCCCTGGAGGCGGGCGGAGATGGCGTCAATCGCCACCTGGTCGGCGGAGGCCAGGATGACGTCTTTCTCGTGCCAGCGCATGGCGCGGGGGCCGGGGCCATCGCCGGCGAAGGTGCCGTCCATCACGGCAAACAGCCCCGGGTGGATGTCCTGTTGGATCATGAGCAAATCCACGAGTGTCTCGTGGATGCGGGAGTGGGTCCAGTGGCGTTTGGTGCCCAGGAGCCCGCCGAAGGCGTTCTTCATGGCGCCGGTGATGACCGTGAAGACATGGGTCTTAACCGTCGGCAACTGGACAATGTTACGCCCGACGAGGATCTCGGGGATGTACACACCTTCGGGGTAAATCTTGTCGAGCACCAGGAAGGGCTGTTTGGGCTCGTAGCGCACCCAGTTGTACTGCGGCTCGTAAAGGTGGACGTTGCGCAGGCCGTACTTGTCAACGACGTACTTGTGCTTGTTATTCCGTTCGGCCACGTAGGCGTCCACGACGACGGTGTTGTTCTGGGCGCCGATCAGGTCCTGGTAGCCGGCGGCCTGCAGCGCCTGGATGACGCCCTCCAGTTGCCAGGGGACGGTCGAGCAGGCCGGGTACCAGGTCTGCCAGGAGACGTTGATCTTGAGGATGGTCTCCTTGTCCTGGGGCAGCGCTTCGCGGAAGCCTGCCAGTTCCATCACGCGGGCATAATCCTGCAGGACCGTCTCGGGGCGGGTACGAAGGACCGCCACCTTGCCTCGTCCGGGGAAATCTTTGCTCATAGTCCCTCCAGTGTAGTCGGGTATGGCCAGAGTATACCCTACTTTGGAATGGCTGTCCAGTATTGCCACCGCTAGGGCCTGTGCCAGTGTGGACGGCGATGTAGACCGGCGGCAACTCCATTGCATAGGCAAGGATCCCAGATTATGCTATAATGAACTGGAAGAATGCAACGGATCTGTGTTCGGCTTGATCCCTGTGATGACCGGGGAGTGCAACCGCATCATCAAATCGGAGGCAGAATTGGATGGGTAAGCCTAAACGGACGCGAGAAGTAGGAGCCTCATACTCTGCATTGGTGACCGATCTCAGCCATCCCATTATCTTGGAGCGCGATGGACAGCCCCTTGCGGTACTGGTAAGCATCGAAGAGTACGAGCGTTATCAGACCCTATTGGAGGAACAACAGAGGATGCTTTCGCTCGAAGCACGTCGTGTGGCTGACCATGCCGTATTCGGGGACTTGGTTGGCTGTGCCCTGAGCAGTGGCGATGCCGTATGGGTCCCCACTCCTGAACCACATTGGCGTGTACCCTACCGGAGTTTCGATGGAAGGTTACTGGCCGTAGTAGAAGTAGATGCACATACTCATACCGTCTCGCTAACAGATGAAGAACGCGCCGCGCTTCTAGAGCGAATTGAGCGCCTGACAGCCCTCAACGATGTCGCCGCTTGAATCCCCCGTTCATGTTCAGCAGATAACACTGGGGTACTGTCTACCCGCTTGTGCACAGATGGCACTGGCACAGTTGGGCATCGTGGTCACCCAGACGCAGTTGGCCCAGACTTTGGGTACGCGGATCGGTGTAGGGACACCTTTTTCGCGAGTAGAGCGCTTGGCGCAGTGGGATGTCCGTGTGCGGGTGACACGGGCCTCGATTGATGACCTGGCGACGTTACTGGCTGCTGACATAGCAGCGATCGCCGCTGTCACAACGACGCCAGGGTTACCTGGATGGGGCAACATTCGCACGCAACACGCGGTACTGGTGGTCAAGGTTGATGCTGAGCAGATCACCTACCACGATCCATCGTTGGCATACGGGCCGGTTTCGGCACTGTGTGACGAGTTCCTCCTGGCATGGGGTGAGATGGATGAGCAGGCAGCATTTGTAAGTCGGAGGTAATTGATGCAGGGAGATCAGCTACAGGATGGAAGGACGGAATGCATGATTGCGCACGTGACTGTTGTCGGTAGTTTGAACATGGACCTGGTCGTCCGCGCGCCGCGCATCCCGCAGCCCGGCGAGACGATCATCGGCGGCGTCTTTCACAGCGTGCCGGGCGGCAAGGGGGCCAACCAGGCCGTGGCGGCGGCCCGGCTGGGCGCCCACGTCTCGCTGGTTGGGCGGGTGGGGGGTGACGCTTTCGGCAGCTCGTTGCTCGACAATCTGGCCGCCGCCGGGGTAGACCACACGTTCGTGATACGGGATGTGGAGGCCGCCACCGGCATCGCGCTCATCACCGTGGACGACGCGGGGCAAAACAGTATCGTCGTCGTCGCGGGGGCCAACATGCGCCTCTCCCCGGCCGACGTGGAGGCGGCCGAGGCTGCCATCGGCGCCGCCGACGTCTTGCTCCTGCAACTGGAAAGCCCGTTGGAGAGCGTGACTCGCGCGGCCGAGGTGGCCCGTGCGCGCGGAGTGACGGTCATCCTCAACCCGGCCCCGGCCCGCCCGGTACCGGCAGCGCTCCTGGCGCTGGTGGACGTGCTCGTTCCCAACGAGAGCGAGACGGCGCTTCTGGCCGGCCGTCCTGTCGGTGAGCGGGCGGAGGCCGAAGCGGTGGCTGAGGCGCTGCGGAACATGGGCGTGGGCGCGGTGATCCTCACGCTGGGTGAGCGGGGCGCACTGCTGGCGCAAGGAGGGGAGGCGACGCTTTTCCCCGCCTTTGACGTGACGCCGGTGGACACCACCGCCGCGGGTGATGCGTTCGTGGGCAGCTTGGCCGTGGCGCTGGCCGAGGGCAAGCCGCTGCCGGAAGCGGTGCGCTGGGGGAACGCGGCGGGTGCGCTTGCTACGACTAAACTGGGCACCCAGCCTTCGCTGCCCACCCGCCAGGCGTTGGACGACATGTTGGCCCATGGAACGGCAAAGGGTGAGTGAGGGTGGAGGGCTCATGTAGTGTGGGATTCACCCTCCCCCTGCCCCTCCCTGAGAGGGAGGGGAGGATGCCCGCTCCCCCTGCCCCTCCCTGAGAGGGAGGGGAGGATGCCCGCTCCCTCTCCCTGCCAGGGAGAGGGCCGGGGTGAGGGTGAGGAAACTGTCAAGGAGATAGTCATGTTGTCAAAGACTGCCAATTCACATCAGCGCATCCCTGTCATTCTCGACACGGACATCGGGACCGACATTGACGATACGTGGGCGCTGGCTTTTATGCTCAGGTCGCCCGAGCTGGACGTCAAGCTGGTGGTGACCGACACGGGGGACACGACGCGCCGCGCCGGGATCGTGGCCCGCATGCTAGAGATCGGCGGGCGGACGGACGTGCCGGTTGGCGTGGGCATCCACCTGGAAGCCGCGCCATTGCCCCAGGCAGCGTGGGTCGAAGGCTACGACCTGGCGCGGTATCCTGGCCGAGTCTACGAGGACGGCGTCGGCGCCATCGTCGAGACGATTATGCGTTCACCCGAACCGGTCACGCTCGTCTGCATTGGCCCGCTGCCCAATATTTCGGCCGCGCTGGCGCGCGAGCCTGAGATTGCGCGGCGCGCCCGCTTCGTCGGCATGCACGGCAGCATCCGGCGGGGCTACGGCGGGAGCGAGACGGTGTCGGCCGAATATAACGTGGCGCATTTCCCGCTGGCCTGCCGGAAGGCTTTCGCCGCACCCTGGGACGTGACGATCACGCCGCTGGACACGTGCGGGTTGGTGCGGCTCGAGGGGGAAAAGTACCGGGCGGTGCGCGACTGCCAGGCTCCGCTCGTCCAGGCCGTGCTCGAGAATTACCGCGTCTGGGCGTCGAATTGTGCGTGGAGCCAGGGAGTGGACACTGAGACGCAAAGCTCGGTGCTCTTCGACCCGGTGGCGGTGTACCTGGCCTTCTCCGAAGAGCTCCTGGCGATGGAGCGGCTGGGCATACGGGTCACGGACGACGGGTACACCGTGGTTGACGATACCGCCAGGGCCATCAACTGCGCGATGGAGTGGAAGGACTTGCCGGCTTTCGAGGACCTGTTGGTTCAACGGTTGACCGGAGGATGGTCCAGCATGTCCCCGATCAGCAGTGCGATGTAGTCGCTTTGCTCTGGAAAGTATACGTGAAGCCGGTTGAACTCCGGGAGAGATGCTGCCCCGGTCTGGCGCTTCAATTGTGGAAACGGCGTCTGAGAGATGATGTAAGAGTGCAGGGCGACGTCGTTGCGCCCGGCCCGCCAGTTCAACTTTTGTTCGTACGCCTCGATGGTCTTGTAGAACTGGACTTTGGCGTTCGTGTCGAGATTGCTGCCGATGATCAGGCCGTGCGGGTCAATGAAAGCAATCTCCTGGCGGCCTGGCCCCTTTAGCCACAGGATAAAGTCCGGGAAGAAGCGCTCGTCGTTGAGCAGGAATCCGACGCCCCGTCCGCGGGCCTGGTTGCGCAGGAGAAAGAGCTCGCAGTCGTGCGCCTCCAGCAACGCCTGCCCCGCGTCTGTCCCGGCGTAATCGCGCAAGCGCCGCACAAAATCCCGCTCGCCCGGGTTCAGCCCAGGTGGAGTGTACTTGACCACCGGTTCTTCGCCCTGGTCTTCCAGCAACAGCGGCAGGTACAGGTGGCGGTCGAAGTGAACGCGGGGCGGGTTGCCATCTTCTCCCGTGTAGAGGGCCGGATCGTCGAGCATGGCGTGGAGTGTCTGCAGGAACTCCCTGGCCGAGCGTTTCACCCGCGCCTCGTAAGCCGGGATGAGATTCCCGTCGTCCGCATCCAGGGGCCGGTACGTCAACTGCTCTTGCTCCCACAATCTCTGCGCGCGGCCGTAGTATTGCTCGACGTACTGGCACAGGATCATCAGCGCCAACTGTTCGATCCGCTCGAGGTCGGCGCAAGAAGATAGTTGGAGCATCTCTGGCAGACAGTACAGGCGATAGTAGCCGTTTTCGAGTATTTCCCGCAGAGCCTGCCCGTCCAGCGCCAGGTTGTGGTATCCACGGGCGTTGCGAAACTGCCAGGTGCGCTTGTAGAGCCTGTTCCAATCGAGACAGGCCAGGCTGGCCGGGGGCAGTCTTTGCGCCTGATCTGCCTGGTAGAGGCCGGGCTCTTCCCTGGTCAGTCCCCTGGAGACCAGCGTCTCCAGGCGCGGCAGCAGGTCAATCTGGGGGCTATGTGCTTCGCTGGCCTCCAGGTATAGACGCACTGCGTCCTCGAAGGTCGTCTCCACCTCCGGCCGGACCACCAGCAGGCCCTGGCCAAGGAATGCTTCGTTCCGCTGCGTGGGGACGACCACCGTCTCGCGCTCGCCGGTGTCAATGCCCTCTTCCTCCAGGTAGTCGCGGAACTGGGCCATGTAGCGAGCGCGCACGCCAAAGATGCTGAGTGTCTCCAGCACCGGCAGGCGCTCGGGGTGGTCGCCTTCCAGGGCGGCGGAGCGCTTGAGCGAGCGGGCCTGGCCCAGCAGCCGCACGCCGCGCCCAAAGAGTTGGATGACCTGGGGGCCCTCGCCGCGCCCGATGTTCATCAGCCCCATGGTCGAAACGCGCCAGGAGTCCCAGCCCTCGATGAATTTGCGGGCCCCGATCAGAACGTTGATGGGCGAGTCTGGCCGGTTGATGGCCTGAAAGAGCGAGCCACTGAACTGTTCCTCTTCGATGGCGAGCGCAGGCGCCTTTTTCTCGACCAGGCGGAGAAAATGGGCCTCGTCGCCGATGTTGATCAGGCCAAAGAAGCGATCGGCCGCACCGGCGCGCAGGCCGATCTCACCGGCAGCCGCTTTGAGGTTGACCAGGTGCAGGCCGGTTTCCCCGGAGACGTGGAAGATGCGCCGCAGCAGGTCAGCGTAAATCGTCGCGCCATCCAGGCGGTCCTGGCGGAGTACGTGGAAGGCGTCGGCGAACAGGTCGCTGCCGTCCTCGCGCTCCAGGCCGGTCTCGCCAGCCAGGATGGCGTCAATAGCCGCCGGCACCCAGTTGTCTTCGTTCCGCAGCACGCGATGGAGGAAAAGCGCCAACTCTTGCACGTCGGAGAGGCTGAGTTGGTCGTTCTGGCTCAATTGTGAGCGCGTCTTACCGGCGGTGACGCTGTGGCCGACGAAGACCAACAACGGTGGGGCCACGTTGTAGGTGGCGTAGAACGTCTCGAGGTGGGCAGTGTAGCAGTGTACTTGCTCGTAGAAGGTGAGCAGGTTCGCCAGCAGGTAGCGGTTGGTCAGGTGTGGGTCGAGGTCGTGCTCCAGGTTGAGGATGCGGTAGTCCTTGCCGTAGCCGTCGGCGTAGAAGCGGGGGTAGGAATAGTCGAAGATGATGGCTTTGCCGTATTCCTCTTCGATGGCTGTATCGCCGGCCGTACCGACCGCCTGCCCGAAGGTGGCGCTGTACTCGAAGGTGAAACCCTCCGCGGCCAGCGCCTCACGCCGGCTGCGCCAGGCGCGCGCTTCGCTGCCGGCGCCCTTGTGCCCCTCGTCTACGAAGACCAGGTTGCGCCCCTCCAGGTTCGAGACCTCGATACTCTCGCCGCCGCCGGTCTTTTCCTCGACCAGTTTGGTGATCTCGATGACTTTGACCGTGCGCGGGTCACGGCCGAAGAGGTCGCTGGTGGCGGCGTTAAAGTGCTGGCAGGGGAGGCCGCTCTTTTCCATCTCGGCGACGTGTTGCTCCGACAGCCCCTCGTTGGGAGTGACCAGCAGGATGTTTTCTGCCTGGTCGGGCCGGTAGTGCAGGTACTGGTAGTAGTTGAGGTGCATGAGCAGCGTCTTGCCGCTGCCGGTGGCCATCCAGAAGGCCAGCTTGTTGAGGTCGCCGGCCGTAAAGGCTGGAAACGCGAGATGGCTGTGGGCCTGGCTCTGCCGCTCCACGAAGGCGTTCAGGTCGGCCAGGAAGGTCTCCGGCGCATGGGTCGCGCGGTCCAGGTAGAGTTCTGTCATCAGCGCAGCCAGCACCTGGAAGTATTTCAGCGTGATGGGTTCAGCGCGGCGGCGGTTGAGCGCCTCGGTGTGACGGCGGACGTTGGCATCGTAGGCCAGCAGTTTGGCCGGGTCAATGCCGCGCACGCGCCCTTGCAGCACGTTGAAGACGTAACTGCGTCCCTGCGCGTCGTAGCCTTCCGCCTGCTCTTTGAGCGCGGTGTAAAAGTCGTGCACAGACCGCGGGTCGTGGACGTCCTGGACGCCGAAAAGGTGGCGGAAGTAGGCCACGAGCGCCAGCCGGCGCTGGAAGCGCTCCAGGGAACTGCGCGGCATATAGACCTCCTGGTTCTGAGTGGGGCAAGTTGGCAACTTGCCTTACGTGGGGACAAGTTGGCAACTTGTCCTACATGCGGTCACGGAAAGTGATCTCCAGTGGTTCGGCTTTCTTGATGAAGCTGGGGCCGTTGACGTAGACGCGATCCACCGGCCCGGTGAGCAAGGCGGCATTGGCCCAGTCAGCCTCCTGGTTCAGGTTAAGCCCTTCGGCGTCGCGCCAGACGGCGACGACTTTTTCGACGCCGGTGGCGGTGCGTACCTCGCCACGGCTGACGAGGTAGGGGCGGCCCTGGTGCGTATACTGCTCCAGCCGCTGCACGTGCATGCCGATCAGGTAGTGGAAGGTCTCCACCAGGTCCACGGCGGTGTCCTGGGGGCTGGCGTGGCCGCGCTGGATCCTGAGCGTGCAGGCGAACGGCTGCTCGAAGGCTTGCTGGGTGAGCAGGGTGGGGCTATCGCGCGTCTCAAAGTCGAGCATGTAGCCGAGCGCATAGTCGTCGAGCGTCTCGTAGAGGAACCGGCGCTGCGCGCCCTCGGGCTGGCGCACGTGGACGTTGTTGAGCGCGTCCTCGTAGGACTCGAGGCGCTGGTATTTGAACACGTGGCTCGTGCCGTCCTGGTCCTGGGGCAGGCCGTCCTTCCAGTGGGCGGAGAAGGCGACCTTTTGGATGCGCGGCCTGAGCACGGTGTCGAAATAGTCGCCGATCTCGACCAGGACGTACTTGCGGCGGCCGCCGTCCTGGCGGTTGAGGTCCATCACGGCGTGGGCGGTGGTGCCGGAGCCAGCGAAGAAGTCCAGAGCTATGTCTTTATTCTCGACCACCTGTTCTACGAGAGTAGATATTAACGAAGTAGGCTTTGCATAACTGAATACGTTCTCCTCGAAGAGAGATTGTATCTGCCGTGTGCCTTCAGTGTTCAGTCCGGCGCTTAGGGAGATGGTTTCTCCTTGTTCGTTGTTGGTTTCGGTGTCTATCCACGTAGAGAGAGGATTGGTGGCAATCTTCAAGTCCTTTTTGAATCGCTTCAGTTTAGGGCGTTGTGTTGGGTCTTCGGGGAATATGATTAGCTTTTCCTCAATTTTCGGCTGCATTGTTTCGGGAATATACGCCCAAACGCGGTTGGGATCAGGTGAGTAAACCTTTCCAGTTTCCGGATCTACCAATTCGTAATACTGATTTGGACGTTGCTCTTTCGTCATGCCTACGGTGAGGTCGCCTGCTACCCAATCTCCTCTTGGATCGTTGTCGGGGTTGCTGTAGCTCGAGTAGTCTTTCTCTACACCTGAGAAAGTTGCGAACTCTGGAGCCCCGTATGCAAGCACATATTCGTGATCCTGGGATACCATGTTCTGTGACATGGCAGATGGGGCTCTCCTTTTTCTCACAAAGCTTGCAATAAACATGCCCTGACTATAGACAATATCCATCAGTTCTCTGAGCTTGCTCTTTTCGCGATCGTCAATGCTAACAAACATAACACCATTTCCCGCCAGGAGCCTATGCGCTAATCTGAGGCGGTCTTCCATCATGGTTAGCCAGCTAGAATGTTGATAATTGTCCTTATATGTGAAGTTGTCGTCATTCCCCGTGTTATACGGCGGGTCAATGTAGATGCACTTGACCTGCCCGGCGTATTTGGCCTGCAACAGGTTGAGCGCCTGGAAATTCTCGCCGTGGATCAGCACGCCGTCAACAGCCGCGTCCAGGTCGTTGAAGGTCGCCAACAGCCGCGCTTTGAAGCCGGCGTCGAAGAAAGCCGTGTCAATCATCAGATACGGGTGGTTCTTCAGAAAGGCCGCGTCCACTGCGCCGTTCCAGAAGAGGGTCCTGTCCCAGGCCTCCATGCGGTAGAGCTGCCGCCAGGCCTCCCGTTGGGCCGCGTTGGCCAGGATCTCGGGGTAGAACTCTTCCGGCACGCGGTCGAGCGTCAGGCAGTAGTCGGTCTGCACGACGAACTTTTTCTTCTCGAACAGCCGCTTCTGGAAATTCTCGATCTGGGCCAGGAAAGCGATGATCCGTTCCGCGATGTGGCGCACCACGCGCATGCGGGTGAGCACGTGCTGTAACACCGCGCTGGATGCGTCGCCGATCACGTCGTTCACGTGCAGTACCTCGTTCTTGAGGAAAAAGTCGAGCTCGCCGCGCAGGAAGCGCCCCAGGTCCTTGTGAACAAAGTAGTCCATGGTGTGGCGGGCGGTGTAGCGGTTGAGGTGTTGGCGCAGGAGCGAGTCGTCCTGGCCCTGGGGCACGGCGGCCAGGTACGCGCGCAGCGTGGGAGCGGCCAGGCGCTCCAGAATCTCCACCTCCAGCGCAGCGCACAACGCGGCGCGGTCGAGCGTCTTGCGCGCTCCGCTCCTGGGCTGCTGTGCGTTGTAGGCGGCCAGAAAGCGTGCTTCCTCCTCTGCGGTGAGAGGCCGGTATTCGAAGTGCACGGTGAGCGTGTGGGCCTCGGCGTCATAGTCCAGTGGCGCCTGGTCGCGCAGCACAAAGTGGCGCGTCTCGCCTCTGACGTTGTCCTGCTCTATCTCGGCGCGTCCCAGCCGGAACCAGACGGTATGCTCGCCAGCGGTGAAGCGGTAGTCGGTGAAATATTCGCCGGTCTTGACATAGTACTGGTCGCGGTTGGCCCAGTGGAGCAACACTTCCTCGCCGTTGTAGGGCACGACGAACCTGGAGCTGCGCGAGGAATAACGGCGCTCGGTGAGAAAGTCGCCGTTGTCATAGTAGCGGGCGAAGAAGGCGTAAAGGTCGTTAAAGATGCGGGCCTCGGTCTCGGCGGCCAGGTCCAATTGCTTGAGCGCGTGCCAGGCCTGCATGTACTCCTGGGCGATGGGCAGGCCCTGAAACGCCTCGCGCACTGCGCCGGTTTCGTCGAACGCGGTCGGGCCCAGCAAGCGGCGCTTTTCGGCCAACTGTGTTTCCAGGTCCTCGCGCTCGGCCGCCTGGAAGTGCGCCAGCCCCTGCGCCACTGCGTCGAGCAGGTCGTGCTCGATAAAGCGCTCGACGTCCTGCCGCTTTTGGTTCATGATGCGATAGATGCCAAAGTCCAGATCGGCGCAGTCGAATTGGAACAACTCGCGCAGGAGCGCTTGCAGTTTCTGGCGATTCGAGATTCGTTTATCCTGGCTCATACCGGATTCCTTTCAGGCATACGCGCTTTTGCATTCGACAGTATAGCACAAATGGTGCCGTCGTACCATCGAGGCAGGCACACCGGGGGATCGGGCAAAGGTTACCACAAAACCGCGTTGTGGACAAGTTCCCGGATTGTAGTATCATAGCGCGGGGGGCAATACTGTAGATGAGAGGAGGGAATCCGGCGTGCCAATTCCACACGACTATGCCGAGCGCGTCTACGCGGGTGTGCTGGGCAAGATCATCGGCGTGTACCTGGGCCGTCCCTGCGAGGGCTGGACGTATGAGCGCATCGTGGCTGAGTTGGGTAGGGTCGCACGATCCTGTGGTGGGGGGGACTGGGCAATTCGACCGAACATACCGCTTACCTGCGCCTGAAAAGCGGCATCGCCGCGCCGCGCAGCGGCTCGAGTGCGCTCAACGGCCAGGTGGTGGCGGAACAGATCGGCGCGCAGATTTTCATTGACGGCTGGGCGATGGTCGCGCCGGGCGACCCGGAGCTGGCGGCGGAGCTGGCCCGGCGGGCGGCGAGCGTCAGCCACGACGGTGAGGCGGTCTACGGCGCGCAGGTGCTGGCGGCGATGGAGGCGCAGGCGTTCGTTGAGCCCGACGTGGAGCGGCTGCTGGATACGGGACTCTCCTTCATCCCCAGGGACTCGGTCATTTATCGCATGATCCACGATGTCCGGGAGTGGCGCGCCGGGGAGCGGGACTGGCGCAAGGCGCGGGAGCGACTGGCGACCCACTACGGCTACGACAGGTACGGCGGCAACTGCCACGTCGTGCCCAACCACGGCCTGATCATCGTCAGCCTGTTGTACGGCGACGACGACTTTCAGAAGACGCTGATGATCGTGAACACGTGTGGCTGGGACACCGACTGCAACTCCGGCAACGCCGGCTGCCTGATGGGGATCAAGAACGGGCTGACCGGGATTGACGGAGGCCCCGACTGGCGCGGGCCGGTGGCGGACCGGTGGCCACGGCCACCTTCATCCCACCCACGGCGGCCAAAATGCCCGGTTACGGGCTGTTGGCCTCGCCCACGCTGTACCCGGGCCAGGTGGTGCGGGCGGGCGTAGCGGCAGAGCGCGGAAATCCGACGCCGGTGACCTGTCGCCTGTACG
>Ga0172362_10002874_pt1 | contig 14913 bp, 13 predicted proteins | sample LakKivs1_kivu2a2_FD_114534 | JGI IMG/M metagenome (GOLD analysis project Ga0172362, IMG submission 114534) | Sediment microbial communities from Lake Kivu, Rwanda - Sediment s1_kivu2a2 | ecosystem: Environmental > Aquatic > Freshwater > Lake > Sediment | place: Rwanda: Western Province, Lake...
AACCTCCTAAAATCTCGACGCAATCTCTCAAACCTTAAGGTATGATCCATCCCATTACGACCTTCCTCATTAATCACAAACTCCCACTGCGGCAATATTACCACAAATGGCTCTATTCTATAACGATAATACTTATCAAGTTCCCCATAAACCCAATGTATAAACTTCTCAAATGATAATCCATAACCAATAAAATGATACGCACTAATTATTCGATCATATGGATTTCTCACAATACAAAATTTCTTAAAATCATTTAATGTCCTATTTCCCAAATAATGTCGTTCTTTATGTAAAATATCCAAATAAGTCAAATGGTGAAGCACTTTTCCTCGATGTAACCCCCATAAATTATTCAAATCACATAAAAATAATCCAACCAACCAAAATATAAATATTCTCCATCCACGGTTTCTCATCGATCCCACCATCCAATTCGCAAATCGTGTTTCACAAAATATTATTCTTATCACAAAATCTATCTGCCAATGCCTATTCAATAAAAATTTCTCTATCGATGACCCACCTGCCTTCGGTATATGAAAAAATAGAAGATTCCCATAAATCATCTAATTCTTATTCCAAAAAAATAGCTCAACTATTACTCATAAAATGCAGTCGACTTCTTATTCTTACATAATTTGTTCCTGTAAAATTCCCTTAATGATTCCTCCTGCCACCTATTCATCCCACTCCTCGGTATCCGCCTACGAACCTCTGCAATCGCCTCCTCCGGATTCATCCCATAATAATCCATCAAATAAATCACTGCTCCACAATTACTCCTTCCCTTACCGGCATAACAATGTATCAATATATTCTGATGGCGATGATTGTGTAGAATTTTTAATAATTTCTCATAATCATGCTGAGAAGGCGCCGTGTAATCCGTTACCGGAACATGATAATATTTTATCTGCGGAAGCTTATTTATCCATTTCGTCTCATTATTTCCTTGTTCATTTTCACCAATAAATCCAATAATTATATCAAATTTCTGGATTATTTCTTTATTCTCAATCGTCGGTAAATTTGAAACCGATAAATTAACATCAACCTGGTTTATATAAAATGAAGAATTGTTTGAAATATAATTAATTAATCCAGTGTATTTGGCATAATTAGTTAACTTCCCAAAAAGAACCATACCAACATACTTGATATAATTTGTCAACATCTAATTTAAAAATAGATTATTATTTTAGTATTATGAATTTAGATCCTTCCAAACAAATACATCGTCTATCAGTCGACGGATATGTTCGCCCTCGAAAAACATTAACCGATACCATTCAAAATCCCAGTGCCATTGAACAAAAACTGGAAGGTTACGTTGAAGTCCCTGAAGAAGATGTTGATACCATTCCAGAAGGGAGCTTCCTCCGTTATATCAAACTCGACCAAAAAACCGGCAAAGAAAGATTCGTCATGGGTGGTGTCCTTCTTAGAGTCAATCCAGAATATCTCCTAATTAAAGGGAAAGATAATGGAACTTTTAGTGCTCAAAGATATGCCTACGATAAAAATGGACATCTCATCTTCAAAACCAGATTCTTCAAACTAATGAACGCCGAAGAAAAATTAAAACTTAAATTAGTTGAACTACAAAAAAAAGCCAACGAAATTATCGGAGAACTCGAAGATACCATCGACAAACAATCCGTCGAAATAGAACAACTAAAAGAAATTATTAGAAAATTAAGAAAAAAATAATTATTTCATTAATTAATGATCAATGAACTCCTTATTGATTTTCTAAATAGTAATAAATTATTAATTATTTCTTTTATTCTCATTACTCTGCTAACTTTTCCTACCGAAACTATTTTAATTCCCAGATTATATGGCAAACTCTTTTCGTCCAAAAAATCGAAAATTTTTAATTCCATCCTCCTCATTATTGGCGGCTGGCTACTAATTCAATTCTTCTATGTCATCAAAAACTTCCTCGAAAAAAAAATTATGCCCACATACCTCGAATACCTCCGAAATAAACTCTTCACCCAAGGCATCCATAAATACGAAAATGAATACCAAGATATTGTTTCCTCCAATATGGTCGGTAAGATTTTAAATGTTTCTGTTGAAGTTCGCACATTATTTGGATATTTCTGCAATGTTTTGATACCTTTTACTTTAAGCATTATTGTGGTTGGCATTTATTTCTTTTACACTGACTGGAAAATGGGATTGTATTTTGTTCTAATTCTTTTTCTGGCCTGTCTCATCCTCAAAAATCCCATTCTTAAATTAATTCAAAACGGTAAAGAAATTCAAGATCAATACCTCCATATGACAGACAAAATGATCGATAGTTATGATAATTTAATGAATGTCTACCTCAATAACGAAAAAGAACACGAAATCAAACGCATGAATATCATTCAAAATGAATACAAAGATAAAATGAAAGAAATGCATACATTTATCTGCAATTTTACCAATATCGCAGTAATCATGACATTAATTTTATTCTTCGGACTGATTAGTATTGTCTATTTAAATCTGAAAAATGGAAAAATTAATTTTGATCAATTTATGGTGATCGCATTAGTTTTAGTTTATTTCATGGGATTTATGATTAATATATCAGTCTCATTCCCCTTTGAATTTTCGAGACTCGGGTATATTAATTCCCTAAAAGAATTTGTCAATGATCTTTTCGATAAAAAAAAGAAAAATTATAATAAAAATTTTTCAATTGACGGTGATATCGAATTCCGTAATGTAAATTATGCATACGATAAAAATATCATTTTCGATAAACTATCTCTAACCATCAAAAATAGCTCTCGTGTAGCCATTGTTGGCAGAAGTGGTTGTGGAAAAACCACCCTCATGAAACTCCTTCTCGGTCTCTCCTCCCCCAAAAAAGGTAAAATTATGATCAACAATAATGACATTAAAAATCTCGATCCTGTTATTCTTCGAAAACAAGTTGTTTATGTTAATCAAAGAACTGCAATGTTCGACGGAACAATTGCCGAAAATATGAAATACGGTAACAATATCTCCGACCAAAAACTCATTGAAATACTTAAAAAATATAACTTTTTCAATATATTTAAAGATATTAACAAAAATGTTGGTTATCAAGGAAAAGCTTTGAGCGGCGGGATGCAAAAAATTATCATCAATATACGCGGTATTCTTAAAAAAGGAGAAATTATTATTTTTGATGAACCATTAGCTGGATTAGATGGTCTTAATCGTGAAAATATGATAAAAATGATAGATGAAATGACAAAGGGAAAAACTTTGATTATTATTACCCACGATAAAGAAATTTTTAAAATCGTCGATAAAATTATCAATTTAGATAAAATTAAATTAAATTCATTATCCTAAAAAAATTCATTATCTTAAAATTTGTTTTTTTATTGTTTTTTTATTATTTTTAAAATGATATGCAACATCCCGGCTATGCCCACTATAAATCAGTCACCCTTGAAGACCGTTACCTCTGTGACCTGGAAATGATCCTTCTTGGCGGATTCGCCCCTTTAGAAGGTTTTTTAAATGAAGATGATTACAAGGAAGTCGTCCAAAACTGCAGATTGAAAAACGGTCATCTCTGGACAATGCCCATCGTTCTTCCAATTAGCGATGATGACCACAACAAACTCGGCGCCGAAAAATTCCTTACCCTCAAAGATAAAACCGGTCTCCCCATAGCCGTCCTTGAAGTTGAATCCAGATACCAACCTGATCTCACCAAAGAATGCATCAACGTCTACGGCAGCGATGACGATAACCACCCCTACGTTAAAATCGTTCTCGCACTCGGTAATGTCTACTATTACGGTGGTAAAATCTCCAAAATTAACGACGTCAAACATTACGACTTTATCGCCAACCGCTGGTCCGCCCAAAAAACACGCGAGTTTATCAATGCCAACGGATGGAAAAATGTTATCGGATTTCAAACCCGCAACCCTATGCACCGCAGCCACTTCGAATTAACCAAATATGCCATGAAAGGCGTCGAAGGTGCCAAATTACTCCTTACACCGGTCGTCGGAGTTACCCAACAATGCGATGTCAACTACCACGTCCGCACTCGCTGCTACCAAAAATTAATGAAATATTACAATGGCGATGCCGAATTAGTTTTACTTCCTCTTTCCATGAGAATGGCCGGTCCTCGCGAAGCCGTCTGGCACGCTCAAATCCGCAAAAACTACGGCTGCACCCACTTCATCGTCGGACGCGATCATGCCGGTCCAAGTTACAAGAAAAAAGACGGAAAAGATTTCTACGGTCCCTACGACGCTCATGTCTTAGTTGAAAAGTATAAAGATGAAATTGGACTTCAAATTATTCTGTCCCAAATGATCGTCTATGTCGAAGGAAAAGGTTATCTCCCAATGAACGAAGTCGCCAAAGACGATAAAGTCCTCAATATCTCCGGTACCGAACAACGCCGTTTGCTCAACGAAGGCCTACCCATCCCCGATTGGTTCACTTTCCCCGAAATCGTCGAAGAATTACGCTGCGAATTCCGCCCTCTCAATCGTCGTGGTTTATGCCTCTATTTCACCGGACTTAGCGGCAGCGGTAAAAGCACTCTCGCTAATTACGTCCAACAAAAATTACTCGAAAACGAAAAACACCGTGCCATCACCATCCTCGATGCTGATATTATCCGAACTCACCTCAGTAAAGGATTGGGATTCTCACGCCCAGATCGTAGCACCAATGTCCGCCGCATCGGATACGTCGCCAGTGAAATCGTCAAACACGGTGGAATCTGCCTCGTCGCCAATATCGCCCCATATGAAGATGACAGATTAGCCAATAGAGAATTAATTAGCGCTGAAGGAAACTACGTTGAAATTTACGTTAAAACCAGTTTGGAAACCTGTGAAGAAAGAGATGTTAAAGGATTATATGCACTTGCCAGAAAAGGTGTCATAAAAGAATTCACAGGAATCAGCGACCCCTACGAAGAACCAAAAAATGCCGAAATTGTCCTCGACGGAAGCGCCGACCTCGACTCCGGCGTTAAAATTATTATGGACTGGCTCCAAAAGAAAGAATTTATCTAATTCAAATCAAATTCCCCCTATGAATATGAATCTTCCTCTGGAATAAATTATAAATGGATGCATCATGCGACACTATCAATAAAGTTGATTTATTAGATAATCTCTCAATCATTTTTAAAACATCCTCCTTGTGCTTATCATCAATACTCGCCGTCGGCTCATCCAAAATTATAATCGGATTTTCTCTGAAATAACATCTGAGAAGATATATCACCTGCTTCTGCCCACCCGACAAATTATCTCCATACTTCCCACAACTCGACTCCAAACCATTCGGCAAATTGTGAAATACCTTCATTATATCCATACTCTGCAACTGCTTAACTATCTGATGCTTGGAATACTCCGATCCATACGCAATATTATCAATCACCGATCGATTAAATAATTTCACATTCTGTCCAACAATCGAAATACGACTGCGCAAATATTTCCGATTAATCTGAGTTATATCTCGACCATTGATTAAAATTGCTCCCTGATCCGGTTTATAAAATCCTAAAATTAATTTAATGATTGATGATTTACCACTCCCACTAGTGCCGATGAGGGCAACCTTTTCCTGTGGCTGAATCTTGAAAGATACTCCCTTCAATGTCAATCGGTTACTGTTCGGATAACTAAAAAAGACATTCTTAAACTCAATCTCTCCTGTTATAGGAAAATCCTTTAATTTACCATCCGGACTCGTGTTGGACTGAGTCTCCGCAATAAATGAATTAGTCTCCTTCAAACTCCCATACCATACAAAAGCCTCACAAATACGAGGCGCCAAAAAACGTAAGTGTTTTAACAAGAAAATCGAAAGTGTAACAATGGTAATCGCAATGGCGGGAGAAAGTGTGCCCTGTTTGTAAAAATAAAGGGTGAAGAAAACGATGGCACCAAATAGAAAAATATTCAATATTGAAATCGCCCATTTCACCAAAAATGAATTCCTTATCTGCGACTTGAAAATTACATCATGATCATCATGCTTCTGATTTAATCTCTTCAACTCATCATCCATCTTACCTGAAGTAATAATACTCATACTATTATTCATCGTATCATCTATTATCTCCATCAAATTATTTTCCGCCAACTCCCTCTCCTTCGCTGCCGGTATATCACTTCGCGCAATCAAATAAAAAATCGCCAAATACACCAAAATCGCAATCGTACTCATACTCCCAACCTTCACATCCAAATAAAACAAATAAATCATAACCACCAAAAATGTTATCACAAATGGAATCGCATACTTATTTATTTTCTCAAACAACATTGAGATAAATAATGGCGCTTTTAAAAGACGAGCTAAACTCTCCCCACTCTTGATATTATCATAATTTATCTCCACCTTCTTAAAAATCAAATCTATTATTCCCAATCTAACTTCCCTCTCCATAATCGGCTTATATATCGTATCCACTCGGTCCTTCAAATAATTCGTACTCTCAATAATCGCAAATGTTATCGCAATAACAATTATCAAAAAACAAATAGAATTATATTTCGTATCTATATTATTCAACCTTGTAACCAATTGCCCCGTCAAAAATGAAATTACAATCAATTCCAACGGATAGTTCAAAATACTTAATCCAAAATTGGCAACTGACCATGTTTTATGGGCTTTTAAAAAATCAAAACAGAATGTATGTAAGTTCATTAATAAATATAATATTAAAAAAATCTTAATATTATTCTTAAATGAAATTACGAAACGGTAAATCCTATAATACCTTCCAATGGGAAAAAACCATCCATCTAGCACAACTTGCTGCCAGTAATGCTATGATTATTCCCATCAAAGTTAATCAAGAAATTATTTACGATGGCATCTGCGGAAATAGCTACATCATCGTCAAAAATGGATTTAAGAATAAAATTATTAAAGATGGATTAGAAAAAGGATATTTAGTTGAAGAATATGGTAAAATAATTAGCAAATTTTTTCTACAAACTCAAAGTTATCAAAAAAACCTTGTGTTTTTTAAATCAATTGAAAAAGAACTCCGAAAAAATAAAATTTATTGTTCAACGATTTCCTACATCGATTAAAATATCTCCTAAAAATATGAACCTATCCTGGCTCAATCCAGATCCAATAATCGATATTATTGAAACTGCATCTCAACTTATTCTCCAAATCTACATCGGAGAAGACTTCTATGTCGTCAAAAAAGACGATGAATCACCACTCACCATCGCCGATCGTAAATCTAATGATTACATCTGCAGAAATCTTCAACATCTTTACCCCTGGGTACCCATCATCTCCGAAGAAAACGTTAACGAAGAATACGAAAAAAGAAAAAATTACTCCTTCGCCTGGTTGGTCGACCCTTTAGATGGCACCAAAGAATTCATCAAAAAAAACGGCGAATTTACCGTCAATATCGGTCTTATTTATAATGGAGTACCCGTCGCCGGATTTGTTACCATCCCCGTCAAAGGCCTAACCTACTGGGCCATCCAAGGAAAAGGTGCCTGGGTCCACGAAGTTGGCAAAGACTGGCAATCCATCTCTGAAATACGCCAAAGCTACCGACCCAAAAACGGTAAATTACGAGTTATCGCCAGCCGCTCCCATATGAACGATGAAACCACTGAATTCATCAATAGACTCGGTGATGTCGAACTCCTTAACGTCGGCAGCTCCATCAAACTCCTCTGGATCGCCGAAAATAAAGCGGATATCTTTCCCCGGTTAGGACCCTGTTGCGAATGGGATACTTGCGCAACTCACGCTATAGTCCGGGAGTTGGGAGGAAAGGTTGAGTCTTATCCGGGAGGTTTAGAATTGATTTATAATAAGGAAAATCTACTAAATCCCTTTTTTGTTTGCCAATTTAATTATTTGCCAATTTAATAATTGATGATTTCTCTTAATTCATTTCTCTTAATTAAAATCGATTTCGGTATAAACTCCATAATGATCACTCGGTTGCTGTTTCCTATTTTTTGATTGATAATAAAAAGTCGCTTCCGTACCAGTCAAAAGAAAGGTCTTAATACGGTTTGGCTCATCAGTCTTCAAATAAATTCTATCAAATCGTGAATTTAATTTTCGATTTCTTATGTTCAAATTAGTTTCTCCGGCATACGTATATTCATACGCTAAGGGCCGATTAATTCGTATAAAAATATCCTTCTCCGGAAAATGATTCTGGGTCTTCAAATTCGTATCCCCCATAAAAACCGTCCGCTGAGGACTGATTGAATCAATATACGACAACTGATCCCCCTTTAACCTCTCCCCAGGATTCCCATTAAAAACACTCTCCAAATGAAATGTTCCTACATTTAATATCCTATCATCAGGCATAATAAACTGACCAACCAAATAACTCCTTCCCATATTCGTCCGGGGCAACATATACCTATACCACTCCACACAAGCATACCTACTCAAAATTATATTGTCATATCGCGTCTGAAAAGGAGCCCCTATCAAATAATAATCTCCCAAATTTTTCTTGATCACCTCCAAAGAATCTTCCATCACCTCCTGCAACGCTATAAAGTCCGGCTGAAAAGTCCTAGCCTGCTCCAACAAATGCTTTGTCCTCTCCTCCCTCTGATCCTCATTAAACCAAATATTCCAGCTTAAAAAAGATAATTTCATCATTGATTATTTATTGTTTATAATTAATATGGAATAAATCAATTTTTCCTAATTCTCAACCAGACTCTCCGCCGTCGTCTCAGCCGACTGCAACTCCTCCGTTAATTTCTTAAAATCAAATCTCTCCCAAGGATCATCCGGTGCCTCAAAAATATGCGAAAATCCTGTATCACACCTACAATAAGGGCACCTCTTTATATTCCTCCCATATGATGTATCATTCCACCATCCCTCCAAACAATTTATATGCAAGACATGCTCACATTCGTGACACTTCTCTATCTGTCCATCCAACTCCATCGTACAAATCGAACAATAATCATCGCGCTCAATCGATATCGTATTCTGAACAGAATTCATTGAATCCATCTTCTTCTTATCTATCACCTGCATCAAATTCTCCCTGATTTGGGCCACCTTATCTACATCAATCAAATCAATCAACTGATCCACAGTATTAAAAATTAAATTGTTCTTCGCCAAATGAATAATAAAATATATGTGCTTACAAATTGGTTTGTGTTCCTTTATCTGATAATCCGGACAAGAACATGTTATGCTTGTCGGCGAAAATTTTAAAATATAAGGAAGCTTTCGACTCCCCAAAACTCCAACCTGATACGAATCTCCCTCATCACTATAATAAGTTATCTTCATATTCTGAGTCTTCGCTCTCTCCTTTCTCGCTGCTGATGCCATTATTATTATTACTAGCCAAGGATCAATAAAAAAATCTTTCATTTTTTTTATTAATTAATATCTATTTTTTGGTTTTTTATCTAGGATAAACGAGCCTTCAACTCCTCAATCTGCGCCTGCTGCTCCTTGATTGCCTCCACCAAAACTGCCACCATACCCAAATAATTTACCGACTTATAACCATTGTCCAAATTATACACCAACTGCGGAAATACTGTCTCCAACTCCTGCGCAATAAAACCAATCTGCTCACCCTGCTGCGGCTCTGCTATCCAAGTGTAACTATAACCATCCACCTGCCTTACCTTCTCCAATGAAGACTCCAAAGGCTTTATATTCTCCTTCAATCTCGCATCTGAAGACGCTGACACATTTGGCATTACCACCGTCGCAGCTGATCCTCCAATTGTAATTGTTCTAGTACCACTTGTACCAATATAAATGTTCTGACTAACATTGTCATCTCCAATATTTATTATCCCTCCACTTGAATTAATCGAAAGAGCACCAGTCGCATCCAAATCCACCGTTGAAGAAGAATTCACCGTCAATGCTCCATCCGCGGATAAAGCCAAATTTGCAACCCCTGTCACGTGACTATTTGTCGCCGCTATCGTTAAGGTCTTGTTTGACGATGAATTTGCAGTCAAAGCAAGCGTTGTCGTATCATTCGCCGTAATATCCAATGTCGTCGAGGATACTGTCAACGGTTTCGATGCAGCCGTACCAATCGAAATTGATGTCGCCGAATCAATCGTCAACGCACCACTCGCATCCAAATCAAATGTCGTCGCATTAAAATCCACCGCCGATGCCGTCGTTGTTCCAATGTTCAATCCATTTGCTCCATCAATCGAAACCGCACCATCAGCCGTTAAAGCCAAAGCAGAAGTACCAGTCACGTGAGTATTTGTGGCCGAAAGTGTAAAAGTCTTATTCGTCGATGAATTCGCCGTCAAGGATAAAGTAGTATCATCACTCGCCGTCAAACCAAATGTCGATGATTCCACCGTTACTGGCCTGTCTACAGTCGTACCGATCGCAATTGAAGTCGCGGAATCAATCGTCAACGCTCCAGAAGCATCCAAATCAAACGTAGTCGCATTGAAATCCACCGCCGACGCATTAGTCGCACCAATATTTACAGCACCAGTACCATCCAAATTAAGGCTTCCCTTCGCCGTCAAAGCCAAATTAGCCGAACCCGTACTAGCATTATCCGACGAAATCGTAAAGGTCTTCGTCGAAGAACCATTTGCCGCCAATCCAATACTCGTCGTATCATCACTCGTAAAAGTAAATGTTGAGGCATTCATCGTCACCGGTTTCGCCGCAGCTGCTCCAATGGCAATCGAAGTCGCCGAATCAATCGTCAACGCTCCACTCGCATCCAAATCAAACGTCGTCGCATTAAAATCAACCGCCGACGCACTTGTCGCACCAATCGCGAGCGAAGAAGATGAATCAATCGTAATATTGCCAGATGAATTCACATCAAATGTCGTCGAATTCAAAGTAACTGGCTTATCCACCGCAGTACCAATAGCAATCGATGTCGCCGAATCAATCGTCAATGCACCTGAAGCATCCAAATCAAAAGTGGTCGCATTGAAATCCACCGCCGAAGCAGTAGTCGCACCAATGTTCAAACTCGATTTCGCATCAATATTAATATTCGCCGCTCCAGCTCCAGAGTTAGTCGCTGTTAGGGAAAGAGACTTAGCAGTCGCCGCATTCGCAGTCACTGAAAAAGTAGTGCTTTCAGTGGAATCATAAGTTTAAGTTCCAGTGGAGGCAATGTTCAAAGATCCACTCGTGACCGACCCATCAACAATCAAATTACCCTTCACATTAGTCGTAGAACTGGAGGCACCAATCTCTACAGTTCGACCTCCTGAACCTAATTTTACCTTATTCGCATTTCCACTCTCCGAACCAATGGAAATATCCGCCCCACTCGCATTCACATTCACTCCTCCCACACCCGACAAAGTCAAGGCCCCAGATGAAGTCGAAAATGATGAAGCGGCTGCCGCCGTAAGTGAAACACCAGCGGAAGATTGAGCAGCAATCGCACCAGCTGAAGCCGAACCAATATTCACCTGTCTGGCACCAGCAGTCGCAATGTCCACACTCTCCGCCACATTATTGCAACCAATCTTAATCTTACCCGCAGTATTCTCCAAAGCCAAATGACGCGATGAATCATAATTGATTCCACCAGTTACCAAAGACCCGGAATACTGACCCAACAATCGAACACCTGAATTCTCACCAACCGCCGATAACTTCGACAATATCACATTATCCGTATTTGAAATATTAGCAATAGTAAGATTCTCCGGTGACTTCAACTGTAATGTATAAGGAGCTGTTGAATTATTTACGGCATTCACATACATCGCATCCCCATGCAACAATTTGTTTGAACTAGTGTCCACCAAATTCTGCATCATCACATAATCACCTCTCGAAAATGGAACCTGCGCATTAGTATCCGCTAAACGAAAAGTGTATAAATAACCTCCCGGCGTAAATGATGAATTGGTAAAATTCAAACCTGATACCTGCGTATAAGTATAAATAGTATGCGCTGAACCAGATGCCTCCAAACCACCAGTGTTCGTCACAAAAGAATCATATAAAATAGTCACCTCGTTCGATCCGGAATTAATCGCAGTAATTCTACCAACCTTTCCTATTAATCCAGTCGTAGTTGAGGATGTACCCGCGGATAAAACGATTAAACGATTCACGGCAAGTTTAGCAATAGTTGAGCTATGAAAAGTAATACTAACGGAACCCGCGACCAAAGAAGTAACATTAAAAATCTTTCCCTCATCAGTCGCCGGATCTGGATTAGAAGCAGAACGACGATATAAACCTAAATCTGAAAATAAATTGGGTGAAGATGGAGCATAATTGGCCTGAATCGATAGAACCGATCCCGACAAATAAAATGTATCCAAGGTAAAAGTAGGGGCATTAATCGCTCCAGTTGAAATATTATAACCCGGCGATGCCGATGTATCAGTCTTGGCTATAGCTAATTCATCCCCATTTGCTACTTGCGATGGATCCGATAAAGTAAAAATAGTCGTTCCCGGATCAGTCGCCTTCGAAATGCGTGAACTAGTTGAATCAATAAAAGTCGTGTTACTTAAACCCAAATCGATCTGCTGATCCTGAAAAGTTAGAGTGTCAGTATTAATCACTGTCTGAGAACCCAAAAATTGCACATTCTTTGGAAAAGTTATCACACCATCCTCATTAATTCTCATCACATCCTCCAATGATGAACCAGTGTACTTCTGCATCTTAAACTCATTTGTCTCATTTACCATCTTAACCATAGCATTTGTCGAATCCCCTGATTTGTAAAATTGAATCTGTGGTTTTGAATCCACAACCTTCATTCCCACACTTGCTGTTGCCATTATAACTTATATAATTTTTTATTTTTTTCCATTTATCTTTTTAAATTACTTCCCAACCTATAATTTAAAACATATCCATCTCACCAAAATTATTTTCTCACCTCCCTTAATGCATATTATCGACTTCTTCACTGAACTTTATAATGAACTCGAATTATTAAAAGATCAATACAAGAATGCATACATTGAATACAACAAAAATAATAATAATAATAATAATAATAATAATAATAATAACCATAACAACAATAATAACACCTTTAACAACAACAATATCAAAAATAATAACCTAAATTCTAATAATGACACAAATTTAGATCCAACAAACAATATAAATAACAATAATAATAATAATAATAACAATAATAACAATAATATTATTGAACAAAATAACCAAGAAATTGAAGAAGAAAATAATAAATTTTCTAAAAAAAAAAATCACAAAACAAATCAAAATTTCTATAAAGAAACTGAAATCAACGAAGAAAATGAAAGAGAAAGTACAAATAAAAATAAAATCGAAAAAAACGCAAGAAATGAAAATAATGAATCAAACCAATTAAACGAAAATGCTAAATGGATCAAAAAAATCTTCCTTAAACTCCTCTTCATCTTCCACCCAGACAAAAATATCTCCCCCGATCCTCCCAAATTCTCACTCATCAAAAACTCCTTCGAAAATAAAAACTACCTACCACTCCTCTTCCACTTCATCCAACAAAAAAATAATCCTTTCATCCATAACCTCTTCCTCGAAATCCATAACTCCCAAAAATTCCTCAAATCCCTCGAATCCCTCTCCAACCTACTCATCCTACACATTAACTTCATCAAGTCTGACCCCATCTTCCTTAAATATCACCTCTCCTCCGGCCTCAAATAAGGTAAACTCAAAAAATCTGTTATTTCCCTCTCATTTTTAAAAATCGGCATCACCCTCTGTCGCGCCTCCTCACTCACCGCCTCCATCGACTTCTCATTCAATCGATACCCCCTCCGCCTCGCCTCCTCCCGCACAAACCGATTATAACGATCACTACCCGTAAAATAAAATAACGCAAACGGATACTCCCCCGGCGCAGCCCAGATCAAATCTATTCTCCTCGCCCCTAAATGCGGCAAACGACATATACCCATAAACTTCTTCGACCCCTCCGCCAAAGTCTCCACCACATACTTCGCCCCACGTAACGCACCTATCAACCTCTCCATTAATCCTGCCCCCTCCTCAAATGTTACCAAAATGTCAATGTCCCCACTTGTTGGCCTTTTACGCCGGAATGAACCCACAATCTCATATCTAAACCCAATTCCCCTCGTTAACTCATCCCTCCCCCAGATCCGCCCCAAAAACCTCTCATGCAACAACATCTCCTTATAAGGAATACGTTCAATGAGCTGATCGTAATACTTAAGCCCCAACTGCTGTTTAGCATTCAACAATTCGGGTCTCTGGCGGAGATCAAGAAGGCTCTGGATTTTATGATCGTAGATGAGTTCCTTCGCCTTTTTTTCGCCAACTCCGTAAATCTGAAGAAGCAGACCCATCAATTCAATTGCTGAATCTTGTTGCTGTTCTTCTTTATCGATACCTCTTTGCCCTATTAATGCTTCTATCTTTCCATAAATACTTTTTCCTATTCCCGGTAAAGAGGCTATTTGCTCTGTCCTAGTTATTGGGACCGGAAAAGATTTTATTGTATTTATGGCATTCATATATGCCCTATACTTGAATTGATGATGATTTCTCTCAAGGTCCGCTAACCTCGATAACTCCAAAATTATCCTATCATTCATCTACTTTCTCCGGTTAAAAAATAAATACCTTTTAACCTTATTCTAAAATTCTTGATTATAGCCCACTGATTACTGCAATAAACGCTTCGCGCAGAAATTATTTGCCAAAGTATAGGTCGCCAACAAATTCTGGGACTTTCCATCTATTGAAATCGTCTGCGCCTGACCATCCTCAGTTAAAACAAAAGTTATATAACCATTCTTCCTCTTTTTTCCAACCAAATTCTGATAAACCGTAAAATCTATTTCCACCTTTAAACCCTTAGAAGTTGTATAACTATACTTCCACACCCCCGAACTATTTAACTTATAAGTTCCC
>Ga0172362_10002876_pt1 | contig 14907 bp, 15 predicted proteins | sample LakKivs1_kivu2a2_FD_114534 | JGI IMG/M metagenome (GOLD analysis project Ga0172362, IMG submission 114534) | Sediment microbial communities from Lake Kivu, Rwanda - Sediment s1_kivu2a2 | ecosystem: Environmental > Aquatic > Freshwater > Lake > Sediment | place: Rwanda: Western Province, Lake...
CCTAATTTATTCTCGGTGTTATGAATGTATTGGAGATTGGGAAATGATCTAATTACTTTTTGAAGAGTTGAAGGTAAATTTTCTAGATTGGATGAATTATCCAATAAATAAATATCTCCATTGAAGAATTTTAAAGATTTTAATCCTTCAATATACTGTTGCAATCTTTTTTCATTGGCTGTTAATGATTTTTTTTTGAATAATTCACTATTTTCATCAATAATAAATGTGGTCATTAAAAAAAGTCCAATCTTCATTAATTTACTGGTAGAATTAAATCTTATATTTTAACCATAACTCTTTATAATTACCATCTTCTTTCCAAGGTTTTTTTTCTCCAGTCCAATGGTAAATAAAACCATTTTTAATATCTTCTTCACTGGGTAAATATTTTTCATACTCAGCTCCAAATCCCATAATATTCCACATTGGATTTATAAAATGTACATTGGTGTAATAAATTTCATTTAAAATATTTTGTGTCCCAAATTTTATTTGTTTTTTCTTATCTCGATTTTGCTGCATTATCTCAATCGCTTTTCTATAAAAATTATTTTTACGATATTTTGCAAAATTCCAATAGAATATTCCAGCATTAAATCCTTGCCCATCTAATCTTAGCCCCATTTTTCGAAGATCGTAATTTTGACAAGCGCAAATATTAAAACTTTTTGGAATTTCTTTTAAAATATTGTAAATATCTGTATTAACAATCATATCTGCATCCATGTATAAACCGTGATCAATATTTTCGAATATTAAGGGCAGAGTAAATCTAGCAAAATTGGCAATGTTGTTAATTCTTAGAGGATTATGTTTTGACATAGATAATTCTAGTTCATTTTTTAAATTAGGGTAATCTATAAGATCTTTGATATATACATTGATTGGAAAAATTGGGAATGGGAATGATTTCATATCGAAAGTAAGAACATAAATATTAATTTTTTCTAAATTTTGAGTATTTTTAATAATAGAATTAACACAAGCTAGCACCCCGATATATTCATTTATGTCAGTAGAAAAAAAGATATTTAACGACATATTTTTAATAATAATAAAAAAGTAGTAATATTTCGAAAACTAAATTATATACTAAAATATATGAATATTGGATATGCCTTTGACATAAATTATGTTGATCTATTTATTAATTCAATATATTCAATTATTAAAAATAATAATTGCAAAATTTATTTTTATGTTATTACTGACAATCAAAATACAATAGATTCAATTAATTCTAAAATAAATGATATATTAAATAAAAACTGTAGTATAGTTTTTGCTATAATGGAGTCATCAGATGTAAATTATTATAGAAAAAATACTAGAAATTCAGATGAGCTTAGAAAGGATATTAATGTAATTCATTATGGACAAATATTATTTCAAAAATATTTTAATGTTGATAAAATTTTATTTTTAGAACCAGACCAAATAATTTTAAAAAATATTAAAACTCTTTTTGATACTAATATGGATAATTTTGGAATAGCTGCTTGTCCAGTAAAGAATTGGAATCCTTCAATTATTTATGACCAAACAATAATTAGAGATAGAGATAAATATATCTATAATGATAAAATATTTTATTTTAATGCAGGTGTCACATTATTAAATTTTAAATATTGGAGTGATAATAATTTATTTAATCATTTTCATAAAATAATGATCAAGAACAAAAATTCACCGGAGCATCTTTATCTTTTTTACACACAAGGTATATTAAATATTTTGTTTTACAATAATTATAAATTTATTGATCCAAAATATAACTGCGTATTAACTGAAATGTATTTGGAAAAAAAAAATAAAAATAAAATTGTAGATGATTGTGCAATTCTTCATTTTAATGGGCAAACTGTTTTTCATAAAAATATTGATAATGATGTAAAAGATAAATGTTTGAATTTATATAAAAATTATGATATTATAAATATACTAGGTGAGAAGCAAACTATTCCAATTAAAAAAGAAAATCCTATTAGTCCAGATAATACATCTAAACAAGATAATACATCAAATACAATTAATATATTACCAAATAGAAGTATTTAAAAATTATGATTTGTTAGTAATATCTCCCGGTGGAAGTTGTCAGACTATACTAATGGAAATGATAAAAGAATCAAATAATAATATATCAATGAATCTAGTATCAGATGCTGATAATTTAAAACATTTATCAAGTTATAAAAATTCAATATTTAATGCAAGCTCATTTTCAAAAATATTATACATACACAGATATCCTCTGAAAGTATTAAATTCTCATTTTACACCTTTGCACATTTAAAACGCTGATAAAATCAGCGTTTTCTGTGCAAGGTAACGTTGCCTTTGCGCATTTTAAATGCGCAAAGGTGTAAAAGAAATTGGTATAAAATGCAGTATAAAAAAATTAGTAATTATTCTGATTTTAATAAAAATCATTTATTTGATGATAAAAATACTTTATTTAAAGAATGTTTAAAGGAAAAAAAGGATCTTACTAACATCTCACAACATTTTTATAATTGGTGTGACTATAATGGTAAAATTTATTTTTTAGATATTGATAATCCAGATAAAAAGTCTTTATTTAAATTTTTAGAATTTGAAATTAAAAGATTTGATGAAATTGATTCTAATAGAACTAAATATGATGATCCATCAGATATTGTTTTATTTTACAAAGAAATAGATAGTAAAATAAAAACAAAAATAAAAGAAATTAATAAATTAAATAATTATTTTTAAACATAATTTTATAATTGGTTGAATATATTTATATTATTATAAATATTTTTTTTTTATTAGTAAAATTATTTTTTTTACATGCGTCTAATCATTTTTGAAAAATCTTTTATATGATTCTCTAAAGAAAATTTGGTCAATAAATAATTTTTAATAGTAACTGCTTTTTCCTTATAAAATTTATAATTACTCAAAATATAATTTATTTTTTCTTCTAAGTCGGAGAGATCAGTTTTATAATAAACTATCATCTCTTTCTCTGGTACATAAATTCGGTAATAATCTTTAACATATGAAGTATCTGACTTTAATAAAACACAATTATTTAAAAGAGCCTTCCAATCATCAAAAACACATTCACCTAATCCATATGTTGATATTACTATTTTACTTTTACATAATTCTTCTTCATATTTTTTATAATCACAAGATTCCATAAATTTATTTAAATTTTTTATATTTTCTAATTTTTCCTTTATTTTTATTCTATAATAACCATCTATAGTATCTCTAGGATGTTTAACATAAAATATATCATGTGGTTTATTGTTAATATCATTGTTTTTACAATAATTTTGACTTATCCAGCCATATGCATTAAATTTAAAAGTAAATAATTTGACATTATCTTTATAAAATTGAAAATTTTTTTTATCTATAATTCCTTTTTTTATCTCATAGCTAGTATTTTCCAGTGCTTCAGGAAATGCATCTACAATTTTTTTTAAATGGTGATTGAATCCACCAACATCTTGTAATACTTCAATTGAATCATTAAATTTATCAATATTAAAATTAAAGTCTTTAAAAAATATAATATTTTTTTTATTTTCTAAAAAATTTATCCAATTTTCTAAATCATTTGCACCATCGGACCTAAAATATAATATTAATTTTTTATTTAATTTTATTAACTCATTGATATTTCTTATTTCTCTATGTATAGACCAAGATTCAGATTCATTCCAAAAATGACTAAATTGTTTTGGATAACAGTTATATCCCATATTAATTGGATAAAATACATAATCAGCATTTTTAATTTTTTCTACTATTTTAATATTATATTTTTCAAATAATTCAAAATTTTCTTTTATAAAAAAGAAACGATCTTTATAGACCACAAATAATTTTATCATGTTATATTTTTAGAATATAATAAATTTTTATAAATTAATATAAATTAATTAATATAATTAGTATAAGGTAAATAAATATTATCAAAAAAAAATAATTATAATTATATGTTTAGATTATTAGACAATTTACCTAATATAGGAGTCTTTCCTTTGCATTATGTTTTCGAAAAAATGAAAATTAAGCATAAACCAAATACTTTATGGCTTGAGTTTGGTGTAGCATCTGGTTAAACTATTAATTACATTTCTCAATTTACTAAAGATAAAGTTTATGGTTTTGATAGTTTTGAAGGATTACCGGAAGAATGGAATGGTTTGAATACTGGTCATTTTAGTACTAATGGAGTTTTACCAGATGTAAGAAATAATGTTGAGTTAATAAAGGGGTGGTTTAATGAAACTTTAATAAATTTTATTAAAAAACATAATAAAAAAATATCTTTTATACACATTGATTGTGATTTATATAGTTCTACAAAGTATGTTTTAGATACATTGAAAAATTATATTGATAAAGATTGTATTATTGTTTTTGATGAATTAGTTAATCAATTAAGTTATGAAAAAAGTGAGTTAAAAGCATTTTATGAATTCATTAATGAAAACAAAGTTGATTATGAATGGATTGGAATGAATGGTACTCCTTCTGGAATGCAAGGATATCATCATGAAAATGCTGCATTGATTATTAAATCAATAAAACCATTATAAATATTGATTCCAGATTGATTTGAAATATCCTTTATCCATCCAAGGTTTACATTCTCCCGTATAATGTAAAACATATGCACTTTTAATTTCTTCTTTACTAGGATGATCACATTTTTTTATTCCTCCTAATCCACAAATATTCCATCTTGCATCTATAGGATAAACTTGATTATAACAAACCATATTTATTAGAGGTTGAGTACCTAATCTCCATTTGGGTGATTCTTTATTATGATTCATTAGTTTTTTTATTTCTTCATAAATATTATTTTTTCGATACCAATCAAAATTCAAATAATATAGTCCAGCATTGAATGCTGGTCCTTTGTATTTTTTACCTAGATCCATTTGTTCAAGAGTATAATTTTGTGCTGCGCAAATATTAAAGCTTTTAGGAATTTCTTTTAAAATATTCAAAATATCAGTTTTTACAATCATATCTGCATCCATATATAATCCTCTATTTATACTTTTATTAATAAATGGAATAATAAATCTAGCATAATTAGAAATATTATTAATATAAGTACTATCATGTCTAGGCATTAAATCAATTAATTCTTTCCTATATTTGGGATAATCAGATAATCTATATATACCAATACGATCTTTATAATTTTTTATGTTTTGCTTTTCTTCCATTAATCCTTCAATATCAAAATCATCAATTAAAATATGAATAAAAAGCTTGTATGGATTATTTGTATTCATAAAGATAGAATTTATACAAGTAAATAATCCGAGATATTCATTTTTATCCACGGAAAAAAAAATATCCAACATACTTTTTTTTCATATTTTTATTTTTCATATTTAAACCAGGAAAAAATAAGTTTATTTCGATTTTTTTAAATTATTAATAACAATTATTATGTGTAATTTTTTGATCACTAATATTCTAAATATTGGAAAAGCAAATTTTTATCAAAAATTTAGAGGACCTGACCACGAAAAAGAGATCATTTTTAATAATATTCTTTTTCTTCACAATTTATTATCAATAACAGGAGACTTCTATCCTCAACCGTATGAAGATAATGATGTTATAATATGCTTCAATGGAGAAATTTATAATTACTTAGATTTTGGTAATTTTAAAAGCGATGTAGAATGTATTGCTAAATTATATAAAATAGGATTGGATGAATTATGTAAGTTAGATGGAGAATTTGCTATTGTAGTTTATGATAAAAAAACTAAAGTTTTCTATTTAATTCACGATTTATTTGCAATTAAACCTCTTTTTATTGGTATAGATGGAGATAAATTTTGCATTTCCACTTATAGAAGTGCGTCAGATAAATTAGGTTTTAAGAATATAAAGAAAATAAGCCCTAATTCTATTTATAAATTCGATGGAAAATTAGAGAAAGTAAGAGAATTATATAAATGGGATTTGAAACAAAAGAAAGATAAATATGACGATTTATTTGATGCCATTGAAAAAGCTATTATGAAAAGAGCAAACACTAATAAAGAAATTTTAGTAAATATGAGCTCCGGCTATGATAGTGGTGTTATTTGCTGTGTACTTAATAAATTTAAAAAAAAATATAATACTGCTACAATTGTTGGAAAAGAAGAATTGGATGTTGTTAAAGAAAGAATGAAGAAGAATAATATTAGTAAATTTGCCTTATTAATTGATAAAATAAGTGATAAAGAACAAGATGACTTAATGAAGTATATTGATAAAAATACAGAGAATTATATTATTGATCAATATTATGGAGATAAAATAGAAAAATATAATTTTAAAGAAGATAAAGCAATTATTGGAGCAGCTCGTATATATAATCAAGTAAGAAGTGACGGTATTAAAATTGTTTTGTCCGGTTCTGGAGCAGATGAAATCTTCTCTGATTATGGATTTGCAGGAAAGAAAATTTATGGACACAGTGGTTTTGGAGGTGCTTTCCCAAAAAAATTAGAAGACATTTTTCCAAAAAATAGTGATGATAGGAATTGTATATGGAAACATTTCTATCATAACTGCCAAGAAAGTTATTTATGGAAAGATGAAGTTATCACTGGACTATATGGGATAGAAGGTAGATTACCCTTCTTGGATAGGAAAGTTGTTCAAGAATTTTTATGGTTAAATCAAGAATTGAAAAATAAAGAATATAAAGGATGCCTCAAAAAAAATATTTGGAAAAGAATAATTATCCATTCACTGAGAAGAAGATTGGATTTAATATATAAATTATAGTAAAATGTAGTAAAATATTAATTATTTTTATATTTTGTAAAAATAATGAATATCCTATTTTATGGTTCAAAAGGATGGATTGGAAAACAATTTATCCAAGTACTTATTGAAAATGGAATTAATTTTTTTGAAAGTTCAAAAAGAATAGAGGATTGGAAAGTTATCGAAGAAGAGATTAATGAAATTAATCCAACCCATGTAGTTTGTTTTATTGGGAGAACCAGTGGATATGTTGGAGAAAAATTTTATCCAACTATTGATTATCTTGAACAAGATGGAAAATTAAAAGAAAATGTAAATGACAATTTATTTTGTCCATTGGTACTTGCATTATTGTGCCAAAAGAAAAATATTCATCTTACCTATTTAGGAACTGGATGTATTTTTGAATTTGATAAAGATCATTCATTGGAAAAAGGATTTACTGAGGATTCTATACCAAATTTTTTTGGATCTTCTTATTCTATTGTTAAGGGATATACTGACAGAATTATGCATCTTTTTGAAGATAGTGTATTAAATGTCCGAATGAGAATGCCTATTAATAACTTGAATGATGGAAAGAATTTTATTTCTAAAATAACAAAATACGAAAAAATATGCTCTTATCCTAATTCAATGACTGTTTTACCTGAATTGTTACCCTATTTATTAAAAATGATGCAAATGAATATTAAGGGAACAATCAATTTGACAAATCCAGGATATATTACTCATAATGATATTTTGGAAATGTACAAGGAAATTATTGATCCTAATTTTAATTGGAGGAATTTTACAGTTGAAGAACAAAATAAAATATTAGATAGTAAAAGATCTAATAACTTTCTTGATACAAAAAAATTGGAGGAATTGTTTCCTAGTGTTAAAAATATTAAAGATGCAGTTAGAGAATGCATCATTAACTATAAAAAGTAATTTTTAGAAATCTTCCAACCATTCTTGATTTTCTAATGTCCAAAGAACAGTTCTCTTCAAACTCTCTTCAAATCCAATAGGAAGCTTCCATCCCATTGTTGCCATCTTTGAACCATCCAATCCATAACGAAGATCATGTCCAGGTCTATCACTATGAAAATCAACCATCTCATAATTAAGTTGTTTTTTAAGAGTGTCCGCTATAAATTGGGCTAACTCAAGATTGGATACTTCTTTTTCACCAGTCAAATTATAAGCTTCTCCAATTTTACCATTTTTAATAAGGAAGAGAACACCTGCAGCAATATTTCTTGCATGAATGTAAAAACGGGTACCTGCCTGTTTTTTATCAGGATAACTATGAATTTCCACTTTTTCTCCCAATAAAACTTTCTTGATTACTTTGGGAATGAATTTCTCCACATGCTGTCTCTCTCCAAAAGCATTCATCACATTAATACGCATTACAGGTACTTTGTAAGTATTATGATAGGATACACATAGCTGTTCTGCACCTGACTTAGAAGCAGAGTAAGGATTGGTAGGATTGTGTCTCTCATTTTCTTTAAACAACTTATCTCCTAATGCTGGTCCATATACTTCATCTGTACTAAAATAAAAAAAGATTTCTAGACTTGGTAAAGTCCTTGAATATTCTAGTAAATGAAGAGTTGAATTTATGTTATTGATAACAAATGGAACTGGCTCTGATATACTATTATCGACATGAGTATCCGCTGCCATATGAACAATATAATTTATATCTCCCAATTCTTTTCTTAATCCAATAGTTATAGGATTGGATAAATCATATGTAAAAATTTTAACTCTTTTATTATTCTCTGCTCCAATGTCTTTTAATCTTTCTAAACCAAAAGAAGCATAAGTTAATTTATCGATGATGTTAATGTTCCAATCAGTTTCTTTCAAAATATGCTCAACAAAGTGATGTCCAATGAAACCACATCCACCAGTTATTAAAATATTTTTCATAACTAGTAACATTATTTTTTATTTGAAAAATCCACGAATTTGATCACAAATATATAAAATATCCTTCTCCTCTAACCACCATCCAACTGGAACACATACCACCTTCTTTTCATATTCATCTAAAATTGGAAGATTGGACTTAAATTCGCTAAAGCAAGTATGAACATCATTTCTTTGATGGACTTGGGAAGAAGAAATACCTTTCTCTTTCATATATTCAATGAATTCTGCTTTCTTTTCTACTAAGATTGTATAAAGCCAGTAAGCAGATTTGCGTTCTTCATTGTATTCATTTAAAATAACTATACCAGGTAAATTGGATAATTCTTTATCATAAATTCTAGCATTTCTTCTATTTTTTTCAATTAGATTGGGAATGTGTGGTAAATTATTTATTCCAATGGTAGCATTTATATCGTTCATATGAAATTTATATCCCCAATTAGCGACATCGTGTTCCAGTCTTAAATCCTTTCGATTATAATTCCTCTTATCACGATCTATACCATACCATCTTAAAAGTTTGGCTTCATTATAGAATTCTTCATTAGGACAAAAAATCAATCCACCATCTCCAGTTGTTAAATGTTTTATAGCCTGGAGACTAAAAACTCCAAAATTTTGAGTTCCAATAAATTTACCTTGGAGTTCACTTAAAAATGCATGAGCACAATCTTCAACTACATAAGGCTTAAATCCCAATCTTTCTTTATTTCTTTCTAAAATTTCATCTAATTTATTTACATCTACTGGATAACCTCCCCAATGCACAAAAGTAATTATTTTTGTGGATGTTGTGAGTTTTGCTTCAAGATCATCCAAATTAATACAGCCAGTCTTGGGATCAATATCCACCCATTTTATTTTTAAATTATTTGCCATAATTGGAAGATTAGTAGCCATACAAGTAAGAGGACAAGACAAAACTTCATCATTTGGATCCAATTTAAATTTATCTTTTATTAAACGAATTGCTAAAGTCAATCCAGCTGTAGCAGAGTTCAATGTAAGAATATATGGATGATGGAATAATTCTTTCAGTTTATTTTCAAATTCATCTACAGCTGGTCCCTGTGTGATAAAACCAGAGAGTAGTTTGTCTGTTAAAGGTTTTATAACATCTTGACTCATAAAAACTTTAAAAAGAGGGTAATCACTCATACTTATTATAATTTATATTATTATTGTGTTTTTACGAAATTATTAGGAATCATAATATAATGTCATCTCCGTTCCTTTCTTTACAAATCCAGCCTTTTCATAGAAATATGCTGTATCTTGGGAGCACTCTAGGATAATCTTATAACAATCATTTTCTCTTCCAATCTCAACTAATTTTCTTAAAAGATGAGAACCTAATCCAGCCTTTCTATATTTTTCATCAATTATAAAATCTTCTATATGTCCAACTTTCCTTAAATTATTATGAATTTTTGTTTCAAGAAATATTTTTGCAGTTCCAATGATTTTATTATTATATTCGACTACTAATGTCTTTATGAAATCATTATTGAAAAGGTGAATATTTTTTTGAGCCAATTCCTTCGAATCTTTCTTTAAATGTCTTGTAAAATAATTAATCAACTCAAAAAATCCTTTGTCAAAATCATCTAAGCAAAGCTCATGTATATTAAAATTATTATTTTTAGTAATAAGAGTAATAGATGGAATAGAACCAATAACTTGGACTTTAAGATCCAATCTCTTTTTAAGATTATGTATGATTGGATGAATTTTTGGTTTCTTATATTTTTCCATCCAATCTATATTATCTCTTTCATGACTACCACCCTCCAGTAATAATATACCATTGGGATTTAAAAGTGGTAAATAATGATCAATTGCAAATTTATAAGTGTCTCCATTATTGGCAATGTCTATGTGTAAAATATCAATATTATTTAAATCATTATATTTTTTGTAGAAATCTCCATACTCAATAGAAACATTTTTATAAGAGGAAAATTTATCAATAATATCTTTTTTAGCACCATTCCCAATAAAATCATCAAAAATATCAAAAGCTTTTATCTCTGCATCTGGAAAATGATTGGCAAATATTTTCAATGAAAATCCATCTAAAATTCCAAATTCTACAATCAATTTAGGATTTTGGTTGAAGATAGAAGTTGTAATAATATCACCATAATTTATATCATTGTTAAAATAAGATGATTTCATAAGAATAAAATTAAATTATTTTTATAATTTAAACTTATATGCCAATGGATAAAAAGAAATTGAAAATATTTATTCCTTACAAATACCACCACAAAAATGAAGCTTTCTTAAAATATTATGAAACTTTTTTTATAAAAGTAGATAAACTCGAAGATGCAGATATTATATTTAGTTCTTGTGAACCATTTGAAACCTACAAATATCCCAATAAAAAGTTTGTTTTTGGACCTCATTTCAGTATTTTTCCAGATCAAAAATCTTTGGGAATGAATGGATGCGATAAGAATTCTGTATACTTAATGCCCAGTAAACAAGCATTGAATGTTTGGAAAAATAATTTTAAATTTGATAAGATTAAAATGGTATATAGTCCATTTGGAGTAGATACTTTTAAATTTAATCCAACTAGTTGTAAAAAAAGTGAAGTTTTTATTTATTTTAAAAGAAGAGATCCAGATGAATTAAAATTTCTTGAAAAATTTCTTGTAAAATTGGGTGTTAAATATAAATTATTCAAATATGGTAAGTATCAAGAAGATGAATACAAAGAATTTCTTGATAAATCAAAATATGGTATATGGCTAGGGGAACACGAATCCCAAGGATTTGCATTAGAAGAAGCACTATCTATGAACGTTCCTTTATTAGTTTGGAGTACAACTTTAATGAAACAAGAATATAAAAGCACAAAATACGATAATGTTAAAGAAAGAATGGTATCTGCTCCATATTGGGATCATAGATGTGGTGAAATATTTTATAATGATTATGAATTGGAAGAAAAATTTAATTTATTTATTGGGAAAATTAAAGAATATAGTCCTAGAAAATTTGTTCTGGAAAATTTATCATATGAACAGTGTAAAAAAAGATTTGATGATATTTTAAAAAAAGAATTGGGAGTTGTATTTTGATATTAAATAAATATTTTAGTATTAATATCAATCCAATTTTTTGGATAATGTGAATGGGGAAATTCCTTAATGAATTCTGGTGATTTATTTTTATAAATATAATTAATCCAATCTCTTGAATAAATAACAATTTTGTCTGGATTATTATTTAAATATGCTCCCCACCAAGATAATGTTGAGTGGGAAAGAATGTTATTCTTACATAGTGACATTGCCCATAAGTCTATATAATCCAAATTCCCTTCTACCCAAATTTTATCAATATTTTTCAAAAATTTATTTTTTAAATTAGGAATATCATCTGAGAATACTAATAATTTTAAATTTGGTTTGTTTATTTTATTTAATGCATCTTTAAAATATTTTTCACTATATTTTAGTTTATCACTCCATTTATTTCTAATATGAAGTGAGACAGTTTCTTCATTAGTAAAAAGAATTGGATATTTTTTTTTAATAATTTGTCTCGATGAATTATCCATCTCAAATAATTTTAATACTTCATCTCTACAATAATTAAAATATCTATATGATTGAAAATATCCATTAATTGTTATATTTTTTTTTAAAGATTGCTTAATTTTAATCACTAAATTCCTATCATAAAGATTTACTATTTCTTCAATATAAATAGAATCTTCTTTCTTTTTTCCAATTATAATATTTCTATAAATAGTATCTTGATGATTACCCCCAAATTTTTTTAATAAACTATTTACTTCCTGTATATCACTAATTTGATAAGTATTATTATATTTTTTTGAGAGAGCAAAAGCTGTAGCTATTTGAAATAACATATTCCCTAATCCTGAATCATAAAGACTTTTTAGAGTTTTTTGTTTAATGTGTTGTAAATTGCAATCAATCATCGCAATAATATATATATGATTATTATTTCTTTGAAAGGAGGACTTGGAAATCAATTATTTCAAATATTTACCTGTATGAATTATTCAATAGAAAGTAAAAAGGAATTTTTTATTGACGATAGTCATTATAATCTTGTAGATGATAGAATTACCAAAAGAGAAACGTATTGGAATTCTATATTTAAAGAACTAAAAAATAAAAGTATTAAATGGGATAAGAGATTGGATGGTGAAAAATTCGATATTTTTAAAGAAAAGGGATTTGAATATAATGAAATTCCTAAGTATAAAGGAGATATTTGCTTAATTGGTTACTTTCAAAGCTATAAATATTTTGAAAAGAATTATAATACAATTTGTGAAGTATTAAATATTAGGAAGAAGAAAGAAGAAATTATTAAAAAATACAAATATGATTATAAGAATTTATGTTCTATTCATTTTAGGATTGGAGATTATAAAAAAAATCTAGATTGCCACTTAATACTTAGTGAAAAATATTATAAGAGTGCTATCAATATTATGTTGAAAAAAGGAATAAAAAAATTTCTTGTTTTTTATGAAAAAGATGACATAAAAGATGTTAATAGAATTTTAGATAGTTTGAATGGTGGGGCTGGTGTTGGGGGTAGTGCTGGAGTTGTGGGTTGTAATGGCGTTGTGCGTGGAGAATTTATAATGATTGATTGTGGAATTGTTGATTATGATCAAATTTTAATAATGAGTAATTGCTTTGGAAATATTATTGCCAATTCATCATTTAGCTGGTGGGGTGCTTATTTGAATTATAATAAAAATGTATGTTATCCATCTTCTTGGTTTGGTAAAAAAATGGCTTATAAAAGTCTAAAAGATTTATTTCCTACTGGTTGGCAAGTTGTGAATACTTAATAAATTTTATATTCTTGTGATTTTCTATAAAATGTAGATGTTTTATTTTATCTGGTCTTTCTTTCTTATATTTTTCATATTCTAACCATCTAATGCTTAATTCATCTTCTATTCTTGGAACATATACACCAAAATTATTTTTAACACTGTTTTTTATAATCGATTGAGTTAGAGAGTTTGGTATATCAAATTCAGGATATAAATCATTTAATGAATTGGATATGTCGAATTTAATTATAAAATTATTATTTTCATAATAATCAACGTGTAAATTGTTTCGACTTCCATTCTTGATTTTAACTTTATAATTTTTTGGTGCTTTCTTTTTTAAATATTCTTTTTGGTAATTGTAATCAAGTGATAATATGTCAATATCTCCTTTTACATTTGGAAATTCTTGTGGAAATCTTATGACACAATAATTTTTCATATCTAAAAATATTTTATTTAAATTCATATTATAATATAAAATATGAAAACTTTTCAAGGTTTTATTATTTGGGGCAATGGAACTAAATATATTGAAGAAATCCTTTCTATTATTAGAGAATATCCCAATATAGAAATTAAAAAAATATTTAAAAAACAAAATGTGGATATTAAAAAATTTATTAAGAAAGTTTATGAATTGGATGATTATTCTAGAGAACATATTGAAGAAAAAACAAAGTATTTGTTGAGTTGTCCCAACGAATTATATTTGATTATTGTTTTTGATAAAGATACAATCTATAAAGAAAAACCTAATAAAAATAAATATCTTTACAATGAAACATTGATTAAATGGAAAGTAAGATTGATGTTCAATCCAAGAACAAAGGTTGTTTTCACTGATAATTTACTAACAAAAGAAAATTTAGAAAAGGCAGCAATTCAAAAATTCTGGATTCCTGAAGTTACTCATAATCACGTAATTCACTGCACTGATCGTGAAGAAGAAATCGCTCATATTCTAAAAATATTTAATCATGATTTGTATAAATCAAAAGATTATTTCTTGAAAAAAACACCTACTAATTTGAAAGTATTACTAGTTCACATTGGTGAAATATTAATAAATACTTGTGTTGAAAATGAAATCCCCGTAGAAAATAGCCCTCATTATAAATATTTGATGGGTGAAAAAGAAAATTATAGAAAATATATAATGAAATATCTAGGTACTATTATTAAAGATGATCATTTACCTGGTAAATATGATGAATTAATAAAAAATTTCAATTACGGTAAAATAATTAATAATATACCGTCATATATAATTGTTAGAAATGCAAAAAATCATAAAAATAGATATGTTGTTGAAGATGGAGTACATCGATTGGCAATATTGAAAAAACAAA
>Ga0172362_10002877_pt1 | contig 14898 bp, 16 predicted proteins | sample LakKivs1_kivu2a2_FD_114534 | JGI IMG/M metagenome (GOLD analysis project Ga0172362, IMG submission 114534) | Sediment microbial communities from Lake Kivu, Rwanda - Sediment s1_kivu2a2 | ecosystem: Environmental > Aquatic > Freshwater > Lake > Sediment | place: Rwanda: Western Province, Lake...
AGCCCAACCAATCTGATTAGATAGTAGCTCCACCTCCAAGACCGGTCTTTTGCCAAAATTTTTAACTGTTGTTTCCGCAAAATACATAGTTAAAAGCTCCGCCAATTGCTGCGGTGATTGTTTTAGCTTTGATAAATCTTTTAACCAATTATATGAAACTTTCATGCCAATGTTATTAATCCAGCCCTTAGAACTAAGAACTGAATTGTTGCTTATTTTTTAATTAATTTTTGTATACATTTAAGATAGTGTTTTCCAGCACAAAGGGCTGGGTTATCAGAACATTGAGCATCCCTCCCTAATTTTACGACTCAATCATTTGATCAGGCGCTTAGTGAATAACTTTTTCTGCCTTTGGCAGAATGGCCTATTCGGCCAGCGCCTGAAGATTATTATCAAATTATTTATTTTTATTGATACTTTATCTTGTTTTGGGTAGTAAAATTAAGGAGGGGTAAAGGTTTTGTTATTGCTCAGGCTTCGTTCTTCGACAAGCTCAGAACTCGCCTTCGCAAACAAAACTCTTTAAAACTGTTCTAAAAATCTAATGTCCGGATTAAAAAATAATCTAATATCATTAATCTTATATTTTATCATTGCGATTCTTTCTATTCCTAAACCAAAAGCAAATCCTTGCCAGCGATTATTTTCATAGTCCACTCTTCTAAATAATTCCGGATGGACCATACCGGCTCCCATAATTTCCAACCATTTCTCATCTTTTACTTTTGACCCCTTGGTTCCACTCGGGGTAGGCTTTTGATTTTTCTTTATTTTTATATCTACTTCAATTCCCGGAGATACAAAAGGGAAAAAACTGGGTCTGAAGCGTACAGAAACCCTTTGCTTAAAAATATCTTTAATTACCTCGCTAACAATCGCCTTAAAATTAGCTAAGGCGATATTTTCTCCCACCATCAATCCTTCAATTTGAAAAAATTGAATCTCATGAGAAGCATCTGTGGCTTCATGACGAAAACATTTTCCGGGAATAATAATGCGAAACGGGGGTCGGTGTTCTTCCATATAACGAATTTGCATTGGGCTGGTATGCGTCCGCAACAACATTTTTGACTTTTGATTTTTGAGTTTTGACTTTATCCAGAGTGTATCCCACATTTCTCTGGCTGGATGATCTTCCGGCATATTTAAAGCATCAAAATTATAATACTCGGTTTCTATTTCCGGGCCTTCAATAATTAAAAAACCCATTTTTTCAAATGAAGAAACAATCTCTCTGGTTACTAAAGTTAAAGGATGTAAATGCCCTCTAATTTGTTTTTCTCCGGGTTGAGTAATGTCCAAAAAATTATCATTTTTTGCCAGATTGCTTTTTTCTATTTCATCCTTTTTATTTTTATAAATTTTCAGTAATTGTCTGCGAATTTTATTAGCTTTTTCCCCTTGGCTTTTTCTTTCTTTGATTGATAGCTGAGATAAAGAATTAAAAAATAAAGAAAGGGCGCTTTTCCTCCCTAAATATTGAATCCGCCACTGTTCTAAGCTTTGTAATTCCTCTGTTAAAGAAATACTTTCTTTGGCTTGTTGTGCTAATTTTTCTAAATTCATTTCTTTTCTTAATAAGAATTTTACGCTAAAATTATGCTTTTTTCAACCCCCTGAAAAATGATTAGATTAAATAAATTGCGAAAATCCTGAAAAAGTTATATAATGAATTTGTTTTAAATTTATATTATGTCAGGACATTCCAAATGGGCAAAAGTAAAATACCAAAAAGCCGTTAATGACCCTAAAAGGAGCAAAGCTTTTTCCAAACTATCCGCCCTTATTACCGTTGCCGCTAGAGAAGGAGGTGATCTTGAATCCAATCCAAAATTAAGAATGGCGGTTGATAAAGCAAAAGAAATTGGCATGCCTAAAGATAATATAGAAAAAGCTATCAAAAGAGGGTTAGGCGAAATTAGCGAGGGGGAAAAATTGGAAGAAATTATATGCGAGGCCTATGCTCTCGGGGGTTCTGCCTTATTAATTCAAGCAATTACTGATAATAAAAATCGCACTTTAGCGGAAATAAGGCATATTTTACAAAAAAATCAGGCAAAAATGGCTGAAACCGGAAGTGTTTTATGGTTATTTAAAGAAATGAGTAAAATTATTTTACCAAAAAAATTTTGGAACGATGAAATTTCCTTAGAGGCTATTGAAAAAGGAGCTGAAGAAATAAAAGAAGAGGGTGACCAAGTTATAATTTATACTTTACCCCAAAATTTTTCTGTCATGAAAAATTTTCTGACAAAATTTATAAATGACGAGTGTATTAAAACCGAACTTGATTTTATCAGTCAACAACCAATCATTATCTCTGACCAAGAAATAAAAAGTAAATTAGAACAACTTTTTAATGAATTAGATGAACATAATGATGTAGAAGAAATTTACTCTAATGCACAAATAATTTAATTGCTAAAATAATGATTGTTTTAGGAATTGATCCAGGAACTACACGCATTGGTTGGGCTTTGCTTCGGGCTAATAAAACAAATATTAAACCAATAGCTTACGGTTGCTGGGAAACATCCAAAGAAACTCAAGGCCAAAGATTAATCAAAATAGCAAAAAATCTCAATAGCTTAATAAAAAAGCATCAACCGTCTATTGTGGCTATTGAAAAAGTCTTTTTCTTTAAGAACGCAAAAACAGTGATGAGCATCAGTGAAGCCATTGGCGTTATTATTTTCACGATTGAAAAAAATCGCTTGCCATATATTGAGCTGACCCCATTAGAAATTAAAAGCAATTTGATCGGTTATGGTCGGGCAGATAAAGAAGATGTTCAAAAAACCATTCAATGTTTTTTTTCTTTAAAAATAATGCCCAAGCCTGACGATATTGCCGACGCTTTGGCTATTGCTCTCGCGGGAATTAATAAGATAAAAAAGAATAATTAAAATGGCAAAAAAAACTCTTTCTCTTCTTGGTCTTTTTTTAATCATTGCCTTAATTTTCACGGGCCTATTTACATTTTTCCTTGCCCAAGGGTTGCCTGATCCTTCTGCTTTTAACGACAGAGTTGTTCCGCAATCAACTAAAATTTATGACCGTACCGGGGAAATTCTACTTTATGAAATCCACGGCGGCGAAAAAAGGACCGTTGTCGGTTTAAATGAAATTTCTCCTTATGTTATCAAAGCCACTTTAGCCGCTGAAGACCATAACTTTTACAAGCACCATGGTTTTTCACTAAAAGGTTTTATCCGGGCGATGATTCAAAATATACTTAATCCGTCCCAGCTTCGCGGAGGTTCTACAATTACACAACAATTGGCGCGAAACGCTTTTTTAACTCTTGATAAAACAATCGTCAGAAAAATCCGAGAAGCCCTTTTAACAATTAAAATTGAACAAAATTATACTAAAGATGAAATTTTAGAACTATATCTTAATCAAATAAATTTTGGCCATAATGTTTATGGCATTGAATCCGCAAGCCAGTTTTATTTTAATAAAGAAGCAAAAAACTTAACTTTAGCTGAAGCCGTCTATTTAATATCTCTTATTCAATCACCTAATTATTTATCTCCTTTTGGCAGCCATATTGAAGATTTGGAAGCGAGAAAAGAATGGATTCTTTACCGGATTGAACTTCTTAAATACTGCCCAAAAGAAGAGGTGAAAAATGCGCGCCAAGAAAAAGTTGTTTTTACTCATCCGAAAGGAGAATTCTTGGCCCCTCATTTTGTAATGTATATTCGCAGTTTGCTTTATGAAAAATTTAGTGAAGCAGAGTTGGAAAAAGGAGGTTATACGATTATTACGACGCTGGATATGAATCTTCAAAATCTAGCCGAAGATTTAGTTAAAAAATATGGTGATATTAACGAAAAACAGGTAGGCGCTAAAAATACGGGTTTTATCGCCGAAGACCCAAATACCGGCCAAATTTTAGCTATGGTTGGCTCCAGAAATTACTGGGACATAGAAGCTGAAGGAAATGTGAATACAACATTAAGCATTCGCCAACCAGGGTCTTCCTTTAAACCGATTGTTTATGCCACCCTTTTTAAGAAAGGTTTTTTGCCGGAAAATATTATCTTTGATGCAGCAAATGACGGCAAAACAGCTAATTTTTCCACCAATCCTCAAAAACCATATTTAGTTACTAATTATGACAATATTACCAGAGGTCCTGTAAGCTTGCGTTCGGCCTTAGCTGAATCTTTAAATATCCCGGCCGTAAAAGTACTGTATTTGGCTGGAATTAAAAATACCATTGATACAGCAAAAAATTTTGGAATTACCACTCTCACCGATTCCCCCGAACATTATGGTTTAAGTTTAGTCTTAGGCGGGGGTGGAGTTAAATTAATTGAATTGGTTCATGCTTATTCTGTTTTCAACCAAGATGGAATTTATCATCCCCAAAGCGCCATCCTTCAAATTAAAAATAGCCAAGGCGTCGTGATAGAAGAATTTACCCCGGAAAGTAAACAAGTAATCAGCTCTCAGATCTCCCGTCTAATTACCGATATTCTTTCAGATAATAGCGCTCGAGCCCCTACTTTTGGGTGGAATAACCTTCTTCATTTTGAAAATTTCCAGGCAGCAGCAAAAACAGGCACTGATTCTGAATATCGGGATGCCTGGACTATTGGTTATACAACTTCTTTAACTGCTGGAGTTTGGGTGGGTAATAATGACCGGTCGGTTGTCAGCAGAACCGGGGCTCCTGGGGCAATGTTAGCCGCTCCATGTTGGCATGAGTTTATGGAAAAAGCCGCTACTTTTTATCCTCCGGGAATTTTTGCCGAACCATTCCCTTATACTCCGGAAGATATTGCCAGATCTTCAATCCCGATGCTTAATGGTAATTATATCAGCAATCAAGAATATAAACATATTGTCACTGGAGAAATAATAACAAAAAAAGAGGTTCATAATATTCTCTATTATGTAAATAAAGACAATTTTTCAGATTCGCCCCCTGTTAATCCATATAATGATCCCCAATTTTGGATTTGGGAAATTCCAGTTCTTTTATGGGCTCAGCAAAATATCCCTAATTTTAATACTGAATATAACCAAAACTTAGGAGAGGAGTATCTCCCTCTTAATACCCCCAAGACAACCGATACAATAATTGAATTTCCCGACTTGCCTAAAGTAGAATTTATTACTCCGGAAAATGGTATCTTTGTCAGCGCTGATTTCAATGTTGAAGTAAAAATTGATAGTGCCGATAATATAATAAATACTAAAATTTTTCTTAATCAAAAATTATTAGGTTTTTTAAATAAAAAAGAAGATGATATCTACACTTATAGAATTAACTGGCATGAATTAACGGGCCAAAATGAAATAAAAATTGAAGCTTTTGACAGTTTCAATCAAAAAGGCGAGAGTTCTATTATTGTTTTTAAATAAATCCTATTTAATCTTATAAAAAATTTGGTCTATTTTAACTTGGGGAACTTTCTCTTTTAAATATTTTCTAAAATTCAATTCCTCTAAACGCAACTCAGATGAAATTACGTTTTGAGAACATTGGATAACTAAGCGTCCCCGATGAAAAGAAATGGCCTTAACCATATTGGCAGGCCATCTTTTATTCTCTTGAAAATATTTATTCGCCCAGTTGATTATCTGACGCTCGTGAATAATTGATTTGAATTTCTCGGCTTGCAGCCAAGAACCTAAAATATCTTTTATTGGAATAAAAACCACAAATTTAAAGTTTTATTGGCATTAAAATATAAACAAAATTATCGTCGTTTTTATCTCTAATCAAACCGGGATTTGATTCTTTATTTAATCCCATTAAAACTTCATCACCCTTTATGGCATTCAATCCATCCAAGAGAAATCTATAATTAAAACTAATTTGTAAAGCATTGCCTGACATTTCTTTTGGAGTCAGAACTGTTTGGCTTTTACCCAAAGACGGATCTTGGGCCTCAAGAATAATCTCTTTTTTAGAAGGATTAAAATTAAATTTAATATCATTAATTTTACCGCTGAATAAACCTATAATTTTTACTGCTTCGGATAATTCCTTCTTATTAAATATAGCTTTATTCTCAAAATCTTTCGGAATAATTGATGAATACTTGGGATAATCAGCATTAATCAATCGCGAAACTACACGGATATCGGAAAAAGAAAACTGAACCTGATTAGATTCGGGAGTTATTTTAATTAAAGACGATCCATTTTCCATATTCTCTTGAATAAGCCTTAAAATTTCTTGAGCGGTTCTTAAAGGAATGATTATTTCAATGTCGTTTTTAATGTTTGTTTTTATTTTAGAAGAAGGAAGCACTTTTTCTGCCAAACGGAAACTGTCTGTGCCCACTAATTTTAATGTATTTTTATTTTCCGAAGTTTCTAATTTAAATAAAACTCCATTTAATTCCGCCTTTGGGGAAGAATAGCTTACGCTTGGTAAAACTTGTATTAAAGCTTCTTCAAAATCATTTTTTTCTATTTCTACATATTTATCTGTTTTGGTCTCTGGAATAATAGGAAATTCTTCAGGATTAAAACCTTGGAAAGTTGTATTATATTTTCCGCTTTTAACAATTAAAGCGTTGTTTTTCTCTTCAATACTAATTTTTTCTTCTGAAAGATTATTTAAAAAATTAGCAAAGGTTTTAGCTGGAATTACAAATTTGCCCTCTTTTTCGGTTTTTCCGGTAATAATCAATTCTATACCTACCTCTAAATCGGTGGCAAGAATATGAAGTTTATTAGTATCAGTTTGCAAGAGAATATTACTTAAAACGGGTAAAGTTAAATTTTTACCGGTTATTTTTTCAGCTGGATTAATTGCTTTTTTAATAGTTTCCACTAAAGTAGTAAATTTCATATTTTTTAATTTTAAATTTAGATTAGTTTTTTAATTATAATATATTATATATTAATTTATTATAATAATTAAGGGTTCGTTTTCAGGGGATAAGTCTCTTTTATATTTTAAATAATAAATTTTTATTTGAATAAAATGTGGAAAATTAATGAATATTTTGAGTAAAACAAGTGGGTTAAGAAAGAAAAATAGAAATTATAGAATTTATTAAGTATGCTCTCCACCCTGAATACACAGTTTATCAACAAAATATCAAGAAAGAAATTATTTATTATATATTATTTCTTTAAGTATATTAATCTCTTGGGCAAAAACCGGATTTTCTTCAATCTCTTTATTAATTTTTTTACAGGCATGAATGATAGTGGTGTGATCGCGATCCCCTATTTTTTCGGCAATATTAGTATAAGAATATTTTAATTCTTCTCTTAGAAGATACATCACAATTTGTCTTGGTTTTACTAATTCTTTTTTCCTTGAATGTCCTAAAATTTCATTTTCATTTAAATCATAAAAAGAGGCAATTTTTTTAATAACTTCTTTTGGCGGAATATATTGATTAGTTTTATTTAAAATTGAAGATAATATTTTTTTTGCTTCTTCCAAAGTAATCACTCCGTTTTTTAAACGAGCATGAACAACAACTCTATTAAGCGCTCCTTCTAACTCTCTAATATTACGAGAAATCATCTCGGCAATATATTTTAAAACATCTTCCCCAACTAAATGACTTACTTCCTGACTTTTTGCTTTCAAAATAGCTAAACGAGTTTCAAAATCGGGATAACCAATATCGGCAATCATCCCGCCCTCAAAACGAGATCTTAAGCGCTCTTCAATCGAGGAAATAGATTTTGGAGGGCGATCAGAGGTAAAAACAATTTGTTTATTTCTGCCGTGTAAATTATTGAAAGTATGAAATAATTCTTCCTGAGTTTTATCTTTCCCGGCAATAAACTGAATATCATCTATTAAAAGTAAATCTAAATTACGAAAACTTTTCTTAAAATCAGCCATTTTTTGGTTGCGAATGGCATTTATGAGTTCATCGGTGAATTTTTCGGAAGAAGCATATTTGATTTTAAGTTTTTTATTTTTTTGCTTTAGTCGATTGCCAACAGCTTGCAATAAATGAGTTTTACCCAATCCCACCCCTCCATAAATAAATAACGGATTATACTTACTGCCTAAATTTTCGGTAATTGCTAACGCCGCGGCGTTAGCTAATTCATTATTCGCACCCACAATAAAATTTTCAAATGTATATTTTGGATTTAAATTAGTTTCCGGGTCAATATTGAATTCTAATTGCTCATCAAGAACCGATGTTTTTTCCGAGCGGACAGATTGCCTTTTTTTAATCTGACTAATTTGGCTGATTTTTTTTAGAGAATTTTTATCAGTGGTAACGATGTATTCAATTTTTTTGATCTGAGGATTTAAATTACAAAGAGATTCAAGTATTTGTTTATGGTATTTGTTTTTTAACCATTCTTTCGTAAAATTGGAAGGAACCCCTAAAAATATGGTGTCTTCTTTGAAATCCATAATAAAAGCGTCTTTAAACCAAGTTAAATAATTGGCTTTAGAAATATTTAATTTTATTTCTCCTAAAGCTGATTTCCAAAGCTCTTGAAGGTTCATAAAAGAAATTAAAACAATAGTTAAGATAAGTATAAGATAAATTAATTTTTCTGCCAAATAAAAAAAATAATTTCGTGGATAAAGTGTTGATAATTAGTGAATTTGATATTTAAACGGAATTTTGTTATGATATACTAACATTAAAAAGAAAAAAAAGAAAAAAAAGAAAAAAAATAAGAAAAATAAAAAAATTAAAAATAAAAAAGTAATTAATAGTATTAAAAAATGTCAATTACTTATAAACCAAAAAAGAAAAAGAGAGCCCGAACGCACGGATTTCTTAAAAGGATGTCCACTCCCGGCGGAAGAAGAATAATTTCTCAGCGACGCAGAAAAAAAAGAAAAAAATTAAGTCCTTAGACTTGAGCTATCTTTAATAAGCTCAAGTTTTTTATAAATAAATAATTAATGTTACCAAAAAATAATAGAATTAATTCTTCTATTATTTTCAAAGAGATTCTGAAACGAGGTCAGAAAAAAGAGCATCAGTATTTTAAGATTGTATTTCTCAGAAATAATAAAAAAAAATCTCGGTTTGCCGTCATTGTTAGTTCAAAAATCTATCAGTTAGCCGTGAAAAGAAATTTAATAAAAAGAAGATTAAAAAATATTTTAAGAGAACTTATATTTTTTCTCCCCGCAGGTTTTGATGTTTTGATTTTTGTTAAAAGAGATTGTTTGGATTTAAGTTTTCAGAATTTAAAAAGTCAGTTAAAAGAATTTTTAATGGAAATATTACAAAATTAATCTAAGATGTTCCAACTATTAATTTTTCAGCCTTTATATAATTTATTAGCGATTTTTTTAAACTTATTCCGCGGTGAATTAGGATGGGCGGTTTTAATTTTAGCCGCTTTGATTCGTTTTGCTATTTGGCCTTGGTATCATCGGGCAATGGAAAATCAGAAAAAAATGGCTAAATTACAGCCTAAAATTAAGGAAATTCAGAACAAATACAAAAAAGACCCAATGAAGGCAAACCAAGAAGTAATGAGGATTTTTCAGGAAGAAAAAGTAAGCTTGGGTGGCTCTTTTCTTTTCCTTTTCTTCCAAATAACAATTTTTTTGGTTTTGTTTATATTTTTTAACCAAGCTATTAGCAGTGACTGGTCCCCTTTCCTTTATTCTTTTATCAAATTATCAACCGAGATAAATTATTTATTTTTAGGGTTAGTTGATTTAAAAACACCAAGTTTGATTTTAGCTATTATTTCCGCTTCTTTAAATTTTGCGCTGACTTTCACTCAACCCTCAACGGGACAGAATAAAATGATGATGCTTGCCCCACCCTTTATTATTTTGCTTTTTTATCAAAGGTTTCCGGCGGTTATTATTCTATATTGGATTGGGTTTAGTTTGGCGAATATTTTACAAGAACTCGTAATTAAGTTTAGGAAAAGAGAAGGAATAATTCTTGAAAATGATAAAACTAAATAAAAGTTTTATTAAAATGAAGATAGCAGAAATTAGACAATTTTTAGAAAATTTATTAACCATTATTGGTTTTGCAAATTTTGAAATTAATATTCAGGAAAATCCGCAAGACAAATTAATTCAGTTTTCTTTAAAAACGGATTCTCATGTTGATTATAGCGGATTATTAATTGGGAGAGATGGTGAAAATTTGCAAGCTTTAGAATATCTTTTAAATATTCTTTTAAGAAAAAACACCGCAGATTTTGATTGGCGCATCATTTTGGATATTAATAATTATCGGATAATGCAAGAAGAAAAATTAAGAGAATTTGCGAGGAAAATAGCCCATCAGGTGGCTTTAACCAATCAAGCGGTAGAGTTGCCCCCGATGAGGGCTCGGGATAGAAGAATTATCCATTTAGAAATTGCCTTGAGAAGCGACGTGATGACAGAAAGTATTGGCGAAAATAAAGAAAGGCATATTGTCATCAAGCCTCAATAAAAATAAATTTTTAAATTCTTAATACTTAATTAAATACAATAATAAGGAGGGGTAGGGCTACAGGTACTCATATTAATTTCAAGGTGGAAGCCGCTTCCTATGCTTCTGGAGGAGAGGGTTCTTCTGAGAGCAAAGGTTTTTCCACTTTCTTCGGAGCTGAGGGCTCTTCCTTGCCTAAAATATCCGGATTAATTGTATTGAGAATCAGCCAAAAAGAGAATAATAAAATAATGCCGATGATGGCGTTAAAAATTCTTTCTTGAGCTTCTTTTTGTTGTTCAACATTGCCGCCGGCAGTAAGATATTGAAATCCGGCATAGATAATCATAATAAAAGCCAACAAACCAGCTAATCTAAAAGCCCATTGAATTAAATATTTAACTAAAGCAGAAATTGAGTCTTTTGTTTCAATTTCTATCACCTCAAGAGTATACGTTGCTTTCTCTGCTGCCTTTGTAATTGATACTGGGCTAAAAGAGAGGGCGCAGAATATAAAAATTATTAGCAGGAGAAGACCTTTTAAAATACGAATTTGCCTTGAATAGATAACCATTTAGAAGGCGGATTAATTTTTTATTTGAATTTGAAAATTTGTCCTGATTTAATAAATCCGGGGATACCAACTTCCCATTGAAAAAATTTAAATGTAGGCACCGGAATTGTCTGTTTCATTTCTTCTTCAACTTTTTGTTTTGTTGCATAAACGCCTAATGAAGATAACAGCTGGTTTAAAATAGGAGGACAGGCCATAGCTATTGCTTGAGAAACTATGGCACCCATTCCCCAAGGAAGAGCAGTCGCTGCGTTTGCTAATGAATTGCATATCCAAGCAATATCCAAGCCGCTTTTAATTAAATCCAAAATTTTGTTTTCAACCAAATCAATAATATCTTCAAATTTATTTATTAAAGCTGCGAAAGTTTGTCGTAAATTTTCAGGTATTGCTTGTCCTGCATTTATGGCATCAATGAGGGTTTTTTTATCAGCGGCGGATAAATCACTTTGGTTTACAACATTAATTGCAAAATTCTTTAATTCGCTCGGAATAGGAAGGCCTTTTGAAATTGTGTCTATCAGATCCTGCTTAGCTTCTTTTGCTAATCCAGTTAGATTTGCTAAATCAGATAGATCCTCTATTTTTGAAGAAGCTATAGTTTCGGCAATATCTTGTTCTTGCGAGCCAACAATGTAAACAGGAACTGCGCCTCCGCCGCCACCGCAACTGGGAGTCAAAGGAGAATCACTTCCGGTTGATAATTCACCAGAGCATTCATTATTGCATTTTATAGGGCAAGATGTATACCCGGCATCATCCTTATAACATTTTTTGGTTTCTGAATCGCAAGAATAACAAGTTTGCGTTTTTGGATCGCAATCAGCGGCGGCTTTTATTGGCAATGCTAAATTCCAAACAAGCAAATTAATAATAAAGACAGATAAAAGAAAGGGGGATATTTTATTGTAAATTTTTTGTAGATTCATAGTTTTTTATTAATTTTTATTTTGTTGTTTTAGAGGTTGTTTTTTTTGCTATTTGCTCTAAAGGCTGTTTAATAGAAGTCGGGACTGCTCTTTGATAGAAAGCGCAAAAAATGATTGTGATAGTTGTTACTGGAAGAATACTAGCAAGCGGAAATAAATCTATGAATTGACCAATCAATATTAAGTCTTTTCTCATTCCGGCAATTATGCTGATAAAGAAGATGTAAGCGGCGAAAGGAAGGCTTATTAACCAGACAAAAAAATTGATTCCCGGGATAAGCCCCAAGACTATTTCAATGATATCTTTTATTATACCAGGTATCAATAGTAAGAGGAATATGGTTAAATCCATCTTCCTTTTTTCAGGTTTTTTGTCTGATTTTTTATCTTCAGGAGACGCTTTGCCCTCTTGCGTTTCCGAAGCTTGTTTATTGTTTTTTACCTGTTCTTCCATAATTTATTATTTATTCTGATTAATCTTCAGGTTTTAATTCTTTCTTCGCTTCCTTGATAGCTAAAAGTTGGGCAGGATTTGAGGTAATAATTTGGTCTTCGGCATAAGAGGCGATAATTTGAATAGCGGCATGTTTATCTTGGGCAAAAAACAAACCCGTACCCACCGCAGATTGTAAAAGAATTGTTTTTTCTTGTTCGGTGAGGTTTAGGGCTTTTCCAATTAATTCAATATTTGCCGGAGATTGACGAAGCAATAAAGCTAAAGAGGAGTTGGTAATTATGGGTTTTCCATAGGGAGAAGCTAAGGCGTCTTCAATATCTTGGGTGATAAAAGTAACTCCCAAATAATATTTACGGGCTCTCTTTATTAAACTAAACAAGAAAGAGGCGCTTTCTTCATGATTTAAAAGCCACCAGCCTTCATCAATAATGGCAATTCTTTTTTTTAAGTCTTTTTTTATCATTGTCCAGATATAATTTAAAACAACATACATCGCAATCGGCCTTAGTTCATCTGCCAATTCCCTGATTCCAAAAACAATAAGCCGGTTATTGATATTAATGTTTGATTGCTGGTTCAGAAAACCGGCATAAGTTCCTTTAGTAAATTTATAAAGTTTTGCTGCCAACTCTTCACCCCCTTCAATATTTTGAAGAACATTTTCTAAATCTTCCATTAAAGGCGGAACTTTTTGTTCATGTAATGTCGTAGGAAAGATATCTCGGCTGGCATAAGTTTGAACCAAAGCTTGGTCTAAAATTAATTCCTCTTGCGGGGTCAAACCTCCAAGCATTAATTTAATAAGCCCGATGAGATTTAATATATGATTCCTAAAAACCTCTTCGTTTGTCTCCTCTTCTTCTTTAACCGGAGGTAATTCAAAAGGATTGATATTATCTTCAGAAGCGACAGCGATATTGAAATAACTGCCGCCGATTGACTCGGCTAAATATTGATATTCATTTTCCGGATCAATGATTAAAATATTGGTGCCTAATAAAAGAGAACGCAGAATCTCTAATTTAATCGCATAGCTTTTTCCGGCTCCGGTTTGAGCAAAAACCACCATATTTGCATTAGGCAATGTAAAACGGTCAAAAATTATCAAGCTGTTATTATGAAGATTGATTCCGTAAAGAATTCCTTTATTATCCGAAAGATCTAATGAAGAAAAAGGAAAAAGCGTGGAGGCCGGCTGGGAATTTAAAGGAGTTGTCAAGAATAATCTATTCACGCCAAGAGGAAAGGTGCTTTCCAAACCTTCAAACTCTCTGAAAATTGCCGGTTTGGCATAAATAAGCTGTTGTTCTAATAAGTTCCGAATTTTGCTTTCTACTTTTGAAAGCTCTTGTTGATTGTTGGCTAAAAATGTAATATAGACGCCAACATCAAACAATCTTTCGCTTCCTTGTTGGATTGTATCCCTAAGTTTTTCAACATTATTTAAAGCAGCTTCTAATAAAGGATTGCGAACCAACCCTCTTTCGGCTTCAATATTAATTTGAGCTTGAATTTCCGCAGACTTTTTCCTTAAATCTCTTAAAACTTTATTGATATCCAGAGGATGGAAAAAGATGGAGATGTTAAAAGACTCATCAAGATTAATAATTGATGAAAACCAATTAGAAGCTAAATAATCAGGATAAGTCAAAATAAAGAGCGTGGCGCAATATTGTTCTCCCAATTTAAGATAATTTGTATTGATTTCCAATCCGGCCGGAGCGATTAAATTTTGAAGTGCTGAAAAAGCCTCAGCATAAGCGATTTCCTGGGATTTTGTTTGTTTTTTTTGTGGTAAAAAAGGTAAGCGCATTGTTTTGTTATTTATTCGTTAAGTTCTGAAGGAATGGGAATTGATTCTCGCTCAAAAGTCTCCGGATTATATAAATTAAAGAATAATTCTATTAATTCTTTAGTGGTTAAGGGTTGGACTTGTAAGTTCATCCGGGTGAAATTATTAATAACATTATTCTGGCGAATCATTAATTGCTGATAATGCTGATTAAAATTTTCGTTAGTTAAAGGTAAAACATGCGAAAAGGCTTGATGTTTAAGATTAAGCAAGTTTTTATAGGCTTCTGTTATTTGGCTGAGCATAGTTTTTGGCTTGATAATCAGGGCATCATAAGGAATAACAACATAGAATTTTTTCTTCATAATATTGTTTCCGGTAACCAGTCCCTTGATAAAAGAGTGATAATCTTCACCTTGTAATTTAAGCAGAGTATTTGTTTCCTGGTTAATTTTTTCCTGCAGAAAATTTAAATATGATTCAATATTAACCCGGCGCGAGTGGGTAACAACTTCTAATGTAAAATCTAAATTATTCAATAAATTGCGCCAATTGGTTAAGATGCTAGATTGTTCGTGTTCTGATTTTAAGTCTAAATTTATTCCGGAGACAGCTAAAACAGAACGGAGAGCTCCGTTTTTTAATATGATGACTCCCTTTCTAATTTGATGAATGGAAAGAAGTGATTGACTGCTAAAGCTTTCTTTTTGTTTTGGAGGCATTTTATTTATCTAAAATCTCTGTTAATTTTTGAAGGGTTTCTTTATTTAAAGTTTTTTGAG
>Ga0172362_10002878_pt1 | contig 14895 bp, 7 predicted proteins | sample LakKivs1_kivu2a2_FD_114534 | JGI IMG/M metagenome (GOLD analysis project Ga0172362, IMG submission 114534) | Sediment microbial communities from Lake Kivu, Rwanda - Sediment s1_kivu2a2 | ecosystem: Environmental > Aquatic > Freshwater > Lake > Sediment | place: Rwanda: Western Province, Lake...
CGCCTTCGGTTTCGAGGAGAGAATCCTCCTCTCTCTTCTTGATAACAGCGGATGATTTGTTATGAGTGCTCATTTTAAACCTCCTTTATGAACACACCCTAAGAATTGCAAGCCCTGTGCCAGATATTATCTTATTGAAAATAAATAAAATAGACATTCATAGATGATGAGTTATAGCGTTTTGCACTAACGCATTTTGCAAGTCTTGCTCGACGAAATAGGATCAGGTCTTCATTCTTGACGTAACGCCATTTAAGTCAAGGGCAAAGAATTAGATGAAGAAGCTGGCAAATTCTCAGGCCGTTTGACATTCTAACTGAAGGGCGGCTAAAATATTTTCTACTCGTAAACCGAATAATAATAAAGGGAGAGAGAAAAATGAAAAGCAAGAAAAGGTTTTCTGTCCTCCTGTGTTCTGTCTTCATTCTTATAGCAGCCAATTTCAGCTTCGGCCAGAGAGGCTTTGGAATGGCAGAAAAAAAGCTCGTCGAGAAATTCAAGCGCTCTGACGCCAGGTTTCAGAAAGGCAAAGAAAATTTTTTCAAAGAAAAATACGATAAGGCCGAAAAAGAACTAAAAACGTGCCTCAAACTCATGCCCGAGCATGCTGATGCGTACTTTTTCCTGGCCCAGATTGATTATAAGAAAGGTGAATTCAACCAGGCCCTAACGGATATCGAAAAAGCTGACTCCAATTATGAATTCATCGGCCAATTCTATGCCTATACCCACGAGCTCCGCCTCGAACAATTGCGCGACGATAAGTCAAAGCTGGATAATGAGCTGGCCAATTACCGGGATCAACTGGCCAGGGCGACAACGGACGAGGAGAGGCAAAGGATCCAAGGACTCATAGGCTTAACCGAAACTCAGCTCTCATCCATTAGCTTGCGCTTGAATGAACCTCTTCCGGACGTTCTTACAATCCCGGCCGACTATTACTATATTCACGGGAATATCCTGTTCAAGCTGCAGAAATTCGAACAAGCTCGCGACCAGTATCTCGAAGCTATCAAGACCGACCCCCGGCATCCAGGCGCCTATAACAACCTTATCAATATGTGCTACATGGCGAAAAGCTATGAAGCGGCCCTCAAGTTCTTGAACCAAGCGGAGGCCAACGGCGTCCAGTTAAACCCGAAACTAAAAGAAGCTGTCCTGAAGGCGGCAGGAAAATAATCATTTTCTTAAATCCCTTGACCGTAATCTGAAATTTCTCTATTTCTTGAAGCCTATTTAGACATAAGTTATAATAATAAAGTGAAAAGAAAATATATATTCTTCCTGGGCTTTCTGCTTATTTTCACGATTTTCCTTTTCCCGTCCCCTCAAAAGAAAAAATCCCCTAAAGATTTGCCCCCCCAGCACCGAAAATGGCTGGAGGAAGAAGTTGTTTACATCATCACCCCCAAGGAGAAAGACGTCTTCCTCCAGCTCGAATCGGACAGAGAAAGAGATATCTTTATCACCGCCTTCTGGAGACAGCGCGATCCTGATCCCGTCACGCCAGAAAATGAATTCAAGACCGAGCACTACCGACGGATCAAATACGCTAACGAGAATTTTGGCCGGGAAGGACCCGGCGCCGGCTGGCGGTCGGCCATGGGAAGGATATACATTCTCTTGGGAGAGCCTACGCAGATCGAACGTCTGGAAAACGACTCTGAAATCTATCCTATTGTGACCTGGTTTTACCAGGGCATGACGGAATACGGCCTTCCCAACGCCTTCTATGTGGCCTTTTTCAAAAGGTCGGGCATCGGGGAATACGAACTCTACTCTCCGGTCAGAGACGGACCTCAAAGCCTCATCATCCACTACCGCGGAGATCCGGGAGATTATCTCTCCGCCTACAACAAGCTCTATGATATCGATCCCACGATCGCGGAAGTCTCAATGACCTTGATTGCGGATGAGTCCGGCAAGCTGACTTCTCCCTCCATTGCCTCAGAGATTCTCGTCACCAGCAAGATTCCCAGCGCTCCCCGCGAGAGAGTCAAAGATGATTATGCGGAGAAGCTCCTTGCCTACAAAGACATCATCGAAGTGGACTACACGGCGAACTATATCCCCTGCGATGCTTCTGCCGAAGTCGTCAGGGACGCCAGCGGCCTGTATTTTGTCCATTACCTCATCGAGCCGAAGAAGCTGACCTTCGACCAGATCGGCAGCAGCTTCCGGGCTAATCTGGAAGTCAACGGCAAGGTCGCCGACCTTCAGGGCAACACAATTTACCAGTATGACAGGTCTGTGCCTATCGAATTCAACCAAGAGCAATTGAACAATATCAAGGACAAGCTCTTTAGCTTCCAGGATCTCTTCCCGCTTGTTGAAGGAAATTATAAGCTTAATGTTCTCCTCAAAAACACCGTTTTCAAAGAATTTACATCGATAGAGCAAGATATTTCTATCCCGGGTCCCGCGGCGGGCATGCGGATGAGCCGCCTCGTCCTGGGCAACAAGGTCATCCTGAACTCGGAATACCGGGGGACAAACAAGCCTTTTCTCTTTGGAGATTTCCAGCTCGTCGTCTCGCCGCGGAACGATTTCACCTCCCGGAACAAGCTCTATCTTTACTTCCAGATCACCGGCTTAAGCCCGGATCTCCTGGCCAATGGCAGCCTGGAATACGTCATTCTCAAAGAGGCAGAAAAGGTCTTTTCTACCGCCAAAGCCCTCAGAGACTATGCCGATCCGGTGAATTTCTTCGAGGAGTTTTCCCTGGCCAATCTCGGCTCCGCTTACTATAAAATCAAGGTTTCTCTCTACGACCAGGCCAAGAACGAGGTGCTTTCCGAACAGAAAGATTTCGTCATCACCTACCTGCCGGCCTTGCCCAGGCCATGGATTCTCTCGATCCCTCAACCTCCCTCTGAGGATCCCATGTATGCGAATATCCTGGGGAACCAGTACCTCAATAAAAAAGACACCGGAAAGGCCAAAAGCCTGCTCGGCGAAGCCTATAAAAAAAATACCCGGTCCAAGAAATTCGCGCTGGATTACTGTCGCATCCTGTTTCTGGATAAAGAATACCAGAAGGTCAAAGAGGTAGCTGCTCCCTTCCTTCAAAGCCAGGAAAAGTACGAATTTCTGTCCATCCTGGGCCAATCCTCGCAGGCCCTGGGGGAACTAGCGGAAGCGATTTCTTTTTATAAAGAATATCTCTCTCATTATGGGACCAACATTCTGATCCTTAATTCCATAGGCGAATGTTATTATCAATTGGGCAACCCGGAAGAAGCCCTGATCGCCTGGGAAAAATCCCTGGAAATGAACCCCAAACAGGAAAACATCAAAAAAATGGTGGACTCCATCAAGAAGAAAAAGTGATAAAAAACCTCAGCCTGTCCTTGTTCGTCATTCTCCTTTTGCTCTCCTGCTCCGCTCTCAAAATAAAAAAGAATCTCACTCCGGAAGATAAAGAGTTTCTCTCCACAGTCAGGTACATTATCACCAAACAAGAGAAGAAAGTTTTTCTTGATCTCGCCCCTTCAGAACGCCAGCCCTTCATCGAAGAATTCTGGAAGAAAAGAGACCTCACTCCGGAGACCGAAGTCAACGAGTACGAGGAAGAGTATTTGAAACGCGTCCAAGAAGCAAAGCACCTTTTTAGCGGCGAAGGAGGAGCTTCAGGCTGGCTCCAGGACAGGGGAAGAGTTTATGTCCTCCTCGGGCCGCCGGAGCAGAGAGAAACTTATCCGAGAGGAGATAATCTCTATGGCCCGCCGAAGGAATACTGGCATTACGGCTTCCACGTGCTCACGTTCATCGATTATCGCTGGAACGGAAATTATGAGCTCGTAGAAAGCGCCCGCATGCTCGCCGAGATCAGCAGTACTCAAAAGCTGCTCAACCCGGAGGTGAAGCCGATAAAAGTTTTTTTTGACTTCAACCTGGACGCAAAAAAGGCGGCCGCGAAGGAAGCGCTCATCCTGATCTCCATCCCTTACAAAAACATTTGGTTTTCCGCCGAGGGGGATGAACTCAAGACGACTCTGGAATTGTCCTTGGAAATATTCGACTCGGCGGAGAAAAAAGTTTGCCAAGAGGCCAAAATCTACCCCATTTCCCTGGCCAAAGAGAAACTGAAGGAGTTCCTGGGCCAAGATTATCTGATTAAGATTCCCGTCCAGCTTGATCCTGGAGATTATCGCGTTAGCGTAACCCTGAAAAACTCGACAGAGGGAACCAAGGTCAAAAGAAATATCGCCCTGACAGTTCAAGAATCTGGTCAATCAAGAGGAATGATCGTTCCGTTTTCCGGTCGGAGGCCCTTATGAAAACAAAAAAATTGTCTCTCTTTTTTCTCCTAACACTTTCCCTGCTGATAGCCTCTTCTGATGTCTTTGCTCAAGCAGGAAGAGGGAAAGCGAGGCTTAACGGATTAATCTCAGATGAGGAAGGAAAACCCGTTGCCTCAGCCAAGGTTGTTCTTGAACTTCTCCAGACCGAGCCCGTTCAGCGCGAAGCCATCACAGATAAAGACGGCGAATGGGTATTCATCGGTCTCGGCTCTGGCAACTGGCGCATAACTGTGACAGCCGAAGGATATATTCCTAACTCCACGACGATCTTCGTCAGCCAGCTTGAAAAAAACCCCAAAATCGTTCTGAAGTTGAAGAAGCCCGCGCCAACCGATCAATCCGTTATCCGCGATGAAGCCTCCTTGGGCTTCATCGATAAAGCCAACCAGCTCTTTAACGAAAAAAAATATGACGAGGCTGTCCCCGTCCTCGAGCAATTCCTGGCCCAAAATCCCACAGCCTATCAGGCCCACATTTTCATCGGAGACTGTTACAGGGAAAAAGGAGATTATGAAAAGGCTATCGAATCCTACAACAGGGCCATTGAGGAAGCTAAAAAAGATGAAAAGATGGGCAAGGAGATTACAGCCAAAGGGCTGGCGGCGATCGGCGATTGTTACATAAGGATGCAAGACTTCGATAAGGCACAAGGCTTTTTTAGACAGTCCATCGACACCTATCCCGAGAATGAAACTCTCGCTTACAACGTCGGGGAAATCTTCTTCTCCAACCAAAAACTCGACGAAGCCATTCAGTATTTCACCGTTGCGACCCAGATCAAGCCGGACTGGGCTCCCCCCTACTATAAGCTGGGGTTGGTGAATCTTAATAAAGCTGACTACGAAAAGGCCAAAGAGCACTTTAAGAAATTCCTGGAGCTTGAGCCAGAATCCGAGCTCGCCACGCAAGCAAAAAATATCCTCGAATACCTGGAAAAGATCAAGAAATGAAGGACCGGCCGCAGCCTATTGCTTGAGGAGTCTCTCGAGATTAACGAGTTCCTGCTGAGCCCTTTTGATACTCTCCTCGCTTTCACCCTCGGGATTCCCGAGATAGAGTTTGAGATAGTAAATAGCCTCCTGGATGCTTCCAACCTTTCTCGAGGCGACGGCTAAATTGGAATAGGCAAGAGGGGTGGGATGAAGGCTTATTGCCTTCTTTAAATTCTCGATCGAACGGCTCAAATCTCCTGCATATCCGTAGGCGATCCCCAGGTCCTGGAAGACTTCATAGTCATCAGGATAGTCCTCTTTCAGGCGCTCATAGACCTCGATGGCGTCTTTCATCTTTCCCGTCGTGGCCAGGTTCATCGCATAATTTTTGCGCAGGAATTTATTTTCCCCTTCGACTTCGAGGGCTTTCTCGTAAAACCCGCGGGCTTCCTCCTTTCTCCCCATGATATCCAGGAGCCAGCCTGAGGAGAGGAGAGCGTCAAAATAGCGCGGGTTGATCACGAGCACGGCCTGCCAGGCATCCAGCGCCTTTTTCAGTCTCCCTGTGACCATATGAGTATGAGCCAGCCGGGAGAGAAGGACTTCTGAGCCGGGGATCCTGGCGACTCCCTGCTCGAGAACGCGGATGGCCTCGTCGAACTGGTTCATCTTGGCCCGCATTAGGGCGAGGTTGACGTAATTCGTCGGATTATCGGGGCGCAGGGATAGGATTTTTTCGTAAACCTTGGCCGCCTCGGCGTAGTTTTCTTCGAACTCATGGATCTCCGCCTGCTGATTCATCCGGAGCTCTTCGGCCATGTCTTTGGGGTCGGGGAGCGGCCCTTGAGGAGCTCCCGTTGTCTGAGACAAATAGCCAAGAGACCTCAGTTTTTCCTTCTCTTCCGAAGTAAGCTCTTTTTTTTCCGATTTGATCCCGGATGAATATTTCGCTATGGCATCCTCAAGCTTGGCTCTTTTTTCTATCGCTACATTGTTATCCGTGCTCATGACATTTTTTATCTCTTCGGGGTCGGCCTTCAAATTATACAACTCTTCCTTGGGCGCCCTGATGTATTTCCAATCGCCGTCTACGAGGCCTACGAGCTCCGACCAGCCGTAGTTCTCTCGTGGGAAATAGGTCTCGATGTACGAGCTGAGGTCGTCCTTCTTCTTTCCGCTCATAAAGGGCAAAAGGCTTGTCCCCTGGACTTTCTCAGGGACCGGGATGTTGAGCATATCCAGAATGGAGGGCATGATGTCGATGAGCCTGACCCGCGGCTTGATAACCCGGCCGGCAGGAAGGCGGTTCTCGGCGTAAAAAATAAGGGGGACTTTCATCGTCCCGTCATAGAGAAAAACGCCGTGGCCGGCTTCGATTTTCTCTCCGAAGGCCTCGCCGTGGTCTCCGGCCAGGACAACGAGAGTCCTTGGCAGGAAATCTTTGGCCCGCAGGGCATCAATGATTCGGCCCACATACTTGTCCATGTAGGCGATCTCGCCGTCATAGAGGCTGTCGGCAAAGTCCTCATTGAAAGGCGCGGGCGGATTATAAGGAAGATGAGGGTCGAAAAAGTGAACCCAGCAGAAGAAAGGTTGGCTCGGAGTCTTGTTCAGCCAGCGGGCGAAAGATTCAAACACCTTGTCCGCCTTCCTCTCGGAGTTCAGGGCTTTGAAGGCCTGTCCGGCAGCGAAGTTGTCGTCATAGACGGTGAAACCCTGATCGAGCCCGAAACGGGAATCCACGGTGAAAGAGCTAACAAAAGCTGCTGTTGCGAAGCCTTGGTTGTTCAGGACTTCGGCCAACGTCACCATCTCGGAGGAGAGGGCATAGGAGCCGTTGTTGCGGACCTGATGATAAAGGGGATAGGTGCCGGTAAGGATTGAGCAATGGGAAGGAGTGGTCAAGGGCGCCTGGCAGTAGACATTCTGAAAGCGGACGCCTTTGGCGGCCAACGAATCGAGGTTTCGCGTCTTCGCCCTTGGATAGCCGTAGCACCCGAGCCGGTCCGCTCTGGTGGTGTCGAGAGTCACCAGCAGGACGTTTGAATTACTGTCTTTTTTGATCTTATCCCGAGGGATGAGAAATTGCCAGACGATGGACGCGGCGATGACGACAGCGACGGCTGTGCTAACGGCCAGCAGCAGTCCTTTTCGCCGCGGCGTCCTGGCCTTAGTATCTTCGGTCGTAGTCTTTTGAAGCGCTAGAACGGTTTTTTGAACGGACCTGCCCTGCTCTTTGCTTCTCTTCTTTTTCTTTCTTCTTTTCTTGCTCACGATACGCGCCTGAGTTATCAGAATTATCATGAATGTCAGGAGGGAGTCAAATACAGTGGCCCAAAATTCTTGTGACAGGCGGAGAATTTAAGAGAATTATGATAAATGTTCTGAATTTTGGGCAAAAAAAACCCGCCTCCCCCGAAAGGCGAGGCGGGTTTGAGCTTCTACTTCAGCAGGGATTTAGAAGATGAACTTGACGCCGAACCTGACTGCGATCGGAGGATAGAAATTCATCTTCTCCCCGAATCGAGGATCCTGGACAAAATCCTCACCATCAGCCAGATCAAAGTTCTTGGAAAGGACCGTGTCTTCGCTGATACCGATATCATACAGGGTTCGGTTGTTCCAGAGTCTGGTAGCGGTCCCGACATTGAAGATATTGTCCACGTTGACGTTGAAGTTGAGCCCGTATTTTCCAAGTTTCAGGTTGTACTCAGCATAGACATTGGCAAACCACAGGAAGGGCGTCCGCTTCGACTTGATATCACTGCCCGTCGTCCCTTCTCGGTATTGATTTCTGTTGAAGGGGAACATGAAGGCATCAAGGAGTGACCAGGCCTCGGTAAACGGCTGGCCGCTCATGGCATTGACAACCGCGCCGATTGTCAGGTGGAAGGGGAAGGCGTAAGAGCCGTAGAATTTTAAGAAGTGGGTCCGGTCAGTGGCCAGAGGTCCGTCAATGTAGTTGAGCTCTTTGTCCACAGACATGGCCCAGTTGTCAAACTGCCTCTCGACATAAGGAGAGGTTCGTCCGATCCCACTTGCTGCACCTAACTCGTCAGAGGCTGTTAATCCAGAGCAGTTGCCGGTCAGTCTGCTCCAGGTGTAAGAGAAACCGGCCAGCCAGTTGTTGGCCAGGCGCTTATCCACACTGACATTAACTGCGTAGTACTCGCGCTTGGCTTTTGGGGTCTCCGGATACTTGGGATCCATCTTGCCGCTGCCGTGGCCGACGTGCTGGTTGAAGCCATAACCGGGGTTCGATTCGTAGTAAACCTCTCCTACCCCTGGCACCATGAACCCTACGTCTTCAATAACATAGCGGAGGTGCTTTTGGACAAAACGGACGGTCAAGGAGAGGTTCTCCATCAACATCTTCTCGGCGCCCAAAGAGATTTCCCGCTGGCTGACTGGCTTCAGGTCAGGGTCGGTGCTCTCAAAAGAAGGATGGCGCCAGTCATAAATCGCCAGGAGCGTTCCGGGGTAATTGCCATTGACGGCAATCTTGTCCCACTCATAGGAATCCAGCGTGTAGTAGGCGCTCTTCCATTTGAACCCGGAATAGGAGTGGGCAGCCATGTAGGTCTTGATAACATCAAAGTAGAGGCCATAGCTGCCGAAGACCTTCAAGGTGGCGTCGCCGAAGACATCATAGATGAACCCGACCCGAGGAGCAAGTTTGTCCCCCCATCCGAAGTCCATGGGTCTCCAGGTCGAGTATTCGGGAGGAATATCCGCGGGATTGGCATAGGGAGGAAGGTATTCTGTCTCAGCCCGGATGCCGACGTTCAAGGTGAACCGGTTGGCGATTGTCCAGGCGTCCTGGAGATAAAGCGACCAGCGCTCGTTATAGACGTCCCAGAGCCCGCCAAAAAGTCCGGTGACTTCACTTCCACGGACTTCATAGAAGCCGTACGTTCCCCTGCCGATGGATACTCCGCCGAGAGAAAGGGTTCGGTTCCACTGGAGTCTGACCTCAGGGTATTTCATATCGAAGACCTCATCTTCGACTTCTCCCTGCTTGAGCCAGCCGACTCCAAACTTAATGGCATGCTCACCGGCAAGGTTAAGATAATAGGTGAAATCTGCGTTGGCGTAGTTTTTGTACTTGAGCTTGCTGTTGGTCCAGAAAACCCTCGGATGGTTATTCCAGTAGATTGGTCTCACGTACGCCGCCGGGACATTCAGACTGGCAGGCACCGACCGCAAAAAGTAGTACCGGGGCGAAGTTGGCTCAACCAGCTGATCGGTGATGTTATAATAGAACCGGCCTCCCCGGGCGTTGACCATGAAGTTGTTGCCGAAGGTCAGGTCGGCAAACCCCTGGACGGCGTAATTCGGGTAGCTAAAGCCGTAATCTCTATAAACATCGTTGATGTCGCCCAGTCCTTCACGATCCGGCAGGCTTCCTTTGTACTTGGTGAAATTGTTGACGTAAGAAACGCCGACCCGCATGAAAGTCCAGGGCTGCCCCGTAATCTTAGCCTGGAAGTTATAGGCGTAGTTCTTCTGGGTATATTTATCGTTGTCAACTTCTGCAGTGGAAGTCCAATCTATGGTCCTCGTGACCGGCCTATAGACTGGAAGGAAAGAACCGAAGAACCACAGCTTGTCTTTCACGATATAGCCGCCCAGGCTGAACCCGCCTTCATACCTGTGCTCGAGGGGTTTCCCGAACTCGTCCTGGAAATTGATAACCTGCAATAGCCTGTCATTTGTACGGTTTAAGCGGACCGTATCCCTCTCATGCCCTGTAAGTTTCGAGCCTTCATAGTAGCCTATCAGTTCGCCATGATATGCGTTCCCTCCCTGCCGGGTCACAACGTTGACCACGCCGCCCAGGGCGCCGCCGTACTCGGCCGGGTAGCCGCTCGCCTTAATCTGCACCTCATCCACAAACTCGAAGGCCGCTGACTGACCGCGCTGACCCCTATCAGTCGTGTTGATTTCAGTCCCGTCCATGTAGAACATGTTCTCAGCGCCGGACGCGCCATCCACCGAAATTCCATCCAAACTGGCCTCGTAGTTGACGCCGGGCACAGCCGTCACCAGGGTGTCAAAGTTTCTGCCTCTCGGCAGAGTCTCGAACATCTCCTTGGTCAGCGTCATGCCCTTGGCCGTGCTCTTGACGTCGATCAAGGGCGACCGACCGACGACCGTCACCTCCTCTTCCAGGGCGCCCATCTGCAGCGTCGTATCCAGCCTAAGGGTCTGTTCGATAGTAATGATGATGCCCTCCCTGACGAACGACTTGAACCCCTGCAGCGCGAAGGTAATTTTGTATGTTCCTGGCGTAAGGGAAAACAGACGATACATTCCCGTCGCATCCGTCACCGCCGTCGCCTTACCGATCAGTTTCGGGCTCGTGGCTTCAACAGAAACGCCGGGCAGCGGAGTGCCGTCCTCATCGGTGACGGTTCCGTATATTTTTCCGGTGGGAGCCTGAGCTTGAAGGATGCCGCTGATGAGCACAATCCCGAGGATAGCGAGGAAACTTTTTTTCCAATTATTCACTTATTCCCTCCTTTTTTGTTTTTTTCTGTCAGCACTTTTAACGCGCTAACCGATTCAAACTTCCCTAGAGCGAATGATTATTATTCGCTCCAACCTCCATCCCTATTTTCTTTTTGTTTATCTTGTGATTCATCCTCCTCTTATTGTTTTTATAATAATTTAACGCTTTATACATTGCAAAAAATATGCCAAAAAAAGTATTTTCTATTTCTTTTATTTTCAATAATTTGATTTTACGAGCCGGGTCCAAGGATTCAATTTTTTGGATTTCCTCCAAATAATTGGATTTTTTGCCTGACTCTTTTTATCTCATCATTTAAGAAGTTCCGCCATCCCTATCCTTAACGGTCAAATAACTTCTGCCCCGGTCACCATTTTTCTTGAAAAGCCTATTGACTTAGCTCATAAAGAAAATGTCCCTGTATTCCTATTCCAAGTGAATCAGAAAATGTATAATAAAAGAGAATTCATGGCAACGAGAAGAAGAGCTTAAGCCGCCGGAGAAAAAAAAATTTTTAAATGACAAAGCGTTTCTGCGTTTTCTCTTTTTCCTTTTGGTTCTCATTTCTTCTTTTGTCTTTCCCGTCAATGCTCATCTCTCAAAACCGCCTCAAAAACGGTCGGCTGAACGTGCTTCTGATCACCATAGACACCCTTAGGGCAGACAGGGTGAGCTGCTATGGAGGCAGACGGTTAGTTACCTCCAACATCGACCAGTTCGCGGCGGAAGGCATGCTGTTCACTAAGGCCTTCGCCCATACCACGACGACCCTGCCCTCCCACGTTAACATACTGCTGGGAACAACGCCGCTTTCCCATGGGGTTCACGATAACTTCAACTTCATCGTCCAGGATGAAGCTCTGACGCTGGCCGAACATCTCAAGAAATTCGGGTTTGCTACCGGCGCAGTCATCGGAGCCTATCCTCTGGATTCCCGCTTCAAGCTCGACCAGGGTTTTGACTTGTACGACGACGATTACGACAGGGAAGGCACCCACAAATTCGCTGGCGGTGAGCGGAGTGCCAAGGCCGTCGTTGATAAGAGCATCGCCTGGATCGACAACCATGACTCTCCTTGGTTCTTGTGGGTCCATATCTTCGACCCCCACGACCCCTACGACCCTCCCGAGCCCTTCCGCACGCAATTCCAGGATAGGCTGTACGACGGCGAGGTCGCCTATACAGACCATGAACTGGGAAGGCTATTCAACCACCTGACAGAAAAAGACCTCCTCAAAAGGACTTTGGTCGTCCTTACCGGAGACCACGGAGAGTCGCTCGGCGAACATGGAGAAAAAACGCACGGCTATCTGGCCTACAACACAACCCTCTGGATTCCGCTGATCATCTATGTCCCGGGCTTCTCGAAAGGATGCTGTTCGCAGAATGTCGCTCATATCGATATCTTTCCCACAGTCTGCGATGCTCTGGAGATCGCGAAACCTTCATACCTCCGGGGAGTGTCCCTCCTGCCCGCCTTAAAAGGGAAAAGTGTACCGAAACGGCCGGTCTATTTTGAATCTCTTTATCCTTTTTACAATAGAGGCTGGGCGCCTCTAAGTGGATACATCGCCGACCAGGAAAAGTTCATCGACTCCCCCAATCCCGAGCTCTATGACCTGAAGGAGGACTTTGACGAGCTGAGAAACCTCCTCGGCGAAAAAGACGTGGACTTCCATCGTAAGAGGCTTGCCCAACTGGTTATCGAGATGTCCACTTCTCAATCCGTCCAAGAAAAGCGTCGTCTGGACAGGGAGGCGATGGAACGGCTGAGAAGCCTCGGCTACATCTCCGCTCCGGCGGGGGCGCCCAAAAAGAACTACGGCCCTGAAGATGACATTAAGGCTCTTCTCCCCTTTTTCAACCGGACATTGGAAGCGATGGACGTTTTTAAGAGCGGAAATACCCATCAGGGGATGAATATGCTTAAGGAGATTATCACAGCGGAAAAGAATATCGATTTGGCCTACTCCTACCTCGCCGGGATGTACAAGGAACTCGGCCAGTTGAGTGAAGGGATCGAGGTCATGAAGCTCGGCCTTAAACGGCTTCCAGAAAGCTATGAAATATTCTTTACATACATCAGCTTTCTCGAAGCGGCCGGCCGATACGAAGAGATTATCCGAGCCGTCGACGAGGCACGCTTACCACAGATGGACATCGACCCTGATGTCTGGATCGCCCAAGGAAACGCCTTCTTGATAAAAGGCGACATCGACAGAGCCCTGAACGTGTACAAGCGAGCTCACTCCATAGACTCTGAATACGCTGCCGTCTATGATGGCCTTGGAAAGGTTTTCCTTTCGCGGTATTTGAAGACAAATGATTTGGCTTTACTTCAGGAATCAATCGCCTATTTCACAAAAGCCGTCGGCCTCGACCCGCGTTTCGTCTCAGCCTACCACGGCTTAGGCGTTGCCTACGGGCACAGCGACGACCTGGATAGAGCCATCAGTTTCTGGGAAAAAGCCCTCGAAATCAACCCTAACTACAGCGAAAGCCTCTCTGAGCTGGGATACGCTTATCTCGCTAAAGGAGAAAAAGCCAAAGCGCTTCGCTGCCTGGAGCAGTTCCGCAAGCAATACGGAGATACTCTGTCCCCCGACGAAAGAAAAGCCCTCGACCTATTGATTCAAAGGATTAAAGACGGGACATAAGACGTAGGAGCGCTCTTATTGCCTATCCCAATTAAGCGGGTGACCGGAATGGATCCTAATCTCTGAGATCCTCTATGAAATTTTGAGCAGCAATTTCCGTCATCTCTTCACCGACGACAGGGGCCGCGACTCTTTTTCTGAGCCGGCTTTTTTAGCAGCCGCTCAACCATCTTGTCTTTGCAGGTGATGATCAGAGTGCCCTCGGAGACGGAAGAATACGGGTCCAGGTTGATTTGGCTGTGCTGGGGGTGTCCTGAGCTTAAGAATTAGCAGGAAAGCGAGAGGCGGTTCAGGAGATTTTCCAGGATTTCAGCTTTCTGAAAAGCGACGTGGGGTGGATGCCCAGAATTCTAGCCGCCTGAGATTTGTTCTGGCCCGTGAAGGCCAGGACTTTTTCGATGTAAAGCTTCTCCAGCTCTTCCAGGGTGAGCATTGATTCCCCGGGAGCGATTTTCTTGAGGGTCTTATTTTCCGGCGAGGCTCGATAATTCCGTATTTCAGCCGGCAAATGGATGAATTGAACCTCTTCCTCTGGATAGAGAGACATAATTCTTTCGATGATGTTCTTGAGCTCTCTAACATTTCCCGGCCAGGGATAAGAAAGCATGGCCTGAGCCGCTTCCTGGGTGATACCTTTATAGGAGCGGCGCAGTTCCTGGTTGAACTCCTGGATAAGCAAGAGGGCCAGGGGAAGGATGTCTTCTTTTCTTTCCCGGAGCGGCGGGATGATGATGGGCACGACGTTCAGCCTGTAGAAAAGCTCGGAGCGGAATTGACCTTTCTCTGTCGCTTTGGCCAGATCCTGGTTGGTGGCGGCGATTACCCGGAGACTGACTTTGACCTGCTGCGCCCCTCCCAGGCGGGTAAACGTCTCCTCTTCCAGGACCCGCAGCAGCTTGGCCTGGAGGTTCAGAGACATATCGCCAATCTCATCAAAGAAAACCGTGCCCCCGTCTCCTCTTTCCAGGAGACCAATTTTTCTTTTTTTGGCATCCGTGAAGGCTCCCGCCTCGTACCCGAAAAGTTCACTTTCCAGCAAGTTCTCCGGGATGGCAGCGCAGTTGATCTCCACGAGAGGTTTTTCGGCCCGCGGGCTGTGGTAGTGGATGGCCTTGGCCAGAAGCTCTTTTCCTGTTCCGCTTTCGCCCTGAAGAAGAACTGTGGTCTTGTCTGAGGCGGCCACCCTCTTGGCTAACCGGGCGACCTCTTTCATCCCGCGGCTTTCAGCGACGATCTTTCCGAAATAATAGCGGCCTTTCTCCGATTCCAGGTGTTCGAGAACGCGGATGCGCAAGGAAAGAGTTTCCAGGGCACGCCGGATCGTGTTCTTGAGGTCGCTGATCTTGAACGGCTTAAGCAGATAATCGTAGGCGCCGAGCTTCATCGACTCGACCGCCTTTTCCAGGATCTCGTAAGCGCTCATCATGATGACAATCGTCTCTCTCTCCAGCTCTTTGATGCGTTTGAGGACTTCGATTCCGGAGATGCCC
>Ga0172362_10002879_pt1 | contig 14894 bp, 9 predicted proteins | sample LakKivs1_kivu2a2_FD_114534 | JGI IMG/M metagenome (GOLD analysis project Ga0172362, IMG submission 114534) | Sediment microbial communities from Lake Kivu, Rwanda - Sediment s1_kivu2a2 | ecosystem: Environmental > Aquatic > Freshwater > Lake > Sediment | place: Rwanda: Western Province, Lake...
CCGTATAAACGAGGATCAACGACTCGGCATAATCGGAGCGGTCAGCGTTATCAGCACGCCCAACCTGCAAGCCCTGCTGTTGGAGATGATCGGCCGTCAACGTAGCCAGCCCCGCCGTCGTCGTCCCATTCAGCACCTCGATGGTAGCTGCCTCAGCCTTCAGGCGCGCAGACGGGTCGTCTGCCTGCTGGGGCAAGGGAGCTGCTGTCGTGAAGATGTAATCTCGTAGTTCCCGGATGCGGTCGCGCAATGGTATCAGCACCTGTTGCCCGTCAGGCGTGTCCCAGAACTGTGTATAGTTCTCGTCAATCACGGCGTAGTGGATGTCGTCGGGCTGCACCTCACTCGCCAGTTTCGCCAGCGCAATGACCTGATCCAGCGTCAGGTCGGTCACCACAGAGCCCTGCAACGTCTGCCATAGTTCGGGCGCACGGTGCGCCAGTTGTGGCAACAGGTCAAGCCGCGTGACCTGCTCGAACACCGCCAGTAGAACCCGCTGCTGGCGCTTGGCGCGGTCAAAGTCACCGCCAGCACTATGGCGGGTGCGGGCGTACTTGAGTGCCATCTCGCCGTTAAGATGTTGCCAGCCCGCCGGGATGTACAACGGGTCGTAGCCATACGCCTCGTCAGGATAGAGAGGGTCCGCGATTTCCTCCTCCACGTAGATGTCAATCCCGCCGATGAGGTCCACCATTTGCTCAAAGGCGGTGAAGTTGAAGCGCGCGTAGTGGTGGATGGGAACGCCGAGGTTGTACTGCACCGCCTTGGCAGCCAGCGCCGGCCCGCCACCGGGATAATCGTAAACATCGCCCAGGTAGTGAGCCGTGTTGATGCGTCCCTCCTCGTACCCAGGGATCGGCACCCACAAGTCTCGCGGCATGGAGAGCATCCCGCCGCTCATCGTGACCGGGTCAATCGTCAACACCAACATCGAATCGGTACGCCAGGGACCCTGTTCGTTTTCGCGCTGGTCAATCCCCATCACCAGAATGTTGACGCGCTCGGTGCCCTCCCAACGTGGCAGCGGCTTGCCCGGTTCGTAGACCACGCCGCCGGTCTCATTGTCATTATGCTCTATCGTGAAATCGGGCAACATATCGGAAGCAACGATGAACTGCCGCACCTGATCGAAGACGAACAGTCCCGCCACGCCGGCGATCATCAGAAAGAGTAAGATCAGCCCCACTGTGAAGAGCTGTTGAACCAGATTGGTCGAACGCTGTATCCTCGTTGCGTTGCGTCGCACTAGTATCCTCCCAACAAAGCACCGCCCGTGTACGGCGGCGCCAGGATGTCAAATCTTTCCGTATGCCCCATAGATTATAACACGACTGCAGCAATCAGGGTAGCGATGCCACGTAGAGTTGCCCGCCACTGATCACGTACAACCGCCTGGCGGCCTCGTCCACCGCCAACGTTTCCAGAGCATCGAAGGCTTCGTCGGCGCGGAACTGCACCTGAAAGGCCCCATCCGCCCCCAGCACGACCACGCGCTTGTTGCCCCGGTCGGCCAGATAGACCACACCGCTGCCCCCGGCCGGATCCACCGCCAACGCGACCGCCTGGCCGATGCCGTCAGGTAGTCCACGTACGACAAAGGCCGGCTGGTACTGGCCCTGCAGGAACTGGAGGATTCCCCCATCTTGATATAGGACGTAGATCTTGCCATCTATCGCCATACTCAGTGCCTCTGCCAGCGACCTGGGTGGAGGAGTAGCGAAATAACGATCGGGCTGCTCGGGATAGATATCTCCTCGGGGATCGTAACGCCAGATCTGGTTCGCATCGGCGTCTAAAATGTATAGACGGCCTCCAAAGGAACCCACAGCCTTAGACAAAGTCGGCGACGTGCCCAGAAAAGAACGCACCAACTTGGGCACTCCCCCTTCGTCCACCCAGGCCGGATCGTAATTCACCAGCGCCCCGTCCTTCTCGAGGATCAGCAGGCCGCTCGTCTGCCGCTCGCCCCCCGGGCTGACCCACGCGCAGCCCGCCAGGTCTCCCACCCTTCCTTCACCGATCTGCTGCCCGGTCTGCACGACGATGGAGGCACTCCCTTGCTCGACCACGCCGTCCCCGCTCGGATTCAGCGTCAGCCGCGCCACCCATCCGCCCGCCGGGTCGAGGATGAAGGCCATCTGTCCGTGGATGACCAGTTGGCGTGGGACGGTACCTGGTCCAAAGTCCCACAGCAGAACAGGGCGCAAGCGAACGATACTATCGAGGCGATCCAGCGCCGCCCGGATCTGGGCCTGCAGCGCAGCAGCGGCCGGATCGTCAGGCCGCAACGCGATAGCAGAACTGGCGTGTTCCAGCGCCGCCTCCCAATGGCGCCGGGCCTCCTCCAGGCTGCTTCCGGCTGCTTGAGCCAACGCCTCCTCCTCTTTCGCCTGGTTGATGAAACCTCGCGCGCGCGATTCCGCTCCAAACGACAGGTAGGCCAACACCACGACGATGGCCAGCACAACCGGGATGCCGATCGCGATCGCCATCATCACGATGCGGTTCTCCCTGGGCGCTGGACGGACAGGGCGCGGACGGGGGACTTGTGCCCGGCGACGAGTTCTCCGGTCGGGACCAGGGAGCATGCGCCGGAACAACGTGCTTACCCCACCGGCCAGCCATACAGCAGCAGCAGCAATCCCGCGCCCCCCGGAACGGATGCCCTTTCCCATCCATTCTCCCAGGCTGGGGCCCGGTCTGCGGGCGGGCTTTGGAGGCGCACGGCGCTCCACCTGGGGCGGTCTGCGCTCACGGCGGGGAGGGGGCCGAGGGGCCTCACGGACCACCGGCACTCCACGTACCGCTGGCGCCTCACCCGGCAAAGCCCAGCGCACGACCAGTGCGGTGAGGTCGGCTCCAGCCCCAATCTGCTCTAACCCCTCCTGCACAGCCTGTACGTCGGCCCGGAATAGTGCGCGGGCCAGGCGGGCCTTGCCCGCCTCCCGCACCAAGGCACTCGAAGCCAGCAGGAGTGTATCGCCTGGGGCAACGAAAGTATGGTAGAGGTGCACGTCGGCCAGCGGCCCCAGGCCCAGGGGAGGTGGTTCCTCGCCGCGGGAGAAACACTCCAGGTGTTCCCCGTGAAGGAAACAGGCCCGACCGGAACCGGCCTGGAGGATAAAGAGGTCATCTTCGTGCAGGACAGCACACATCAGGCTGCCCGTACACCGGTCGGAGGGAGCGGAACGCAAGTTGATGCGGAACAGGTGGCCGTTGACAGCAGTGGCGGCCTGGCGCAGTGCAGCCGTGATACTGCCGGTGATGGACCAATACGTCTGCGCCAGCACTTCGCGCAGTTCCCGGTAGAGGCGTGGCGATGCCGGCCCGGTCAGGTCCAGCAGAACGAAGAGGCGTTCGTCTGCCCGGCCACGCGCCACCTGGGACGGAGGTGCCATCGCCGTCGCCCACAGCGCAGCATCTTCCCGGCGCACGCCACCGGCGACGCGCAACGTGCCGACAATGGGTTCGGTGCGGAGGGAGACAGAATTAGCCACGTTCATCCCGTCCCAACGTGCCCACCGGGATACGCCGCTCTGCCTCTTCCGTACACAGCGATTCGGTCAAATCCTTCTCCACCGGCATCCCCAACTCTATGATGTATGGTCACTTGATTATACTGTCACCTTCGTATTGGCGCAACAGCCGGTCACGCAGCTAATACTATCTCTTCTCCTGTCAGCCCTGCCCCGATCAACTCACGGTAGACAAGCGTCCAGGCAGTGGAAATAAAAGTCTCCGCTACGCCACCGAAGGCAGCCCCCACCAGCCACACAGATAGCCCGATGATCAGCAGCGACGTGATAGGCAACAGCGGTGAGACGAACACCGTCAACAGCGCACCCCCGACAAGCAGAATCGCCACCAGCACCAGCGGAAGACCGATTATGATCATCACGCCAATCCCTACACCTGCCAGGATCAGCCACACCAATGCCAGAGGTCCCAGGTGTGCCCGCAACATCACCCAGGCGCGGACAATGCTCTGGCGCACGCCACATCCCTCGAGCACGCAAGCCCGCGCGGCCAGCCTCCGCAATACACTGAGCGGAACGGAGAGGAGAACCGCCAGGCAGACGAGGGGCACCAGGCAGGCCAGGAGAGCGATCAAGATGGCGAAGACACCGGGCATCACTACCTCAGGGCGCGGGTATCTGGCGATCAGGAGCGACGTTCCGATGATCGGGAGTGCACCGATCAGCGTCACCATGGCCACCGGCAGAGCGAGCAACAGGTGAATGAGAAAGACCGGCCAGAGGCAACGTACGCACGCCTGCCAGCCGGCCCGCAGGCTCACCACACCGCGCTCCTCTGCTGCCCGCACCTGATCTACCAACGCCGCCTGTCCGAGCACGCCCAACAACATCAGCCCGATACCGATGGTGAGGGCCAGCAGCGCGAAAGCCACCATCGCTACGGTGAAACAGGAATGGGAAGGCAAATTGGAGATGGCGCGTTGCACCTCCGGTGGCAACTCGCGTATCAGCCACTCCCAGCGACTGCCGCCGCCTATGCCGACGCGCAAACCTGCCGTACCCAGGCCGGTCAGGACGCCGAACAGCCACAGTGCCTTGTGCCGCCGGGTGATTTCCCACGCACGGCGAAAGACGTAACCGAGATCCGCCACGTTGCCCCCTTCGCTCAATACCCGATACTAGCCAACCTCCAACTTTCAGAGACCAGCATCATTCTACTCGATGCGTCTGTGGCTGACAAGTTCATACAACTCCGCCTGGCACTTGCTTGCGGTTTATTGCCAAACGGCATATAATACCAGTGCACCATACTTGGGGAGTGGACAGATGCCCGCCGACAGGATCATGCCCGACAAGGGAGAACAACCGGAGTCTTCTGCCAACCAGGAAACGAATTCAATGGCAGATATGCTCGAACGCTATCTGTCTCGCCAGCGTCTCGAGCGGGGGCAGATCGTCTCAGGGATCATAGTCCGCGTCGGCCCCAGCGAGGTCATCGTAGACGTCGGCGCCAAGTGCGAGGGCATTGTGCCAGAGGATGATCTGGAGAGAATGTCACCAGCCGATCGAGATGCCATTCACGTGGGCGACGAAGTGCTGGTTTACGTGGTTGATCCAGAAGATACCAACGACAACATCATCCTATCCTTCTCCCGTGCCCAAATGGCACGTGACTGGCATGAGGCGCAGTCCCTCCTTGAAAGCCAGGAGATAATCGAGAGGCAGGTCATCGGCTGTAACAAGGGGGGCGTGATCGTACAGGTCGGGAAACTAAGAGGGTTCGTACCAGGTTCGCAGTTGGCTGCCTCGCGGGTTACCGATCAGCCGTCTGCCAACCTGGACAGCGACAACCGGTGGGCGGCGCTGATCGGCCAGTCCATCCAACTAAAATTCATCGAGGTTGATCAGAAGCGTAACCGGTTGATTCTCTCCGAACGGGCCGCCTTACGCGATTGGCGCAAGAGTCAACGCGAAAAACTGCTGAACGAGCTGACCGAAGGAGATGTGTGCCAGGGGCGGATCATCAACCTGGCCGACTTTGGTGCTTTCGTTGACCTGGGCGGGATAGATGGACTGGTACACCTGTCTGAACTTTCCTGGAGACGAGTGGCGCACCCACGGGAAGTGGTGGAGGTAGGACAGGAGGTCGAAGTCTACGTACTGGGAGTGGATCGGGAACGCCAGCGAGTGGCCCTGAGTCTCAAGCGGTTACAGCCTGATCCCTGGATCTCCATCGAAGAGCGATACCAGGAGGGGCAGTTGGTCGAAGGGGTCGTCACACGCCTCACCAAATGGGGAGCCTTTGCCAGCATCGTGGGTGACGAGGCGATCGAAGGGCTGATCCACGTATCGGAGTTGGACGAGGGCCCCGTCGTTCATCCCCGAGACGTCATCCAGCCCGGCCAGGTCATCACGTTGCGCGTGATCGGTGTGGATCGGAGGCGCCATCGGATGGCGCTGAGCCTCAAACAAGCCGCTCAAGGGGAGTACCTCGACCAGGACTGGAAGGCTATCCTGGCGGCTGAACAACCTGAACCCCAAAGTCCGCTCTCGGCTGCACTTTCTGAGACCCTCAATCCAGCGGAAAACGGAGGACTCCCGCATACAGGGAGATGAAACGTGGTGAGGTCCGTTCGCCCCTGTAAATAGCACAGGCGGAACGAATGGTACAGGCTATGGACAGACTGACTAGATTCTTTACCGATTCAGCCCGGCGAGCACTAAAGTTGGCCCAGCAAGAGGCCGAACGGATGCACCAGACACAAATCGGCACAGAGCATCTCTTGCTGGGGCTTATAAGTGAAAAGGAAGGCATCGCCAGCCGCGTACTGCACGACCTGGGATTGCAGTCCGGCGACGTGCAGCACTGGGTCGAGCGACTAAGCACCGTGCGACGGCGTCCATCCCTGTTCAGCGTGGACATTGACCTCTCACCCCGGACCAAGCGGGTGCTTGAACTGGCAGGAGACGAGGCCAGGCGACTGGGTGATTCCCGGATAGATACACACCACATCTTACTCGGGCTGGCGCGCCAGAGTGATGGGACCGCGTTAGAAGTACTCAATCACCTGGGTGTCACAAGTGAACAAATCCGCCGTACTACCGATCGGATACTCCAGCAACAACTGGTCTTCGCCGGAAAGGAACGGCAGAAACCTGCCAAAACCCCGCTGGTAGACCAACTGGCGACCGACCTGACTGCTCTGGCCGAACAGTCTAAATTGGATCCGGTCATCGGGCGGGAGCTGGAGATCGAACGCGTGATTCAAATCCTGGCACGGCGGACGAAGAACAATCCAGCACTGATCGGGGAGCCTGGTGTGGGCAAAACGGCCATCGTCGAAGGGCTGGCCCAGCGTATCGTCACCGGTGAGGTACCCGGACCATTGCTGGACAAGCGCGTGCTCCAACTGGACGTCGGCTCGTTGGTGGCCGGGACGATGTACCGGGGGCAGTTCGAGGAACGCCTCAAGAGGGTGATTGCCGAACTCAAGAACAGTCGCAGCATCTTGTTTATAGACGAGGTTCACATGCTCGTCGGGGCCGGATCCGCAGGTTCTTCGGTGGATGCGGCCAACATCCTCAAACCGGCCCTGGCCCGGGGCGAATTGCAGTGTATCGGCGCAACCACGCTGGAGGAATATCGCAAGTACATCGAATCGGACGCAGCGCTGGAACGGCGCTTCCAACCCATCACAGTCGAAGAGCCATCGCTCGAGGAGACGGTCGAGATTCTGCGCGGCATCCGACCAGCGTACGAGCAACACCACCAGTTGTGCATCAGCGACGAGGCGTTGGAGGCCGCAGTCCGGCTTTCGGCTCGTTACATTTCCGACCGCTATCTCCCCGACAAGGCGATTGACGTGATAGACGAGAGTGCCTCTCGCGTTCGGATGTACAAAGCTCCCCAGGCTCGGAACCTACGGGAGTTGTTCGCCAGGCTGAAAGATGTTCAACAGGCCAAAGAGAAGGCTATCGAAGAGCGTCGTTACGGGGATGCTGCCGCGTTGCGGGATGAAGAGATCGAGATGCAGGAGCAACTCGAAATCCTGCGCACGGACTGGAATATTGAAAACAAGGTCGTCGTTGGTGCCGAGGATATCGCCGAAGTGGTCTCTATGTGGACTGGCATTCCATTGACCCAGTTGCATAGTGACGAGGCGGGACGACTGCTGCACATGGAGGAAGAACTTCATCGGCGCATCGTAGGCCAGGATGAGGCTATCTCGGCTATCGCCAAGGCAGTACGCCGGGCACGGGCCGGGCTCAAAGACCCCCATAGGCCCATCGGCTCCTTCATCTTCTTGGGCCCCACCGGGGTGGGTAAAACAGAACTGGCTAAGGCACTGGCCGAGTTTATGTTCGGCAGCGAAGATGCGCTACTGCAACTGGACATGTCCGAGTTTATGGAGCGCCATACAGTGGCTCGACTGGTTGGAGCACCGCCAGGCTATGTGGGCTACGACGATGCGGGACAACTCACCGAAACCATACGTCGCCGCCCATTCTCTATCGTCGTCTTCGACGAGGTGGAAAAAGCACATCCTGAGACCTTCAACATGTTGTTGCAGATCATGGAAGAAGGCAAACTCTCCGATGCCCGAGGACGTAAGGTAGACTTTCGCAACACCATCATCATTATGACCTCAAACATCGGAGCGGAGATGATCAAGCGAGAGACGAGCCTGGGCTTTGCCATACTCCGTGACGAGAAAGCGGACACCCAACGCAGTTATGAGGAGATGCGCAAGAAACTGCTGGAAGAACTGAAGCACATCTTCCGCCCCGAATTCCTCAACCGGGTAGACAGCGTGATCGTATTCCATGCCCTGAGCCGGGAAGATATCGCCCACATCGTGGACCTGGAATTGAACAAGGTGCGCACGCGGTTGACGGAATACGACATGGAGCTGGCAGTGACAGATGCGGCCAAAGCCTTGCTGGCCGAGGAGGGGTACAGCGAGGAATATGGCGCGCGGCCGTTGCGGCGGGTCATTCAGAACCGGATCGAGGATGCCCTCTCCGACACGGTCCTGACCAAAAAACTCGTGGCAGGAGATACGGTGCTGGTAGACGTCGAAGACGGCGAGATCGTGTTCCGTCAGGCAGAAAGCCAGGAGCCTATTGTAGAGCGGAGCGATAGGCTGCTTCCACTCGTGGCACAATAACCCGCCAGTCGTACTGCTGCTCGACGAAAGTTCGTGCAGCTTGGCCCAATACGGCCCCCCGCTCTGGCATGCGCAAGAGTGCTACCACCGCAGCGGCAAAATCGGCCGGCGTGTCTGCCAGCAGCAGTTCACGACCATCCGTCACCGGGTACCCTTCTGCCCCCAGGCGTGTAGCGACGACCGGTTTGCCCATCGCCATCGCCTCTAACAGTTTGAGCCGTGTCCCGCCTCCCATTCGCAGCGGTGCAATATAGACCGCTGCCTGTGCAATGTAAGGGCGCGTCTCTTTCACCCAGCCCGTCAGTACGATCGCCGGGGCGCCCCGCAACCCGTCCAACCGCCGATGGGGTCGCTGCCCAACGGCGAAGAAGCGCACTTCGGGCACCTCTGCCCGTATCCGGGGCAACACCCTCCGCGCAAACCATAACACTGCATCTACGTTTGGACGAAAGTCCATCGTTCCTGTAAAGACCAGCGCATTTTTAGGAATTTGAAACCCGGTGTCTGAGAATGTGGGATGGTAGACCCGCGTGTCAACCCCGTTGGGAACTATGGTCGCCTCAAGTCCCGACACCAACTTCCCCAGTGCCGCCGCATCTGCCTCAGAGACAGCCAACACACAGTCGGCACGGCGGCAAATCTGTGCTTCGTAGCGACGCAGCCGTTGCCACTGCACGAACGAATACGCCGCGCCCGGCCAGCGGGCAAGGGCGCGCAGGTCAGTGAGGCAAGCCCGTTGCTGAAGCAGGTACTCACAGTTCAGGTCATCGAAAACGACACGTGGGCGCGGCTGTGCCGCCGCGATCACGTCGAGATAGGGAGCCATCTCGATCCCCCCAATATGTACGATGTCGAAGGACTCCCGCGCCAACCAGTCTGCCAATTGACGGGCATACAGTTCCGATACCAGCCGCACTGCCATGTCCGGTTGGGACGTGGTGAGCATGTCATACAACCGGTCGTGGAGAGAGCGCATCGGAGATGGCACGGTTTCGATACGGCGAACCGCTGTCAAGGGGCCGGCCAGTTCCGGCGACTGCCCAGGAGCCAGAAACGAGAGTACCGCCACCTCGTGCTGCGCTGCCAGGCCGGAGATGAGTCCCCAGTTGCGCAGTGCCGCCCCTTGTTGGGGTGGATAGGGTACCTGTGGCGTCAGAAACAGAACCTTCATGCAGCGGTCCTCATCTGCTTGCCACTTCCCGATACACCGCCAACGTCGCCTGGGCAGTATGCTCCCATGTGAAGCGCGCGGCCTGCGCCAGCCCCAGTTCCCGCATCCTGGCGCGCAACGGCTCGTCCGTCAGCACGCGGGCCAGCGCCCGGGCAATGTCATCCAGGTCATCCGGATTCACCAGCATCCCCGCCTCGCCTGCCACCTCTGGCAGCGAAGCCCGATCAGCAGCCACGACTGGCGTGCCGCACGCCATCGCCTCCAGCACTGGCAATCCAAACCCTTCGTAGAACGACGGCATTGCCAACACGCCGGCAGCATTGTATAACGCTGGCAGGTCGGCATCGTCCGATACATCGTCCAAGAGTCGTACCTTTTCATTCAGATACAACGTCTCGATGCACTCAAAAACTTCGTCGTATAGCCAGCCCTTGCCACCCACCAATACCAGCGGTGACGTCGTCACCTGCGCATCAAGCAGCAGGCGGTAGGCCCGTAACAGGCCCGGCAGGTTCTTACGTGGCTCCAATGTCCCTACGAACAGCACGTACCCCGGTTCCAGGCCATACCGTGCGACGATTTGGCGGGCTTCCGTTTCTGGAAGCGGGCGAAAGGCCGGGTCAGCGGCCAGATGCACGACCGTCACTTTTTCTGATGACACACCCAGCCGCGAGATCAGGTCGCATTGGGTCGCATGCGAATCGGCCAGAATGTGGTCCGTACGCCGTACTGCCCACTCAATCTGCTGGTTGTAGTAACGGCGGCTTTCGGCAGTGAGGAACTGCGGATAATAGAGAAAGTTTAGATCGTGGACAGTAATCACCGACCGACGGTACCCTAAGGCAGGAGGAATGAAATCGGTGGTGTGGAGCAGGTCAAGTCTCAGGCGTGCTACCTCTACACCCAGCGCCCAACGCTCCAGGCGGTGGTGTGAAGGGGTCCAGCAGGCAACAGGGTACAGGTTGGGCCCTGGCAGCGGGGGACTGTGGTCCTTGCGGCTGTGCAGAATATAATAGTCCGTGTCTACGTCGAGTGGAAGCAACGCTTCGAGCAGGTGCAGCACGTAGTTGGAGATTCCCCCCCGGGCGTAGTGGACAATACGGGCGTCAATGCCGATACGCATATTTGCCTCGGCAGCCATTATAACGGCCCATCCCAGGTTGTCAACCGTTGCCTGTGGGGGTGAATGATGCTATAATCAGCACCAGCAAACTCACCCAGGGAGTATAACGATGGCGACGGATGTGACCCAGACAGCAGAACTGACCCAGGCTCTGCAGACGCTCAAGTGGCTGGATGAAGAGCGCCGCAGGGACAAAATCACCATTGCCGCGCTGCAAGAGCGCGCGCAGGGCCAGGAACAGCAACTGGCCCAACAGGCGGCCCAGATCCAGGAATTGCAGACCACCCTGGCAGGTATCCAGGGTGTGATGTCTAGAGTGGTTGGCTTTGAGCAGATCGTCTCGAATTACAGGAACGAACTGCTCCTTCAGATGGATCAGCGTGACGAGACCCGGCGCAAGGAACAGGCCGAGGCCGAGCGACTGCGCCGGATCGAATACGAGACACTGACTGTCAATCTGAACCAACTGGAGAAAGCCATGCGCGTCCTGCCCCATTACGACGAGGAGTTGAATACCCGCCGGGCCGAGGACCAACGACTACACGAGGCCCTCCAGCGAGTAGAAGCTACCACAACCGACCTGAGCAAGCGTTCCGACGACCGCGTGCAGGCCGTCACCTACCTGGAGGAACAACGCCGTGCCGACAACCGCCGCATCGCCGATCTGGAACGGGACGCAACCGAACTGCATAAGCGGATTGAGGCTCTGACTACAAAGTCCTCTCTTCTTGAGGATACGCTCCAGAAGCAGAAGCGCCGCATCGAGGAGACGCTCCAGGAGGTAAAAAAGCACGAGAAACCCATCGAAGAACTGCGTGTCTCCGACTTCCAGCGCGAACAGAAAATGAAGCAGTACCTGGATCAGGGTGAACAGGTGGCCCAGGCGATGGAACGGATACGAACGCAAACGCAAGGTTTCCTCGAACAACAGCAATTGGTCAAACGGGCACTGGAAAAGCTGGAGCGCTTCCAGGCGCGGCTGGAGAAGCGACAAAACGAAGTGGCCGAGATGCAGCGCTTGGCCGAGGACCGCGTCAAGCGACAGTGGGAGGAGTGGCAGGAAGGACAAGACAAACAGCAGAAAAAGCGAGACGTCCTCGTCGAAGAGCGCTGGCGACAACAAGGACAGACCAACACCGAGCATCTGAAACGCCTAGATGCGCTGCAGTCTGCAGCCGACATGGTTCGTGCCCAACTGGATACCCTCTGGGAGGCCCGCCGTACCGATGTCATCCATGCGCTTCAGTTCATCAAGGACGAATACGAAGCGCTCGCCTCTCAGGTCAATACACAACTGAGCATCCTGCGCGGCGAACAATAAGGAGCGGTTGCATGCACGTCATCGGCACTGCCGGCCACGTAGATCATGGTAAATCCACCCTCGTTCACGCCCTCACCGGGATCGACCCCGATCGGCTGCGTGAGGAAAAGGAACGAGAGATGACGATAGACTTGGGGTTCGCCTGGCTCACACTTCCCAGTGGCGAATCGGTTGGCATCGTGGACGTGCCCGGGCACAGGGACTTTATTGAGAATATGCTGGCCGGCGTAGGTGGCATTGACGCTGCTCTCTTCGTCATCGCTGTTGACGAGGGTATTATGCCGCAGACCAGGGAGCACCTGGCTATCCTTGATCTGTTAGGGATCCATACAGGTGTCGTCGCCCTGACCAAGATGGACCTGGCCGAAAGCGAGGAATGGATTGAGCTAGTCACCGCCGACGTGTCTGAGACGCTGGAAGGGACGGCACTGGAAGACGCGCCGATTGTTCCTGTCTCTGCCCGCACCGGACAGGGCCTTGATGAGCTGACCCTCGCGCTACAGGAAATGCTTGCCCAGGTCGAACCTCGTCGTGACCGGGGACGGCCCCGGCTGCCGATAGACCGCGTCTTCACCATCAGTGGCTTCGGCACCGTCGTCACCGGGACTCTCACCGATGGTAGTTTTGAGGTAGGACAGGAGGTCGAGATACTGCCCCGTGGGTTCAAAGCCCGCGTGCGAGGCCTGCAGACCCACAAACAGAAAGTCGGCCGGGCCATACCAGGCGGCCGCGTGGCGATGAACCTCAGCGGGCTGAGCAAGACTGATCTCAAGCGCGGCGATGTCGTCGCCACTCCCGGCTGGCTGCGCCCCACCGTACTGGTGGACGTACAGTTGCGCTATCTACCCGATACCCTTCGACCAGGCTCAGGGCAGGCACCACATCCACTGCGCCACAACGCCCAGCTTAAATTCTTCTCCGGTGCGGCCGAGACGATAGCCCGTGTGCGGCTCCTGGGCCAGGACACATTGTCGCCAGGCCAATCTGGCTGGGTACAGTTGCGACTCCAGGAGCCATTACCTCTGGTCAAAGGGGACCGCTTCATCGTCCGCACTCCTTCACCACCGGCAACCGTAGGAGGGGGTGTCGTCGTAGACCCCCATCCAGGCCGTAAGCACCGCCGCTTTCGCCCTGAGGTACTGATCCGCCTGGAGACGCTGGGCCAGGGCAGTCCGGCCGAGATCTTGTTGCAAGCGCTCGAACGGCGTGGCCCCACCGTGGCTCGCGACTTGCTCACTGCCAGCGGGGTAGGCGAAGCTGCTCCGCAGGCACTTGCCCAACTTTTGAACGAAGGGCAGGCGGTCTCGCTCGGCCTACAGACCGACATCCAGCAGTTGGCAACCAGTGTCCAATTGCTCGTAACTCGCACCTGGTGGTCTACCTTGGTAGATCGCCTCTCCCACAAACTCTCCGCCTACCATCAAAAATTTCCGTTGCGGGCAGGAATGCCCCGCGAGGCGCTACGTAGCGGGCTGAAGTTGGAGGCCAAGACCTTCAACGCGGTGATGACCCGCGCTGTGGCCGAGGGCCTGGTTACGGATGAAGGGGCCACCGTCCGGCTGCCCTCCCACGCTGTGCGTTTCACTGCCGAACAACAGCGGCAAGTGGATGCGCTGCTGGCTGGCTTCCGCCGTCAACCCTACGCTACTCCTTCTGTGAAGGAAAGCTCTGCCGTGGTGGGCGACGAGGTGCTGGGGGTATTGGTCAGCCGAGGGGATCTGGTACAGCTCTCGCCAGAGGTTCTGCTGCTGCCCGAGACTTACGAAGAGATGACAACTCGCGTCCGCCAGCACATTGTGCGGGAAGGACGTATTACCCTGGCCCAGGTACGCGACATGTTTGGGACGAGTCGTAAGTACGCCCAGGCACTCCTGGAACACCTGGATGAGGCGGGGGTTACAAAGCGCGTCGGAGACGAGCGGGTACTATGGTAAGAAACCATTTGTATCTTCTGCTCCTGGTCACCCTCAGCCATTTTACGTCTCACGGTTCACGTTTTCGCAGCCGTTCGAGCAGTTCGATGATTCGGCGCTCATAGCCGTGCCCTTTGGGCCGAAACCACCCGCCCTCGACCCGCTCTGGCAGATAGCGCTGCTCTACCCATCCCTCAGGATACGCGTGGGGATACTTGTACCCCTCATGTTCACCCATCGTGTGCTTGTAGTGCTCACGCAGCGCTCCATGGAAGACGTCGCTCTTGTCGCGCAGATAAATCGGCACCGGCCCGGCTCCATGCTCCTCGATTTCTGCCAACGCTCCCCAGTAAGCCCCCGCCGAATTAGACTTGGGAGCAGTTGCCAGGTAGAGCGTCGCCAATGCCAGGTGATATTGTCCCTCTGGCATTCCTACCCATTCGAAGGCCTGGGCGCAAGCATTGACGACCACGATCCCGTCAGGGTCGGCCAGCCCGATGTCTTCTGCCGCCAGGATGTAGAGCCGGCGCAGGATAAAGCGCGGGTCTTCGCCAGCAACGACCATCTTGGCAAGCCAATACAGCGCCGCATCAGGGTCACTCCCACGTACCGACTTGATAAAAGCAGAAATCGTGTCATAATGTTCGTCGCCCGTCTTGTCGTAGCGCAAGGCACGCTGCTGGATCGAGTCCTCGGCCACGGTCAGTGTGATGTGGATGACG
>Ga0172362_10002880_pt1 | contig 14891 bp, 12 predicted proteins | sample LakKivs1_kivu2a2_FD_114534 | JGI IMG/M metagenome (GOLD analysis project Ga0172362, IMG submission 114534) | Sediment microbial communities from Lake Kivu, Rwanda - Sediment s1_kivu2a2 | ecosystem: Environmental > Aquatic > Freshwater > Lake > Sediment | place: Rwanda: Western Province, Lake...
CCTTCTCTGTAGGCATCGGCCTTGGGCACAATTTTGGAAAACGCCTCTTTTTTTTCGCCAGCCACCAAAATCTCCAGCTTAACCAAATCTCCGGGCCTGAAACCCAAAATATTGTAATTCATTGAAGCATATCCTTGGCTTACGCTTTTTATCTTGTCGTATAAACTCGTGATGATCTCCCTTAATGGAATTTCGTAGATTATAATAGTTTTGTCCTTACTTAAATATTTTATTTCTTTGTAGCTGGCGCCTATGTCCTTGGCGATTTCCATTATTTTTCCCATATAGACGAGAGGCGCCACGACCTCCAGCGAAACCCAGGGCTCTTCGCTCCTTTTAATGGCGGAAGAATCAGGCCAGTCGCTTGCCGAATAAACGAAAACTTCCTTGTTGCTCTGATTGATAATTTTATAAACGACCGAGGGCGTGGAAATAACCAAATCCAACCCGAATTCGCGGCGCAATCGTTCAGAAGCAATCTCAACATGAAGTGTGCCCAAAAACCCGCACCTGAATCCCCTGCCCAACGCCTCCCTGGTTTCCGGTTCAAAAACAAAAGCCGGGTCGTTCAGTTTGAGCTTGGACAAAGCGTCTTTGAGCAAATCAAACTGATCGGGATCCGAAGGATAAAAACTGGCAAAAACCATGGGCTCGGGCTCCAGATAGCCGGGCAATGGTTCAATTTGAAATTTGAAATTTGAAATTTGAAATTTTGTGATGGTGTCGCCCGAGTGCACTTTGCCGGGCTTTTTAATGCCTGTGGCGATATACCCGATTTCGCCCGCTGAAATCCTTTTTTGAGGCACGGTCCGGCCGGGAGCAAAATAGCCGATTTCTTTTGCCTCGGCCGCCACGCCGGCGGCAAGAAGATTTATTTTCTCTCCTTGCTCAATGGCGCCGTCCACCACCCTTACATAGGCGACCACTCCCTTGTAGGAATCGTAATCAGAGTCAAAAATCAAACAGCGAAAGGGGTTGGCGGCGTTTTTCTCCGGAGGCGAAGGAATGTCTCTTACAACTCTTTCTAAAACCTGATCAACGTTTGTGCCATTTTTTGCCGAAATCTTTATGATTTGAGCCGGATCAATGCCCAAAAGATTCGCCAGTTCTTCAATAGTTTGTTCTGTTTTTGCCTGAGGCGAATCAATTTTATTCACCGCCGGAATAACGACCAGGCCTTGCTTTTTTGCCAGTTCCAAATTCGCCAGGGTTTGGGCTTGGAGCCCTTGGGTGGCGTCAACCAGCAAAACAGCGCCCTCAACCGCAGCCAGAGACCGGGAGACCTCGTAAGAAAAATCAACGTGGCCCGGAGTGTCAACCAGATTCAAAATATATTTTGAATCTGGAATTTCCAAATCCGAATGATCAATGGCTAAATTATTTTTAGAATTTGGGGGTTGAGATTTATTTGGGATTTGGGATTTGGGATTTGGGATTTTATAAATCATCCTGATGGCCTTGAGTTTTATGGTGATGCCCTTTTCCCTTTCCAAATCCATTGAGTCCAAAAACTGGGGCCTCATTTTCTTTTCGTCTATGGACCCGGTCATTTCCAAAATCCTGTCTGCCAATGTGGACTTTCCGTGATCAATGTGAGCGATGATGCAAAAGTTTATAATTTTCTCCGGATTCATTTTGATTGAAGCCCTTCTTTTTTAAATTGCCTTAGAAGAGACGTCTTTACGGTATGAAGTTCGGGGGAGCGCAGAAAATCAGCGGAAAACAGATAAACCAAAATTCCGACGAGAGCGGCGCAGGCCGCCTGAAAAAATACGCCCCAGAATGTCTGCATATCAATAAATCCGGCGGAAGCCACCCGAACGGCATAGCAGGAAACCGCCATCAAAAAACCGGCTATCAGAACCTTTTTCAGGGAGCGTATAATGTCTTTTATTTCAAATCCGCCGATTTTTTTTCGGAAAAAAAATAGCAGCAGGGAAAACTGAATAATGCTTGCCAGGGAAAGACCCAGGGGCAAGCCGATAACCTCAACATTCTGAATATTCTGAAGCTTTAACACTCCGACCGCTGCTTGTTGAAAAAAGTTCGGATGGCCAAGAAGAAAAATAAACAAAAGGCATAAAACTATATTGCTCAACACTGAAACCATTCCGACTAAAACCGGAGTTTTGGTGTCTTGCAGAGAAAAAAAGGCGCGGCATAAAAGAGCGATCAGGCTTTCGGTTAAAATGCCAAGGCAGAAAATTCCCAGGCAGGCGGCGGTCAATCTCGTGTCTTCCCAGCTGAACCGGCCTGCGCCTAAAATCAATCTTATAATTTGAGCCCTCAAAATAAAGAATAAAAGAGAAATGGGAAAGATGAAGAAAATCACCTGTCTTGCCGAAGAAGAAAGATGTTCTAAAAATTCTTTTCTTTGGCCGTTGGCAATAAACCTGGAAAAAACCGGGAAAGAAGAAACCGCGAAAGAAACGCCGATAATGCCTATGGGAAAATACTGGATATTATTGGAGAAATTAAAGATAGCGATACTCCCTGCCGCCAAAACCGAAGCCAGAGCGGTAACGACAACCAGATTGATCTGGTTTATGGCAACGCCGATTGTCCTGGGAACCATCAGCTTGAAAATTTTTCTGATCCCGAAGTGCTGGAAATCCAAGAATAATTTATAGCGATAGCCCGAAGCCAGAGCCGCCGGAATCTGAATCGCCCAGTGCAAAAACGCGCCCGAGATAACGCCGAAAGCCAAACCATAGACCCCGAACCGCGGGACTAAAAACAAAATTCCGAAAATTATTCCTATGTTGTATAAAATCGGAGCCAAAGAATAGACCAAAAAACGGTTGAAATACTGGAGGATGCCTGAAAAAATGCTGGAAAGACCGAAAAATATCGGGCTTAAGAGCATTATCCTGGTAAGAGCTATGGTCAAGCCCTTACTCTCCAGAGAAAATCCAGGAATGATAAAATTGACGACAAGGGGGGCAAAAACCACCAAGATGCCGCAGACAATAATTAAAAAAACAAAAAACAAATTCAAAACATTGTTGACAAAATCCAGGGCTTCCCGGGGCCAGCCCGCGTTTTCTTGGTTTTCTTCTTTTCTTCGAAAATATTCTGAAAAAACCGGCAAAAAAGCAACGGTAATGCCTCCCAGTATCAAAATGCCGTAAATGAAATCGGGTATTCTGAAAGCGGCAAAATAAATATCCAGTTCTCTGCCCGCCCCAAAATGGCTTGCCAAGAGGCGGTCTCTCAGCAAACCTAAGACCCGGCTCAAGAAGCCCGAAACCGCCAGCAGAAGGGCGGCGAATGTCACTGTTTTCGTTTGGTGGTTAAACATCTTCCAATTTTAATATTTTAATCTTTTTGAGCCGATTTTACAAATCCTTTGATTCGCCGTTATTTTTAAAACTGCTTCTTTGGTTCGCCTTTATTTTGAGCCTGCCAAAAAATTAGCGATCGCTGATTTTTTGGCAGGCTCAATTTTCTTCATTTTTTTCATTTTTCTTCATATCCCAATCAATTATAGCCAATACCGCAAGGCGGCATAAAAGCATTGGCTCATAATAAGCCGTTGACAATGGTCAAAAAATTATATATTATATAACCGTCTTGGCAAAACGGGTGATTGCCCCCCACTAATTTTGTCCTATTATGCACGTTTTATATTTAATGCAAAGCAAAAAAAGAAAGAATCAAAAGTAGTATTCTTTCAGGACAAAATTAGTGGGGGGAGGAAAGTCCGAACACCCTCCCCCACCACTTTATGCGGACTTCCGAAATGGGTTTTACAAAGCAAGCTTAAATCTGAAAATTATAACCGAATTGGAAATCCCTATAAAGTGGTGGGGGATAAAAAGATAAAGGGTAACACCCTTCGGCCGTGAGGCTAGAGGTGCGAACAGAAACGTTCCGAGGCGAAAGCCGAGGAACGCCCCGCGATGACTCCGCGGTTTCGCGGAGGAATTTTGCAGGGCGACACCAGCCGAAAGGCTGGGATGAAACGGCTAAATCCTTATTGGGCGCAAGAACAAAGTCCCGAACAAGCCCGGGTTTAAAGCCCGACGAATTCATTTATGAATTTGGAAACTTGCAGGGATTAAAAGTAGTTCGCTTGATCCCGATGGCAACATCGCGGACAGATAGATAATCACCGCCTGCCTCGCCTTTAGCGGGGTTGGAACAGAATTCGGCTTACAGTTTTGCCGAGACAACTAAAAATCCCCTACGCGCCTTGCGCCGGGGATTTTTAGTTGGGATTTTGTCCTTGCGGTCAGAAGAGTTTTTGGACTGACGCTTCTCTGTCCAGCGCCTCATTCGCCATTCTGTCAGCTTCTCTGTTCTTTTCACGGGGGATAAGTTTCATCTTTACGGACCTGAAGTCAAACTTCAAATTCCAAATTTTCAGAAACAAGGGCTGGATTTTCTCGTCCAGGATTTTGTACTGGGCGTTCAGCTGTTTTACCATAAGTTCGGAGTCCGATCTTATCTCAACTTCGGAGTTTTTTGCCAGTTCCTTTGAAAAAAGGGCTTTGAACTTTTGCAAGGCGAAAATCACTGCCCGATATTCGGCTTCGTTGTTGGTGAAATTATCTCCCAGGTATTCGGAGCATTCTTTAATCAACTGGCCCTTTTCGTTGCAAAACACGACGCCAACGGCAGCCGGGCCCGGATTGCCGCGAGAACCGCCGTCGGTATAGATGATTATTTTTTTCATAGTATAGATACTAATTTTCAATTTTCAATTATCAATTTTCATTGAATTATCAATTATTTAATTTTCAGTTAAACCTTTCCCCTTAAAGAATTCGTTATTTTTTGGAAGATTAAGTTTAATTCTTGACATTCTTGCCATATGCCTCTTAACTCTTCTTTTTTATCTGGCACGCATTGCGCCATCATCCTTAACCAATGCTTGGTCTCTTGTGTTTCTTTTTTGCAGATATATATTTTATTAGTGAAATCTTTTCTAGACGATGCACCGTTCGCTTCCATATAATTGGCTCCTATGCCAGTTCCCGAACGAATAAGTTGGCTAATAATGGGTTTGCTTATGGTATCTTGATTTAAAGTTCTGCAAAAGGCAATTATTTGACCGCCGAACACCGCAGTTCTATCCTCTAAATTATATTTATTTGAAAATTGATCCATTAAAAATTGATTGAAAATTGAAAATTGAAAATTCGGGAATTCTTTTATCCTCTTCCAAAATAATCGCTTAAGTGCTTTTTAAACTCTTCCAACTTTTCGTTGTAAGCCCGGCAGCCGGCCGCTTGGGGATGCCCGCCGAACGTCATAAGATTCTTTGAGAAACCCTTCATCGCCTCCACGAGATTAAAATCCGAAGGCGCCCTGGCGCCCATCTGGCTGTCTTTTTTTCCTTTTTTATACAAAAAAACCGGCTTTTGGCATTCTTTGGAAAGAATAGAAGCGGCCACTCCCAGCAAAGCCACCTCCCAATAGCTGTCCCCCTCAAAAATCACCGGCTCTGAAGGATTTTTGGAAAATCTTCTTTTGACTTCCTCCACCATCTCGGCTATCTTTTCTTTTCTTTCAAGCCCCCTTTTAAACAGGTTTTCTGCCAATTTTTCCGCCTCGTTTTTCGTTCGGCTGGTCAGAAGGCGGAAGGCAAAGGGCATTCTATTCTTGATGTCGCGGATATTCAAAAGAGAATTTACCTTATAAACTTTTTCCATCAGGTTTAAGTTCTTAATCTCCGGCAGAGAAAATAGCGCCTGAAGCCCGGGGCGCCAAGTTGATTTCAGATAATTCAAGCCGTCGGCTATCATTGTCTCGTTCTCATCGATCCTGGGCATCATATCGGCAACCGTTGCCAAGGCGGCAAGTTCTAAGAAATTTTTTTCCAAGCCATCGGGCATTTTATCCCCGAAAAGCGACTGGGCCAATTTAAAAGCCAAGCCGGCCGCGGCAAAATACTTAAAACCATACCTGTCGCCTTTTTGTTTCGGATCAACTATAATTGACGCTTCGGGCAGTTTGTCCAGTATCTCGTGATGGTCAACTATTATTGTCTCAAAACCAAGATTCTTGGCGATTTTCATTTCTTTGAAATTGCCAATCCCGCAGTCCAGCGTCACTAAGAGCGCCGGAAGATATTTTTTTAAATAATCCAATGCCTCCCCGGTAAGACCGTATCCTTCTTTTTCTCTATCCGGGAAATAAACCTCCGCAACCTCTCCTCCCAGCGTTTTCAAGGATTCTTTCAGGATAATCGCGCTAGCCACTCCGTCCAGGTCGGAATCGGAGTAGATTATTATATTTTCCTTTGACTTTACGGCCGACAGGATTCTGACGGCCGCTTTTTTAAGATTTTTTATTTCCGGTTTTCTCATTTTTCTAAGAAATCTAATCCGGGGAAATCATCTCCCGCCAAAAAACCGAGCATCGCTCCTCCGCCGGTGGAAACATGGTCAAATTTATTTACCAGGCCGTATTTTGAAGCCGCGAAAAGCGTGTCTCCGCCTCCGATAATTTTATAGGCATTATGATTTTTAACGATAGCTCTTGCTATTCCTTCGGTTCCCTTCTCAAATAACGGGTTTTCAAAAAAGCCCATGGGGCCTGCCCATAAAATCATTTTTGCCTCTTTCATCACCATAGAAAAAATCTCAACCGTTTCAGGGCCTATATCCAAAAGCAGTTCGTCATTGCGCACCTTGCCGGGCGCGGCCGTTCTGACGTAAACGGATCCCGAATCGTCGGGAGAGGCCAAAACGTCTATTGGCAGATGAAGCTTGGTGGAGGTTAATTGGAATTTTTCAACTTCTTTTATCACCTCGTCTTCAGGCCAGGGCCGGCCCACGCAAATGCCCTTGGCGATCAGGATATCATTGGCGATTTTTCCTCCGACAAGAACGTGATCGGCTATATCCAAAAACTTATTGATCACCTTCGTTTTGCTGGATACTTTTGCCCCGCCGATCACGACAACAAGAGGCCGCCAGGGATTTTTTAATATGCGGGACAAAACATTGACCTCTTTTTCAAGCAAAAATCCTGCGGCAGCGGGAAGATATTGGGGCAAAGCGACAACTGAAGCATGGCTGCGGTGGCAAACCCCAAAAGCGTCGTTTACATAAAAGTCGCCGAGCTTGGCCAGATTTTTGGCGAATTGAGCGTCGTTTTTCTTTTCTCCGTCGTGGAATCTTAGGTTTTCCAGCAGCAGAACTTCTCTGTTTTTCATCTTTGAAACACGCTTCTCAATCTCCTTGCCTATGCAGTCATCGGCTTTCAAGACCTTCCTTTTTAGAAGCTCCTCAAGCTTTTTTCGCACCGGATCCAATCTTAGATTCTCCGGCGCTTTTCCTTCGGGATCGCCCAAATGGCTCATCAAAATAACCTTGTTGCCGGCTTTCAGCAGATACTCTATCGTGGGCAAGGCCTGCTTTATTCTATAGTCGTCTTCTATTTCTCCGTTTTGAGCCAGAGGAACGTTAAAATCGCAGCGCACCAAAACTCTTTTGCCTTTCAGTTTGAATTTTTTAAGACCCCTGGTCATGGTATTATTTGTTTTATATCGCCATCGGCCCGCGAAGATCCTTGGTCTTTCTTGAATTTTTTGAGCGTCTCTTCAAGAGTTTTTTTCAAAGAACCCAAATCAACGGGTTTTCTTTTTTTCTTTTCCTGATGACCCCCTTCTCTCTGGGGCTTGGCCGAAAAAGAAAGCGGGGTCTTGTCCACGGCTTGTTCTAGAGAAAAACGAGGAATAGCCGAATCTTCTTCTTGTTTAACGAAGGGCTTTGGGCCCGAGTCCTTTGCCTGCTCCCCTCTTACTTTCTTAAGGCAGTTTTTGCAGTAAACCGGCCTGCTGCCATCCGGAGGAAAAACCACTTTTGTCTTTTTGCCGCACAGAGAACAAACTGCGTCGTAGAGTACGGCGGCTTTTTTGGGGATAAAAAGATTGGCGTTTTCCATAAAGCCCGCCCATTTGCTGATGTCGTCCTCAACTTTTTTGCGCGACGTGCCGTATCTTTCGCGGGAAACCGTTATGATTTTTTCCCGGCTGGATATCAATGGCGCCGGGAAAGGCGGCAAAGTAATGGCTGAAAATGGCCTGCCGGCAACCCCGTCTATCATCAGCTTTAAATAAATGTTATATTTCGTCAAATTGACAAGATCCTGGGCGGTAAACTCGGGCGTGAACTCTCTTTCCAAATAATCGGCGTCTTCGGCGCCTATCCGGAAAACAATCAGGGTGCCTACGTTCCCGAAAACCGCATCCCTTACTTCTTCTTCCATTTGGGCGATATATTGATGGGCCAGAATCAAGCATAATCTGTATTTTCTCGCCTCCGAAAGTATATTGGCGAAAGATTCGGTTGCAAAATTTTGAAACTCGTCCACGTATAAATAAAAGTCCTTTCTTTCCTTTTCAAGAATGTCAACCCTGGACATCGCCGCCAGCTGAAGCTTGGTGATTAAAAGCGCTCCCAAAAGCATTGAGTTGTCTTCGCCGATCCTGCCCTTTGAAAGATTAAGAATCAATATCTTCTTCCCATCCATCACTTCCCGCATATTAATGCTTGAACGAACCTGTCCGATGATGTTTCTGATAAGAGGATTGGAGATGAATTGGCCCACCTTGTTTTGAATGGCTGCAGTCGCCTCCACCTCATAGCTTTGAGAATAGCGGGCAAACTCATTTACCCAAAACGACTTGACCACGGGATCGGTAATCTTTTCCACAACCTTTTTCCTGAACTCCGAATCGGAAAACATCCTGTTCACCCCAAGCAGGGTGGAGCCGGGATATTCAAGCAAAGCCAAAATAGCGTTGTTCAAAATATATTCCATCCTGGCTGACCAAACATCGGGCCAGATCTTTTTGAAAACACCCATCAAACCGCCGGCAACCAAATGGCGGTGCTCCAGATCAACCTTTTCCAAAACATTAAAAGCAATCGGGTAGTTCAAATCGGCAGGGTTAAGATAAATAACGTCATTCACTCTTTCGGGCGGAATGAAATCAAGCAGGGCCTCTGCCGCTTCTCCGTGAGGGTCAACAAAACCCACCCCTTTGCCGTTCTGGATATCCTGAACAGCCATATTCTGAATCATTGCGGTTTTTCCCATGCCGGTCTTTCCGATAGCATAAACGTGCCGACGCCTGTCGTCGGTTTTTATGCCAAACTTTCTTCTGACATTCCTGAAACTCGTCTCGGCAAAAAAGTTTATTTCTTCCTGCATATTATTCCATAGGCAAGCCGGGTGGCGCCTCTTTTCTTACGGATTCTATTCTCTTTATGCCGGCCGTGGGCACGCCTCCTCTGCTCGGGAAATGAAACAACGTTGCCAGCTCTTCGGTATTCAAAACAAAAGTCCCGCCGTGCATGGGAAATAAAGGCCCGACCCGCCTTACGTAATTTTTGAACAATTTTCTTTTTCTGAGATATGCTCTTCTTTGATCCAAAAACCAAAGAAAAACGGTTTTTACTTTGGTCGCCGTAACTTTCCAGGGCTTCAAACCACCCACATCTCCGTAGGAAATGGCTTTGTAAAAACTGAAGGGAATCCTGGCTCTGGGCTTGAAAAAAACGCTTTTTTCGCCAAGATAAATAAACCTGATATTGCAGGAAAACCCGAATTTGGTGATTTTCTGCTCAATCGCCTGAACCAGCTGTCTTTCCCCGGGAGTAAGCTTCATCTCCGGAGGCATAATCTCTTCTTTTCTTTCGGCTTCTTTGGGCGGCTCTCCGGTGATGATAACATCCAAAGCGTCTTTCAGTATCGCCTGAGAAGGCGCTTCCTCTACGGCGCGCCTGGTGATTTTCTCAATTATTTTTCTGCCGCTTTCAACCCAGGCAATCTCGGTTCTGATGGGCCTCGCGACAATCTGAACCCATAATTGCTCGCCCGGCCTCAAGCTTGCCATACCCTCCAAAAGATTTGACAGCGGATCTATTCTTTTTTCTTCGGTTGCCTCAAGGGCTATTTCTTTTTCAAACTCGGTATAGGTTTTAATGGGATACGGGCTGGGCTTGGTGTTCACCATATCAAAACCGAAAAGATCCCAATTCTTATTGGGGATGTCTTGAGGAATTTTTTTGGCATAATCCTCGGCCTCGGTTATTTCAACATCCGGGTATTGAGAATATATGTTTGATTCTAAAACGTCTCTGAAAGATTTTGGCGTGCGGATATAAAAATGGACGTCTCCGCCTATGCTCACCAGCTCCAAAGAAATGCTTAGCTGAAACTGGCCCTCTATCCATTTTTCCCTCCAAACGACAACATCATGCAAAGAATGGATGCCGGCGAAAACATGTTCCATCGCCCTTATCGGCTTTAAAACCTCTTTGGGAACCTTTATTTCAAGCAAAACTCTTTTTTGGGTTGCATCCCATTTCCCCTGACGCCACCAAATCCATAGAAAGGTCAAGGGCCGCCACAATAAAAATGGAAGCGGCAGCCACCACCAGTTGCGAATTATCTGCCAAGCGAATTTTAAAAATGGCGCCAGGAATTCTAAGATCCTTAGAATCGGCGACGGAAGCTCCAAAAACTCGGACATTTTTTATCTTTTTAAGGAAGTTAGGCCTCCCTGATTTTGTATTTTCCGCTGTCGTCTCTTAAAAACGCGCTGCTGTCCTGCAAGTTTAAAATGATGGTGTTTGTTTTGATCATCCTCTGCTCGGAGACCCTTTTGATTATTTCTTCTTTTGATAAAGGCGAAGGCGCCTCTCTTAAAACTTTTAAGATTATGTCTTTGACAACCCCGGGCTCGTATCCCCATTCTTTAAGAGCGTAAAGCCCCCTGCCCACCAAAACAAAACGGGAATCTTTTATCAGCTCGTTATGCACGGTTGCCAGATGAATTCTTCTTTTCGCCAAAAACGGCAGTTTCTCTATATAAGCGGCAACCTGCGTAAAGTGCATGGGCTTGCCTTCTTTTCTCAAAACCAAATATGCCTTGTCTTTTATGCCCTTGGGATTTATTTCCAGCCAGTTCTTCAGCCCGTATTTGTCTTCGGGATTTTTTTGAATTTCCTTTGAGGTTTCAATGTAGCTGCTAAAAACATTTTTGCCGATATCCGCGGCTAAGGAGGCCCTGATTTCTCCTTTTTGCCGATTATAGAGCTCAATTAAAGAAATTGGAGTTTTGTCTTCTTGAAATTTATTCAAAACCAAGCTGACGGTTTTTTTTACGTCTTGAACCGCTTTTGGGTTTCTAGCCCAGAAAGAATAAAACGAATCATCTTCGGCAAAACGCTCAAAATCATTATTCAGGGTCAAAAGGAAAAAAACCCGATTCTGGTTGTTTTCTCCGCCCAAAAAGGAAAGCAAAGCGTCTTCTTTTTTCAAATCTCCGAAGTTTTTTAGGGTTTTATCAAAGTGTTTAAAAATTTTTTCCTGTTTTTTAATTTTGGGCTGAATCTCAGAAATACCCTCTCTTACAATCTGGCGCACTCTTTCTCTTGTAAGGCCGAAATCCTGTCCGATCGCTTCCAAGGTTTGCCTCTCGCCCCCCTTCAAACCAAAACGCCTCTCAAGAATTTGGCTTGTTCTTTGGGGCAAATCTTTCAGCAAATCGCTGCAAACTTTTTGGTAGTTGAATTTTGGCTTCATATTTTTCCGCTGTCCTTTTGATAAAATTGCTTATTATTATCGGTTATCTTATTTAACCATTTTTGAATATCATTGTCAATGACCTTGTCCGAGAACCGGCATTCAAGCCCTTTGTTTTCTTTCTTTAATCTTAAGCCAGGCGACCAAAAGCGGGCCGGATATGAAAAAAGAAGAATAAGTCCCGGAAATAATACCCAAAATCAAGGCAAGAGCAAAATATTTCAAGGTAAGCCCGCCGAAAATAAAAATAGAAAGAACCACGAACAAGGTTGTCAAAGAGGTATTAATCTGCCTTGAAAGGGTTTGGTTCAAGCTCGTGTCAACGACTTCCTCAAAAGAGGGGCCGCCCAAAAATAAATTTTCCCTTATCCGGTCAAAAACAACAACGGTGTTATTAATGGAATAGCCCAGCACCGTAAGCAAGGCGGTAATAATGGGTATCGTAACCTCTACGCCGTAGAGCTTGCCCAAGACGGCAAATACGCCCAAAGTAATCAGAATATCGTGAAAAAGAGTAATCAGGGTTGAAACGCTGTACTGCCAGGATTTCAGAGGTCTTTGCACCCGCCTAAAAGCAAAAGCGATGTAAAACATCATTAAAACCAGGGCTAAAAATATCACCCATTCCATTTTGCCTTTCAATTCCTTGCCGATGACAGGCCCGATTGAATCAAAAGATTTTTCTTCAATCAATCCCTCGTCTATCCCAAGCCGAGAAAGAATTTCTCGGTGGGTTTCTTCGGATATGTCTTTCATTCTTAAAATGACGCTCTGGTCTTGGGTCGGCTGGATATAAAAAGAGCCCAGATCCAAATCGGAAAGCTTGTCTCTTATCTCCTGGTTTGAAGGCCTAGATTCTTTATATTCCGCTTCCAGAATGCTTCCCCCGGTAAAATCAATGCCCGGCTTCAAGCCAAAAGCAAACAAAGATAAAATGCTTGCCGCAACCAAAATGCCCGAAAAAACGAAATAAACCGATCTAAGTTTTGTGTATCTGATAAACATAGGGTTAATTCAAAATTTTGGAGTTAAGGTTTTGGTTTTTGGAATTTATTTGTAATTTGGTGTTTGGTTTTTGGAATTTTACCATATGAATCTCCACTTCTCCACTCTCGTCCCCGCAAAAACCCTCATCAAAGATCTGGTAATGACTATCGCCGAGAACATACTCGCCAAAATACCCATGCCCAGCGTTAAAGCAAAACCCTTAACAAAACTGGTGCCGAAAGCAAACAGGATTATGGCTACCAGCAGAGTCGTCAGATTCCCGTCGCGGATTGACGGCCAGCTTCTTCTGAATCCTTCTTCCAAAGCAATGGCGAAACTCTTTTTCTGCTTTAGCTCTTCCTTTATCCTTGAAAATATCAAAACATTGGCGTCAACCGCCATTCCTATGGACAGCACAAAACCGCCTATTCCGGCCAAGGTGAGAGTAACGGGGATAATTTTGAATATGCTTAAAATCAAAGCCACGTAAATCCCTAAAGCCAAAGAGGCAATAAGACCGGGCAAACGATAAAATATTATCATAAATATAATCACTGCCAAGAATCCGTAAAGTCCGGCAAGCAAGCTCTTCTGCAGGGAAATGGCGCCCAGCGTGGGGCCCACCGATTGCTCCGAGATTAATTTTATGGGAACGGGCAAAGCGCCGGCATTAAGATTTTTTACCATGTCCTGGGCTTCTTTTATGGTAAATTCGCCTGTAATCTGGGCTTTTCCGCCGGAAATTTCTTCCTGGACAACGGGTGCCGAAATCATAACTCCATCAATATAAATGGCCAGTTTCTTGCCAACATTCTTTGCCGTAAGTTCTCCGAAAACTTTTGAACCTTCATCGTTGAATTGAAGCAAGATAAGGGGCTTTTGGGTGTTGGGGTCGGCGCCCACTTCTGATTTTTTGAGATATTTTCCGGTAAGTTCCGTCGGCTGAAAATAAGGATCTTCCAGGGCTATCTGCCAATCGGAAATCTGCTGTATTTCTTCGGGGCTTTTGCCCTGCGCTTCTTTTATTTTATCCAATATCTTCTGGGTTTCTTCGGCTGGCTTTTCTTCTTTGAACTCCAGAAACGGAGTTTGGCCTATCATTTTTATGGCTTCGGCCGGATCTTTTATGCCGGCAAGCTCAACAACCAATCTGTATTGCCCGGCCGACTCTTTGACCTGAACCGTCGGCTCCTGAACTCCGAAATAGTTAATTCTTCTTTCAATAATATCTCTCAATCCCTCCATTGCCGAAGACATATCTTTCTTTTCTATGCTTGACAAATCCGCCTCATAAACCAAATGGGTGCCGCCCTGCAAATCCAAGCCCAATTTAAATGGTTTTTCCCAAAAATGAGGGATCCCCAGATGAAATTTTTGGTTGAAAAAATCAGCCGCCCTGTTGAAATAAACCGGGTAGCTCAAATTAACGCTGAAAAATGCCAGCAGAAATATCGCCAATATGATTAAACGCAATCTTTTCTTTGCCATTTTAATACTTGAAATTATAACATATATCTCGGAATCGGGGAAGGATTAAAGCAATTAAAGCAACTCAAGAATTTTCAGGTCCAGTTTGTCTGTTTCCAGATCATAAACCGCAAAACTCGCTTTATAAAAAGCGCCGGCGATGTTTCCGGGGTTGATCAGCCGGCAATTCCCCCGCTTCTCCTCCCAGGGTTTGTGGGTATGGCCGTAAAAAACCAAATCATATTTGCCGCTCTCGGCCATATTTTCGGCAATATCGGGGTGATGAATGAAAGCGATTTTCTTTGCCAAAAAGAGCTCTCCGGAATCACTAAAAATCTTGATTTTGGGTAATTGCTCGTATTCTTCGGGCAATCCAAAATCGGCATTGCCCAAAGATGCTTTCAGCTCGCCTTGAAACCCGGCAAATGCCTGCTTTAAGGTGCTCGGGCTGGAGATATCTCCGCAGTGAATCACAAGGCCTATTTTTTCTTTTTTCAGCCAATCAACAACTTTTCCCAAATTAGCCATATTGTCGTGGCTGTCGGAAATTATTGCCAATTTCATATAGATAAAAAATCCTTTTTTTGATTGTCGCGGCCGGTCAAAATATGTTTCCTTGAATAAAAAAAGGGAAGAGAGCTGAGGGAGGGGTGTTGCTCACAAGACGATGCGGCACTCAACCGCATCCGTCAAAATCGTCGGAGGCAAGGAGCCAAACCTCCGATGGCATCCCTCGGACTCTCTTCCCGCCACGAAGAAGGTACTACCGTTAATTTACAACGACGAGCGAATGTTTGTCAAATCAATGTATGCGTCCACATCATTCTGGACTTTTGAGGGGTTAAAAATAAAGCGTTGATTACGTATTGCATCGGAGGCGTCTGACCGAG
>Ga0172362_10002881_pt1 | contig 14887 bp, 8 predicted proteins | sample LakKivs1_kivu2a2_FD_114534 | JGI IMG/M metagenome (GOLD analysis project Ga0172362, IMG submission 114534) | Sediment microbial communities from Lake Kivu, Rwanda - Sediment s1_kivu2a2 | ecosystem: Environmental > Aquatic > Freshwater > Lake > Sediment | place: Rwanda: Western Province, Lake...
CCGGACCGTGGGGGTAAGGGGGTGGTGTCCCATGAGGGTGCTGAAATGGCTTCGATAACCGCGTCTAATGATTCATGTGCCCGCTCGGATGGTTTCTCAGATACTGTGAGAAATCCGGGCTAACGACACGGTCACGGTCATCGCATCGATCGGCACGATGACACAGATGGGCACGCACAGTGGCACATGGAGATGGTCCTACACACCAGGTGATGGCCCCGACAGTCAGACCGTGACGATCACGGCCACCGATGGTCTTGGCGCCAGCACCACGGCCACGTTCGATCTGGTTGTCAACAATGTGGCGCCGGCCTTCACTGCTGGAGTGGATGGCGTTGTGTACCGAGGACCGAGAGGGGGTATCTTCAGCCGCACCATCACCTTCACTGATCCGGGCACGGACGTCTGGTCCGGCAGGGTCAATTGGGGTGATGGAACCAGCGAAGCTTTGGTGATCAACGAGACCGAAAAGTGCTTCGACCTCAAACACGCTTACATGGGGGATGGAACGTACGCGGTTGTAGTGACTTTGTATGATAGCGATGGCGGCGTGTGTACTGACACTGCTCTTACGCATGTTCACGCTAGGCCGCCAATGATTTCGGTTACATCGCCGCGTATGGTGCAATGGCAGCAGTCAGTCGGCAGAATCAACATGGACTTTTTGTCTTGGCTGCAAGAGACCAGTGACGGGGGATTCGTTCTTGGAGTGTCCCCAGACGGGGGGTACTGCGACTTCCGGGTAGTGCGGCTGGATGCCTACGGCCACAAGCTCTGGGACAGATCGTTTGGTGGATACAGCGATGATTTACTGAACAGTGTGCGGCAGATGAGTGATGGCGGATTCATCCTCGGGGGCTGCTCTGAATCAATAGCGGGCTCCGGCAACAAGACAAGCCCGAGGTACGGCTATAGCGACTTTTGGGTGGTTCGGCTGAATGCTGATGGCAGCATGCTCTGGGACAAGTCATTTGGTGGATGCGGCCGCGATTACCTGGACTGCTTACAGTTAACGTCCGATGACGGGTTCGTGCTCAGTGGCTACTCGGAGTCTACTGCGGGTTCCGGAAACAAGAGCAGTTGGGGCTACGGGAATGCGGACTTCTGGGTGGTACGGATAGACGGCACTGGTAACATACTATGGGACAAGTCGTTCGGTGGGGTCGAATGTGATCGCCCGTACTGCCTGGAGCAGACTAGCGACGGTGGCTTCATCGTGGGCGGCGTATCCTTTTCGCCTGAGGGCACTGGCAACAAGATGAGCCCGCATTACGGCGCCAGTGACTATTGGGTAGTCCGTCTTGATGCTGCCGGGAATTCAGTCTGGGACGGGTCCTTTGGCGGAAGCTCTGATGATTGCCTGTACTGTGTGCAGCAAACGGGAGACGGCGGGTATATCCTATCGGGCAGTTCATTCTCGAGTACAGGCACGGGCAATAAGTCTAGCATGTTCTACGGTGGTGATCGTCGGGGCTCGGGGGATTCCTGGGTCGTGCGGCTGGATTCAGAAGGCAACATGCTCTGGGACAAGTCCTTCGGTGGAAGCGACGATGATCACTTGGATTGCTTGCAGCAGACCAGCGACGGTGGGTTCATCCTAGGCGGCTACTCGTGTTCAGCCTCGGGCACTGGCAACAAGACCAGCCCGAAGTATGGCTGTAGCGACTTCTGGGTGGTTCGTCTGAACGCTGAGGGCAACATGCTGTGGGACAAGTCCTTCGGTGGGAGCGACGTTGATCACTTGGATTGCTTGCAGCAAACCAGCGACGGCGGGTTTATCATAGGGGGCTACTCGTGTTCAGCCTCGGGCACTGGCAACAAGACCAGCCCGAACTACGGCTCGAGCGACTTCTGGGTGATTCGACTGGATGCTGACGGCAACATGCTCTGGGACAAGTCATTCGGTGGAAGCTCAAATGATTTACTGCACAGTCTACAGCAAACCGGGGGCGGGGGGCTTATCCTTGCCGGCGAATCGCTGTCGGCTGCGGGTACCGGTAACAAGATCAGTCCCAACTACGGTGGGTTTGATGCTTGGCTGGTGAGGCTTCCCAGCGAGGTACTCGTGGACGAAGGTCAGGCGGCCAACGTTATGGGCACGTTCTCCGATCCCGATCCCGCAGATACCGTCACCATTTCCGCCTCGATTGGCACAATCTCACAGGTGGGTGCTCAATGCGGGACGTGGAACTGGTTTTGCACGCCTGCCGACGGGCCAGACCAGAGCCAGACTGTAATGATCACTGCTACCGATGCTACAGGCGCCATCAGCACGGTTATGTTCGATCTTGTGGTCAACAATGTTGTGCCGGTTCTCGACGCTGGGGCGGACGCTGTCGTCCACATGGAGCCGAGCGGAAGTGCCGCCTTCGGCCGCGAGGTTACCTTCACTGATCCGGGCACGGACGTCTGGTCCGGCACGGTCAACTGGGGCGACGGTTCGGCTGATGAGCCTGTCGATATTGACCGGCCGACCAAGTCGTTCAGCGTGAACCACACCTACACGGCCTATGGGACCTACAGCGTCACTGTGGTGGTCAGCGATGACGATGGTGGAATAGGGACAAGCGGTTTCAATGTGCGGCTGGCACTCCTACTCTCCGTCGAGTCCACACCAGTCATTGGCGTCGGCATTACCGGCGACAGGCCCGGGATCACGAACTACAACGCAGCCTGCGATTACGGTGAGACGGTTAGCCTTACGGCGCCGCCAAGAGTGACGACTGACGACGGTGTGTACAAGTTCCTCTGGTGGGAGCTGGACTCCTCGGCCCAGCCGCACGAGCAGGACACACTGCATGTGACAATGGAAACGAGCCACGAGGCGACCGCTCATTATGGCCTCGATTGTGACGTCAACGGCGACTGCCGCGTCAACGTCCTCGATCTGATCTTGGTCCGGAACAAGCTTGGGCAGGACGCCTCTACCGGCGACAACTGGAAAGTCGACGTGAACGGCGACGGCAGGATCAACGTGCTTGATCTGATCACGGCGCGCAACAACCTGGGCAAGAACTGCCCATGAGGCGGAAGGATGATGCGATGATGAGATGATGTGAAAGAGGCTGGTTTAGCTCTCTTCATCTCATCATCCCATCATCCCATCATCTCATCATCGCCTCACTTCAGTGCCTTCACCACCAGACCGCCCACCTCAGTCGTCGAATAGCCCATCTTGCCGGCGCTCAGGCTCTTGAGCTGGTTGGCGGTGACGTACATGACGGCCTGCTCGACGGCCTGACCGGCTTCGTGCTCGCCGAGTGCCTCGAGCAGCATGCCGGCCGCGCAGATGGCGGCGAGGGGGTTGATCACGTTCTTGCCGGTGTACTTCGGAGCGGAGCCGCCGATCGGCTCGAACATCGACGTGCCGCTCGGGTTGATGTTGCCCCCCGCCGCGATGCCCATCCCGCCCTGGATCATCGCGCCGAGATCCGTGATGATGTCGCCGAACATGTTCGTCGTCACGATCACGTCGAAGAACTCGGGATTCTTCACCATCCACATGCAGGTCGCGTCCACGTGGGCGTAGTCGCGGGCGACGTCGGGGTATTCGGCGCCGACTTCGTTGAATGCCCGCCACCAGAGGTCGTGGGCGTAGGTGAGGACGTTCGTCTTGGCGCACAGCGTGAGTTTGCGCTTCTTGTTGCGCTTGCGGGTGAGATCGAATGCGTAGCGGATGCACCGCTCCACGCCCTTGCGCGTGTTCACGCTGGTCTGCAGGGCCACCTCGTCGGGCGTGCCCTTCTTCATGCAACCGCCCACGCCTACGTACATGTCCTCGGTGTTCTCGCGGACCACAACGAAATCGATGTCCTCCGGCTTCTTGTCCTTCAGCGGGCAATCGACGCCGGGATACAGCTTGACGGGCCGCAGGTTGATGTACTGGTCGAGGTCGAACCGCAGCTTGAGGAGCAGGCCCTTCTCGAGCACGCCGGGGGGGACGTCCGGATGGCCCACCGCGCCGAGGTAGATGGCGTCGAATTTGCGAAGCTCGGCCACGTCGTCGTCCGAGAGGATCTTGCCGGTCTTCAGGTAGCGCTCGCCGCCGAAGTCGAACATCGCAGTTTCGTATTTGAATTTCTTCAGCGCGGCTACAGCCTTGAGGACCTTCAATCCTTCTGCGATCACTTCCGGGCCGGTGCCGTCGCCGGGGACGACTGCGATCTTATACATCGGTAAGTGCTCCGAGGGAAATATGGCTTTGGGCTTTGGGGCCGGAAGCCGGAAGCCGTCAGCCGAAGCTTCATGCATATCCTTGTCTGTGACCGATCATCCAATGCGTATGAGTTTAGCAGATGGAAAGGATGTTTTCAAGGGTGGTACGGACAGCGGCTGCGGACAGCGGCCGTGGGGGCGAACCTTTGTGTTCGCCCTTGTTGGATTGCGGTTCTCGTGCAATCGAGCGAGGGCGGCGGACGCCGCGTCCGCACCACGATCGGTTCGCCCCTACGGGAACGTGCAGAGCTTCACCCTGCGAACAGTTGGCTCGCCTCCGAGGCGGACGGCGTATTCGTCGCCGTTGAGGCGGCGGCCGTGCACCCACTTTCCATCGACGTAGGTGCCTTCCCAGATCTCGAGGAAATCGACGTTGGCGTCGTTGCCGGGCAGCGTGGCGAAGTCGGCGCGGAAGCCGAATCCGGCGACGATGAACTCGCCGTCGGCCGGCGACGCGATAAGCCCGCCCGCGGCCGCCGATTGCAGGTCGTAGGGCTTGTTGAACGTGATGCGCACGCGGAAGCCGCCCAGCTCGAACGACTGCGCGTTGCGGTCGTCCTGCAGGATGCCGATGGAGCGGCCGGAGCCGAGGCAGGCGTCGACGTCCGGCAGCAGCCCCTGCAGCAGGGCGTAGGAATCGGCGAGCAGCCGCACCTGCTCCGGCGTGCATTCCGCCTCCGGGGCGCCGATGGCCACCGCGCCGTCGGGTGCGGCGTCTTGCTGGCCACCGATGCTTTCGAGCCCGAATGGAGCGTAGCAGAGGGCGTCGTGCCGACCGAAGGCGTACCAGGCGCGTGCGGCGGCGTGGACGTCGCGCCGTGCCTCCGGGATGAGCAGCGGCTCTCCCGCGGCGCTGTATTCGGCGCACACCGCTGCGAACTCGGGGAGATAGATGTCCGGTGCGAGGGCGTCGATGTGCGGCGCGGCGACGCGCCAGATGTCGCGCATCCTCGCGACCGGCCCGCCGCTCGGGTACTCGCCGGGCTTCTCGCATGCGTGCTGGACCAGCCACGCGTTCGCGAAGCAGGGGAGGTCGTATTCGGCGCCGCCCGCCGCGGCCACGGCGTCGACGAATCGCGCGAAGTGCCACGCCATGAAGGCTTCGTCGGCCATGCGGCCGAAGACTTCGCTCCACGTGCCCGACGGTGCGGCGAGTGCGGCGGCAAGATCGGGATGCAGGACGGCGCGGCGGCGATCCAGCCCCGCGAGCAGCTCGGCCGGCAAGGGTTGTGCGAAAGCGCGCTCGGCGGCCGGGCAGCGGTCGCGCGGCGTGCCCAGGACTCCAACCTCGTTTTCCACCTGAACCATGACAACGGTGCGGTGGACGGCGTCAACGTCCCGCAGATGGGCCATGAGCGCGGCGAAGGCGCGGGCGTCGCACCGCAGCACCTCATCGCAGAGCACGCTGACGGCGCCGGTGGACTTGCAGGACGCAAGCTCGGCCCGCGGGAACCGCCGCTGGTCCGTCTTCACCCACGCCGGCGCGTAGCTCGAATGCGCATTCTTGAACGTGCCGAACCACAGCGGCACCAGCCGCATCCCGTGGCCGCGCGCGAGCGCCAGCAGTCCGTCGACCAGATCGAAATCGAACCGGCCCTCGTCCGGCTCGAGCAGCTCCCACGTGACCGGCACAAGGGCGGCATTGCAGCACAGAGCGCGGTAGCGGGCGAACACCTTGGCCGCGTGCTCGAGGCACGACGACGCGGAATTGTGGAACTCGCCGCCGATCAGCTTCAGCGGGCGGCCGTCGACGATCAGCTCGACACGGCCAGTTGCGTTGCGGCGGAGGTGAGGAAGATCAGGCATGAGTGCTTCCCTGTCAGGTGGGAGGCAGAAACATACGAACGCTCATGGTGCTGCCGCCTGACGGCGGCAGTGGGCGGGCAACAGTGGCCCGCCCCTACAGGAATCGCGTCATCGGCTTTGCATACACGATCGTTTGGGCAGCCCGTTACTGGATAGCATGCCGATGTAGGGGCGGGCCACTGTTGCCCGCCCACTGCCCGCAACGCGGGCAGGAATCCGACATGCCTGACGGATCATGATTTCATGTATAGCAGATGGGGCCATCGATTTCAAGTGTGCACTGCTGGCCAACTGACGAATGCGGGGATTGACATCCCGCCCGACTCCGGTACAATTAGATAGAGCGGCAATCTGCTCATCCCGCACGCGCCAATCGTGTTCAGAAGGAACGGGCCATGACAGCGCCTGAGAAACCGCAAGGGTTCCGGGAACGGAAGCGATTCGTGATCATCGTGATCGCGCTTGTCGCTTTGCTGGTGGTGACCGGAGGGGTGGTCGTGTACGGCGTGTTCCTTCGGCCGTGGTGGCGGTTCAACGCTTACGACAGAGATGTCTATTCCCGCGACAAGATGAGTGACGCGGAACTGCGCGATCTTTGCCATCTGGTGATCCGGTTCCCCAAGTACGGTAATGCACACGATGCGTTTATCTTCCTCGCGAGAGGAGCCGGCGACGAGACGTCCGTCCCGCGGCTGATCCGTGCTCTCGGAAGTGCTCCAGCTCCCGGGCAGAACGGGTTCTGGCTGTGCACCTGGCAGCACTGCATCTATGCCTTGGAGTCGATAACGAACCAGAAGCTTGGAAGGGTGCAGGCCAACTGGCAGAACTGGTACGCCGCCAACAAGCAGAAGACCCGCATCGAGTGGATCGCCGACGGTTTCGGCGTACCGCCCAAGGCCACGCCGGAGGCCATTCAGAAGCTGCTGCCGGTCGTCGGCCCGGCCGATCCCCGCGAATACACGATGCGAAATGCTTTCATGCTGTTGGACACTTACGACAGGAAGATGGTCTGCGAGCAGGCAGCGGTTGCCGCGAAGGCGGGGACTCCGGAGGCCAAACGCGGGGCGATTTGGGTGGCGGCTCACCACGATGCCCCGGATCTCGATGAGATTCTTCTGATGTTGGGCAAGGACAGCGACCACGCGGTGCGCTGGCTGGCGCTCAACCACATCGCGGATCGGGAGGCAAGGAGGCTGACGAATCCGCCGGGATCGTTTGTACGCTCGTTCAGATGGGATGGCGAGCATTGGCCTGTTCGGGAGGCAGAGAGCGATTACGAGATAGATGTGCCCATCAACAGCAACAGGATTCTCGTCAAATCCAAGAAGGATGGCAGCGAGATCGCATCGACGTCAGGCAGATTGATCTGCGAAGAAGGAGGCGCCATCATTGCGGCGGAGGGGGGCGTTGCTCGCCTCCTCACACTGCCGGACCTGGACGAGAAGGCATCGTTCACGGTGGATGGGGAAATCTTCGGCGCTGCGATGGGGCGGGACGTCGTTGCCTTGTTGGCAATGAAAGACGTGGACAGCAACCCTGTAAAGGAGCGCGGGTGGATAGAGGGCTGGTCAATGACGACCAGCACGCGGATCTGGGGGCCCATCGTGCTCAGCGAGGATCGGGTGACAACCTGTTACCCAATCGTCCAGGCTGATCCCGAAGCGTGCTATGTGAGTCAGGACTGGATCACATCTGCTATCCGCATCGCCGATGGAGAAGTATTCTGGCAGAATGCTCCTGAAGGGAGCCTGATGCATGCCGGAAGTTGCTTGATATTGGAGCACGCATATTTCCGGGGCCTGGATCTTCCGAAATTGGTCGCCCTTGACGCTCGCAATGGCCGCTTGTTGGCATGCTATTCTGCACCGGATGGCGGGACGCTGCGATTCCGCTATGTGAATGGCGACGAACTGATTGCCGTCGATCGCGATGAGAAGACCGGCTACGTCTTCCGCCTGCCCGCCATCGATCCTGAAACGCGATAGGCCCCAAGCCCAAAGCCCCTAGCCCCAGGGACGAAAAAAGGCGGCGGCCTTACGAGGGCTCCGACGAGGGAGGGAGGAAGCTCGCCGGGAGATCGTAAAGCCGCGCCAAAAAAGCTGCCAGCTTGGTTTTATCTTACTTGCTCTATTCTACACGACAGCCGCCGAAATGTCAACTGTTTTTTTCAAAAAAATCCCGTTTTCCAGGAAAACCTTGTACTGCAAAGGCTTTCTCCGAAAAATGGGCTGGCGCACAGGGCGAAAAAGCGAAGCGCACACGGACAATTCACGGACGCACACGGACTGACACGGACTCGCACGCACCTCTTGATCTCTTCATCCCATCATCGCATCATCTCTTCTTCCCTTCATCTCGATTTCCATCGCCTCCTGTGGATCAGTCCATTCCATCCCGAAGGTATCGGCCACGGCGCGATTGGTCACGCTCCCGCGATGGACGTTGATGCCGCTGAGGATGATATGGCTGTCGGCGGCGGCGCGGGCGAGGCCGGAGTCGGCGATCTGAAGGGCATAGCCGGTGGTGACGTTGGCGAGGGCATAGGTGGAGGTTCGCGCCACGGCGCCGGGCATGTTGGTGACGCCATAATGGACGACGGCATGCAGCACGTAGGTCGGCTCGCCGTGGGTGGTGGGGCGGGTGGTCTCGATGCAGCCGCCCTGATCGACGGCGACGTCGATGATGACGGCCCCGCGTTTCATGGTCTTGACCATCTGCTCGGTGACGAGCCGCGGTGCCCGCGCTCCCTCGACCAGCACGGCGCCGACGATGAGGTCGGCCGTGCGGATCTTGCGGCGCAGGTTGTGCGCGTTGCAGAAGAGCGTCACCACGTTGCGCGGCATCACGTCGTCGAGGTACCGCAGCCGCTCGAGGTTGACGTCGAAGATGGTGACGCGTGCTCCCAGGCCGGCGGCCACCTTGGCGGCGTTGGTGCCGACGATTCCGCCACCGATGATGACGACTTCGGCGGGATCGACGCCGGTAACTCCGCCGAGGAGGATGCCGCGCCCCATCATCGGCCGCTCGAGGTATTTGGCGCCCTCCTGCACGGCCATCTTCCCGGCCACTTCGCTCATCGGAGTGAGCAGCGGGTGGCGGCCGTCGGGCGTGTGCATCGTCTCCAAGGCGACGGCGGTGGCGCCGCGCTCCAGCATCGCCCGCGTCAGCTCCTCCGACGCCGCGAAATGGAAGAACGCGTAGATGATCTGGCCGGGGCGGACGAGCGGATACTCCGGCGGCTGCGGCTCCTTCACCTTCATCACGAGGTCGGCCTGGCCATAGACGTCGGCGGCGGAAACAATCTCGGCCCCGGCCGCGCGATACTCGGCGTCATCGATGCCGCTTCCTTCGCCCGCTCCCTTCTCGACCAGCACGCGGTGCCCATGCGAGGCCAGTTGCTCCACGCCGTCGGGGATGATGCCGACGCGAAACTCGAACGGCTTGACTTCCTTGGGCACGCCGATTATCATAGGCTACCTCGAATACAAAGATGAAGCGATGAAGCGATGAAGGGAGAATGGATCCGCAGATTGCGCAGATTTCGCAGAGAAGAAGACAGTGAAGAAGCTGAAGAGGCCGACTCCCTCAATCTAGCCTCTTCTCTTCTTCATCTGTGCAATCTGCGCAATCTGCGGATAAACCCTCTTTCTCTTCATCTCTGCATCCCTTCATCTCTTCATCAGGTATCTTCCTCTTCTTCCGCCACATCTGGATAATCGTCATGATCGCCGTAGAGTATGCGTTCTTCCTCGTGCCATTCGCGGAGCTTGCGGCGGCGCCGCAGCCGGTAGATGCCATACGCGATGATGGTCAGGAAGGCGGCCACGGTGAGCAGGGAAAAAAGATTCTGGAGAAAATTGAGCATAGGGTATCTCCGCTTGACGTACTCCTTCCACGCCGACTCGAAATCAATGCCGGGCGCCACGATGGAGAGGGCGGCGGAAAAATCGTTGCCGTCTTCCATCAGCCGGACGATCCGCCGGAGGCTGCCGTCGCCGAACTCGTGAACGATGAACGCGATGGTGCTCTCGCTCTGCTGGTAGGCAAGCTCGCGTCCGATGCGGGATTCCGGAAAGGAGTGTTCGATCTGCGCGAGCGGGATGAGCGTGCCGGTATTGATGGCCGTGACGAGCGCCTTGGGGTCGCCTTCGAGAATCCTGCCGGACGACCATGTGGCCACGCCCTCGTTGAACCAGAGGGGCACGCGCTTGCCGGTGCGGGCCTCCAGCCTGCCGAAGGCGATGTGGATCATCTCGTGCCGCAGAGTAATCGCGAAGCTGTTCGGCCCGCGAAGCTCGGCCTTCGTGCAATCGATCGCGATCAGGTTCGCAGCCGGCATCGCCACGCCCAGCGTGTCCGAAAGATCCCAGCCCGTGTCCTTGCGGAACGCGGCCGTGGATGTGTAGAGGTGAACGCTGACGCGGCGGTTGGCGGTGATCCCGAGCGTCTGAATGGCGTGGCGGTCGGCGTCGGGGAACTGCCGGAGGGCGAGGTCGGCCCATTTGCGCGCGCCTTTCGGGTAGCGGATCAGCACGTTCGGCCCGGTGAGGGACGAATCAAGCTGGTCGGCACGTACGGTGGCGTGGGGGACCATCGTCGCAAGAAGGAGAATCAGCGTGATTGCGCGCATTGAGCCTGCCAGAGCGTCCATTCAACACGAAGCCACGAAGGACACGAAGGAACATGAAGAAGACAAGATGCCCATCATGCAGTATACAGGATAAGCGGCGGGCGTTCAAGGATTCTTGACATCATTTTACATCGCGGACTCCTGCGGAGGCTTGAAACGGAATCGCGATGCAGGGTAGACTTGACGGTCGAGAGGCGAAATGAGCACCCAATGGACACGATGGACAATATGGACCGAGTGGACATGGTGAAGGCGACTGCCGTTTTCTTCAGCCCCAAGCCCCACGCCGCAAGCCTCGAGCCTGAAGCGGCAGGCTTCGAGCCCATAGCCCATAGCCCAAAGCCTGAAGCCATCTGGAGTTGCTTGTTCCTCATCATCATGGCCGGTTGCGTTGCCGGGCCGGACGGTGCCGTGCCGCCGCGCGCTCCGACGGTCCACGTCGATTGGGAATCGCCGCGCCAGACGATGGTCGGCTTCGGCGGCACAATGGGCTGGATTCACCCGCACCCGAGCCAGCGCAAGAAGATATTCGACCTGCTGTTCACCGAGCTGGGCGCGTCGGTGCTGCGTATCCAGGCGCTCGGCGGCGAAGGCGGCGACGAAGATTGCCTCGAGCCGGCCAACGACAACGATGACCCCGATTCGCTGGACTGGGCCGGCTTCCCCATCAAGACGACCGAGTCGAAGAACGCCATCATCATCAAGGCGGCCCGCGATCGCGGCGTGAAGACGATCATCGCCACGCCGTGGAGCCCGCCCGGCTGGATGAAAACGACCGGCACGCGAGCCGGCGGCGGAAGCCTGAAAGAGGAATGCATCGACGAATACGCCGAGCTGTGGGTCGCCTACATCAAGGGCATGCGGCGCGAGTTCGGCGCCGACGTGCGCCACATCTCGCTGCAGAACGAGCCGGACCTCACCTACTACTACCCCACGTGCCGCTGGGAGCCGGATCTCCTCGCCAAGACCGCCGAGGCCGTGCGGGCGCGCTTGAGCCGCGAGGGGCTGGACGTCCAGGTGCTCGGCCCCGATACCTGCCGCATCTACAACATGCCGGATTACGTGGAGGCGGAGGAGGAGGCGATCTCGCGCAGCGGCGACCTGCGTCCGCGGCGGGCCGAGCCGATCCTCACGCACCTCTACGACCTGTCGATCCCGTACGAGCGGGTTGACCGCGACGCATCTCGCTGGCAGGATGCCCGCACGTTCGCCCGCAACCTCGGCCGACCCCTGTGGCTGATGGAGACGGCCAACTACCTCAGCTACGGCATCGAGCCGGCCTCGTGGGAGGAGGCGATGATCTGGGCGCGAAAAATACACTGGGCGCTCGCCGAAGGCGACTGCGAGGTCGTCTGCTGGTGGTCGCTGTTCTTCGACAAGAAGGGCGAGGCACTCATCTACTGCCCGGAATCCGAGAGCGAACAGATCGAGATCACGCCCAAGTTCTACACGTCGATGAACTGGTTCCGCTTCGTGCGGCCGGGGATGATCCGGTGCGAGGCGAAGGCCAACGAGCCGGGGCTGCTGGTGACTGCGTTTCGAGGAACAGCGAATCAGCGCGTGGTGGTGATCGTGAACCCGACCGATGCCGCGTGCGAAATCCAGGTAGACGCGCCGGCCGGAGGCTGGACCCGGTACGAGACGAGCGCATCGCGGAACTGCCGATCATTGGGGAGAACTGCGGGGCCCGGGATCACCCTGTCGGCGAGCTCGGTGACCACGCTGATCGCGGGTGCCGGCGAGTGAAAGCCAATGCCGGAACGGAATACATGTCCATGCCATAATAGAATAGCGCGGCGGGCTCGTGGATATGAGGTTTTGAATTTACGCAATTTTGAGGCCTTACAGGGCAAATCATGACTTCTGGCTACCTTACCATTCATGGCCTCATGATCGTCGCTGTACGGCGTCCTGGAAGCGTGTACGGGGCTGCTGGGATTTGGGCTACTTCTGACGGTGTTCGGGCCACGTCGGGCAGGCCGGATGCGGGCGCATAAAATGCCAGATTGTCAGTTCTTAGTTGACAACACATGGCATACGCCGCGCCAGAGGATGCGCCTTTTTCCCGGAACAACCTCCCCCGTCATTCGTCAATCATGAGCGTGCCGTCATTTCCCGAAAGGACATCCCGAATGACCAGAATCATCGCCGCGTGTATCATCATCTTCGTGGCCGCCCTGCTCTATGCGGGCGAGAAGGTTCAGACCGCCCACGTGACCGTTTCGCACGACGGCTTCCCGAAGCCCTACGCGGAGGCGATCGCCCGCATGACTGAAACGGCCCGTGCCGCCGCCATCGAACAGTTCGGCCTCGACTTGCCCGACCGCGTCACCGTGGTCTGCGAGATCGGCAGGATCGTGCGGTTGTTCAACGACGGCAGCAGCGTGATCAGGCTCACCGTGAAATCGGAGGATGACCTGAAGGCCCCGGCGGTGAGCGGCGTGTGGAACATCTACGGCTTCTGCCACGAGATCGGGCACCTGGGGATGTATCGCGCGATCAAGGATCACAGCTTCCTCGAAAGCTCCGCGAAGGAGGGCTGGGCGCACTACGCCGGGTCGCGGCTGGTGGACATCGTTTACGCCAAGGAAGGCGAGAAGCTCTGGCCCGACGGCTACGACTACCGCGCCGATGGGATGAAGCGATTCGATACGCAGCGTGCTCCCGGCGCGATGCCCGATGATTCCAAGGGCGCCCTCCTGTGGGCGGAATTGCTGGAGAAATCGGGCGACAAGGCAGCCGCGAACGTGTTCGCCGCGCTGAAGAATGCCAAGATCGATTCGGCCAAACCCGAGGCGAGCGTTCTCGAGGCGCTGACAGCCGCCAAGCTGGGCGATGACGTGCTGGCATGGTGGGCCAAGGCCGGGCCTACCTTTGCCCGAATGCGGGCGACGAGCGACTTCAAGCTGGTCACGCTGAAACGCGGCGAGCTTCCATCGGCACCGAAGGAGCTTGCCGCCGACGACGGCAAGGAAGCCGGCCGGAGCAGCCTCGCCGGCTCTGGGCATGCCGTCCGCTTCGACGCCCCCAGCCAAGGCTGCTACCTGACCGCCGTGCGGCTCTACGGCTCGCGATACGGCGGCAAGGAGGGCGAATTCCGCGTGTGGCTGTGCGACTCCGAATTCCGCGCCATCACCGCGTTCAGCTTCCCCTACGCCCAGTTCGCCCCCGGCAAGCCGAAGTGGATCGAGCTGCCCGTCACCCCCACGCTGGTGCCCGAGCAGTTCTTCATCTGCGTCGGGTTCAACCCCACCGCCCAGCACGGCATCTTCCTGCACCGCGACAAGGCTGCCAGCGGAAGCTCGTTCACCGGCCTGCCCGGCGACAAGCCGCGGCCATTCGGCGCCGGCGACTGGATGATGCGAGCCGCCGTGCGCCAGAAACCGGGCGACGAGAAGGAACCCGAGAATAATGATGAGCAGACGAAGGAGCCGAAGGCACCTCGGCGAGATGGTGGGAGGAGGAGATGATGAGATGATGGGATGATGAGATGATGGGATGAGGCGTGAAGGCAGCCGCAGAGAGTCTTTCTCATCATCTCATCATCCCATCATCCCATCATCTACACGACTCCCACTCGCACTCGATACGAGAAATACCACGTGAGCGGCTGGTCGCCCAGCAGGCTCGCGGCTGATCGGCGGAACGCCTCAACGCCGATCTCCGCCTCGGTGAGGCCGATCTTCAGCAGGCCGGCCACCACGCCTTGGCTGAGTGCCAGCCCCACGATCCGCTCGGCGTTGCCCATCTCGAGGCTGTGCAGAAAGATCTCCTGCACGTATCGGAATCGCCCGCTCTCGCGCATCCTGGCCAGGTGCTCCTCCTTGCGCCACTGCTTCAGCCCGCGGGTCAGGCCGTGCTTCACCGACAGCTTCGCGGCGCGATCCATCAGCTCGCGGTACTCCGAATCGATCCGCCACGCGGGCGTCAGCGGGGGCCAACTGCAATCATAGGCGGCAAAGGCGCCTCCCGGCCGCAGCACCCGCGCCGCCTCCGCAAACGTGCCCCACGGCTCCATCCAGTGCAGCGACTGCGAGCACGTGATCACGTCCGCACAGCGATCGGGCAGGCCGGTGTCGTGCGACAGCCCCCGGCGGTACTCCACGTTCCCCGCACTCGTCATCTCGCGAGCCTGCCGCAGCATGTCGTCGGACGGGTCGATGCCGACGGCACGCTCGGCACGCTCGGTCCAGATGCGCGTGGACAGCCCGGTCCCGCATCCGAGATCGACAACCA
>Ga0172362_10002884_pt1 | contig 14880 bp, 12 predicted proteins | sample LakKivs1_kivu2a2_FD_114534 | JGI IMG/M metagenome (GOLD analysis project Ga0172362, IMG submission 114534) | Sediment microbial communities from Lake Kivu, Rwanda - Sediment s1_kivu2a2 | ecosystem: Environmental > Aquatic > Freshwater > Lake > Sediment | place: Rwanda: Western Province, Lake...
CTGAGTGGGCCGCTGCTACAGGAGATGCTCCGAAAGATGGGGGCTGAGATCGTCCACTATGCCATCATCCCCGATGAGAGGGAACAGATACGCGAGCTGCTCACCCGACTGGCTGATGAGCAGGGTGTGGAGCTGATTATCACCACCGGAGGGACTGGCCCCGCGCCGCGTGATGTAACCCCCGAGGCCACGCTCCAGGTGATCGAGCGGGAGATGCCCGGGCTGGCCGAGGTGCTGCGCATGGAGGGCTACAGGAAAACGTCGCTGGCTGTCATCTCCCGCGGCGTCGCTGGCATCCGGGGCCGGACACTGATCATCAACCTGCCCGGCAACCCCAAAGCGGTGCGCGAAGGGATGGAGGTGCTGATTCCCATCCTGCCCCATGCCCTGCAGATGCTCAGAGGAGAGGAGCTGGAGCACCATGCGAATAGCGAATGGCGAATGAAAGGTAAGATGACTGAAAGTTACCCCATGCTCAGTGTCGAGGAGGCGCAGGAGCGAATGCTGGCCCTGGTGCGACCACTGGAGCCGGAGTGGGGCCCCCTCCTGGAGGCGCTGGGACGGGTGTTGGCCGAGGATGTATTCGCTGGCGTGGATATCCCGCCCCTGGATAACTCCGCCATGGATGGCTACGCGATCCGCGCGGAGGATACCATCGGGGCTAGCCAGGACCATCCTGTGCGGCTGCGCATCATCGGAAACCTCGCCGCAGGCTACACCTTCCCGCAGGCCGTCGAGCCCGGCACCGCGGTGCGCATCATGACCGGTGCGCCCATCCCCCCGGGGGCCGACACGGTCATCCGCTTCGAGAGGGCACGGCGTGACGATGACACGGTCGAGATCCTGGAGGAGGTGAGGCGGGGACGCAATATCCGCCGGGCGGGGGAGGATGTGCGCCGTGGAGAGCTTGTCCTCCCGCGAGGTACGCTGCTGCGCCCTCAGGAGATCGGCATGTTGGCCGCCCTGGGCCGTGCGGAGGCATGGGCCATTCGCCGGCCCCGCGTGGCCATCCTGGCCACAGGCGAAGAGGTGATCCCCGTTGATCAACCCCTCGCGCCGGGAAAGATCCACGATGCCAACAGCACCTCCAACGCGGCGCAAGTGCTGCGTTATGGCGGCGTGCCGCTTCCTTTGGGCATCGCCCGCGACCGCCGGGAGGAGCTCTCGGCCAAGATCCGAGAGGGACTGGAGCAAGGCGTGGATCTCTTCCTCACTTCCGGTGGGGTATCGGTGGGGGATTTTGATGTGGTCAAGGAGGTGCTGGCCGCCGAGGGGGAGATCCACTTCTGGTGGGTGAACATGAAGCCGGGCAAACCCCTGGCCTTTGGGCAAATCGGCGGGGTGCCGCTGCTGGGACTGCCGGGCAACCCCGTAGCGGCAATGATCTCCTTCGAGCTGTTCGCCCGCCCGGCTATCCTCAAAATGCTGGGCCGCAAGGAGTGGGACAAGCCGACCATCGAGGCGGTGCTGGAGGACGCCATTGAGCGCAAAGACAACCGCCGCCATTTCCTGCGGGTGCGAGTGCAGAAGGAGGATGGGCAGTACACCGCCCGCCTGACCGGCCCTCAGGGTTCGGGCATCCTCAACTCCATGGTGCAGGCCAATGGGCTGGCGATCATTCCCGAGGAGCGAGGCGAGCTGGCGGCCGGCGAGAGGGTCCAGGTGCTCATGCTGGACTGGCCGGAGGGAGTGATCCTGTGAAGCGCGACACCGGCCGCATCCTGGCTATGGACGTCGGGGCGGGCACACAGGACATCCTGCTCTACGAGGAGGGGTGGCCCGTGGAGAACTGCGTCAAGTTGGTGCTCCCCTCCTGGACGAGGGTACTGGCCCGGCGCATCGAGCGGGCGACGAGGGAGGGTCAGCCCATCTTCCTGACCGGCAACCTCATGGGCGGCGGGCCCTGCGTCAGCGCCATGAAACGCCACCTCCGGGCCGGCTACAAAGTATATGCTACCTCTCACGCGGCCAAGACGGTGCGCGACAACCTCGACCAGGTGCGCGAGTTGGGGATTGAGATCGTGCAGGAACCCCCTGACGACGAGGGGCTGCTCACCCTGCGCACCCGGGATGTGGACCTGGACACATTGCGAAACATGTTGGTCCCCTTTGGAGTGGAGCTGCCGAGCACCGTGGCCATTGCGGTGCAGGATCACGGCGAAGCACTCACCACCAGTCAGCGGCGCTTCCGCTTTCAGCACTGGCGGGCATTCGTGGAAGGAGGAGGGGACCTGCGGGATCTGATCTACGATGAGGTGCCCCCCTACCTGACCCGCATGAGGGCCGTGCAGGAGGATGCGCCCGGAGCCCTGATGATGGACACCGGCGCGGCGGCCATCTGGGGCGCGCTGCAGGATCCGGGAGTGGCCGCTCACCAGGAGCAGGGGCTGGTTGTGGTCAACGTGGGCAATGCGCACACGGTGGGGGTGCTGCTGCAGGATGGGCACATCTGGGGACTCTTCGAGCACCACACGGCACTCATGTCAGCGGAAAAGCTGGCCGATGTCGTGGCCCGCCTGCGCGCGGGGGCCCTCTCTAACGATGAGGTCTTCGCTGACAATGGCCACGGAGCTTTTGTCCATCCCGATTGCCCGGAGGGGTTCCCCTTCGTGGCCGTGACCGGCCCCCACCGAGCCATGGCTGCGCCTCTGGACTACTACATGGCCGTCCCCTACGGGGACATGATGCTCTCCGGCTGCTTCGGCCTCGTGGCTGCGACCAAAGCCCTGCTGGAGCACGCCTCATGACCGAGTATCCCATGATTCCCCCTGAAGAGGCACTGTGCATCGTGTTGGAGCATACATCAGTGTTAGGTACGGAGCGGGTGGGGCTAAGGGAATCCCTGGGCCGGGTGCTGGCCGAGGAGGTGGTAGCCCTCGAGGACATGCCCCCCTTCCCCGCCTCGGCCAAAGATGGCTTCGCCGTCATCGCGGCGGACAGGAGCGTCTGGCGGCAGATCATCGGGGAGCAGATGGCCGGGCCCGCCATCAGTGTCGTGGTCCAGCCCGGCACGGCGGTGCGCATCATGACCGGCGCTCCCCTGCCTCCGGGTGCTGACGCAGTGGCGATGGTGGAGCACACGGAGGAGGCCGAGGGGCGCGTGCGGCTGCTTCGGCCCGTGAAGCCCGGGCAGGATGTCCGGCCAGCGGGTCAGGACCTGGCCGCCGGGGAGCGGATGTTGGCCGTCGGGACCCCCCTCGGACCGCCGGAGATCGGGCTGCTGGCCACCGTGGGGTGCACGAGAGTCCAGGTCTACCGCCGTCCCAGGGTGGCGGTACTGACCACAGGCGATGAACTGGTGGAGCTAGACCAGCCCCTCGAGCCGGGGCTCATTCGCAACAGCAACCGCTACGCACTATGGGCAGCGGCTTCCTGCGCCGGAGCGGATGTCATCTGGGCGGGCCATGCCCGAGACGAGGAGGGAGAGCTCCGCCGCCTGATGATCGAGGCCCTGGAGGTGGCCGGTGTACTCCTGACCTCGGGCGGGGTCTCCATGGGGCAGCGGGACCTGGTCAAGCCCCTTTTGGAGGAGTTGGGCATCGTGCACTTCGGGCAGGTGGCCCAGAAACCGGGCAAACCCCTCACCTTCGCTACGGTGGGGGAGAAACCCGTCTTCGGGCTGCCCGGTTTCCCTGTGTCCTCCCTGGTGTGTTTCGAGCTCTACGTCCGCCCCGCGCTGTGCAAAATGCAGGGGCATACCCGACTGCAACGCCCCAGAGTGGAGGTGGTATTGGTGCACCCTATCACCCTGACGGGTACAGGCCACCATCAGCCCGACCGCACCGAATTCCAGCGGGCTGTTGTCACGGAGCGGGAGGGGGTCTACTGGGCCGAGACGACCGGCCTCCAGGTCTCGGGCCGGCTGCGCTCCCTGGTGGGGGCCAATGGGCTGCTCGTGCTGCCGGCTGGCCGGGCCCACTTCGACCGAGGCGACGTGGTCACGGCCATCCTGCTCGACCGATCGGAGGTGGAAGGGGGTAACGAGAGAATGAGATGATAAGTTAACCTCACCCTGGCCTGGCGGCTAGGACAGGCAAGGAAATTGGTTTCCCCTCAGGTCTCCGACCCATGTTCCCTAAGGGCTCGGCCTATGGGCCATGGGCGATAGGGTGTGGCGGGAAACGGCCACGCCTCCCGTGCTTGGAAAGGAGATCCGGGGCTGAGGTGCGTCTTCCTCCGAATCGTCCTCAACCCTCCTTTCCGGCGCGGCAGCGGGAAGGAGGTGATGAGGATACAAGTGAGCAGATCCAATGACCAATGAACAAGCCAAAGCTTCTTAAGGAGGAAGACTCACCATGAAGAACCGAACACTCTGGGCATCTGTAACCCTGATGATCGTGCTGGCACTGGTGGCCGGCTGTGCACAAGCAACGCCTGTGCCGCCAACCGCCACTCCTGAGCCTGCCCTGGAGGGCAAGCTCATCATCTTCCACGCCGGCAGCCTCACCGTGCCGATACAGGAACTGACAGAGAAATTTCAGGCCCAGCACCCGGGCGTAACCTTCGAGACCGAGGCCTCGGGCAGCAACGACGCCGCCCGCAAGATCAGCGAGCTGGGCCGCCAAGCCGACCTGATGATGTCGGCCGACTACACGGTGATTGACAAGCTGCTAATCCCCAACTTCGCCGGCTGGAACATCCGGTTCGCCCGCAACGAGATGGTCATCGCCTACACGGACCAATCGCAATACGCCGACGAGATCAGCGCCGACAACTGGTACGAGATCCTCACCCGCGACGGCGTGATCTATGGCCACTCCGATCCCGATGCCGACCCCTGCGGCTACCGCACGCTGCTGGTCTGGCAACTGGCCGAGAAGCACTACGGTGTGCCTGGGCTATACACCAAGTTGGAGGAACACTGCCCGTCGGAGAACGTGCGCCTCAAGTCGGTTGAGTTGATCGCCTTGCTGGAATCCGGCGACATGGACTACGCCTTCGAGTATCGCTCGGTGGCGGTGCAGCATGGACTGAAGTTCGTCGAACTGCCGGACGAGATCAATCTGAGCATGGTGGAACACGCCGACTTCTACAGCCAGGCGACGGTGGACATCGCCGGCAGTGAGCCAGGGACGACCATGACCATGACGGGCTCGCCCATCGTCTATGGCGTGACCATCCCCAAGAACGTACCCAGCCCCGATCTGGCTATCGAGTTCGTGAAGTTCCTGCTCGGCCCCGAGGGGCAGGCCATCATGGAGGGGCAGGGGCAGCCGCCCATCGTGCCGCCTGTCGCTGGTGACGTTAGCACCATGCCCGCCGAGTTACAGGAGATGGTAAAAGCGGCGCCTGCAGCCCCGGCTCCCCCTGCCCATGTCGCCTTGAGCGTCACCGGCGCGGTGGAGAAGGAACTAGCGCTCTCCAAGGCTGATCTGGAGGCGATGGGCGCGGAAGAACTCACCGTCGAGCATCCCAAGAAAGGCGACCAAACCTACGAGGGCGTGCGGTTGAGCAAGGTTCTGGAGGCGGCTGGCCCCACGGGCGACACGCTCACCTTCACCGCCGACGACGGCTACAGCATTGACCTGCCGCTCGCCGATGCGCAGGCGTGTGGGGACTGCCTGGTCGCCTTCGACGACGACAGCCTGCGCCTGGCCATGCCGGGGATGGAGAGCAACGTTTGGGTCAAAGGTGTGATCAGCATCGAGGTGAAATAAGCCGTGAACAAGCGAAACCTCTCCACAATCGTCACCATCCTGGCGCTGATCCTGCTCATCGGCTGTAGCCCTGCTGCGCCAGCACCTACACCGACACCTGCAGCCCCAATCCCCGATGCGACGTTGACCATCCGGTCGGGCGACCAGAGCGTCACGCTGACCTGGGAGGATATCCAGGAGATGCCCGCCTACGAGGGCCTGGGCGGTCTGATCAACAGTGTGGGCAACGTCACCCCACCATCGAGGTACAAGGGCATCCCCCTGGAGGACCTGTGTGGCCTGATAGGTGGTATCACCGAGGCGAACAGCGTCCGTGTCGTCGCCAGCGACGGCTATGCCATGACTTTCTCCTATGATCAGGTCGCCAGCGGCGACTTCGACACCTACGATCCCGTCACTGGTGAGAATGCCCCCTTCGATGGCAAGCTGTGGGCCGTCATTGCCTACGAGAGGGAAGGCGAGCTCCTGCCGGAGGAAGAAGAGGGACAGTTCCGGCTGACGGTCCTGGGCTCGCCCAAGTTGGTGACTGACGGTCACTGGTGGGTCAAGTGGGTGGAGACCATCGAGGTCAAGGAGGCGCTCGATCAGTGGACGCTCCACCTGGAAGGCGCGCTCTCTGAGGACGTAGATCGAGGGACCTTCGAAACCGGGGCCGCCCCGAGTTGCCATGGCATGTCCTGGACCGACGACAAAGGTCGCACCTGGACCGGCATCCCGCTGTGGCTGCTGGTTGGCCGCGTGGACGACGAAAATGAGCACGAGGAAGGCGCCTTCAACGATGACTTGGCCGGGGCAGGCTATGAGATCAACGTGATCGCCAGTGATGGCTATAGCGTCACCTTCGATAGCGCCACCGTGGCCCGCAACGACGACATCATCGTGGCCTACCTGATGGACGACGCGCCCCTGCAAGAGAAAAACTGGCCGCTGCGGCTCGTCGGGCCTAACCTGGAGAGCTCCCAGTGGGTAGGAAAAATCGTCACCATCGAACTGGTGCTACCGTAGGCATCAGAGATCTGCTCAAACAAGAGGACGGCGAGTGACTTTCCCCCCTTCCTCCTCTCCCATTGGGGGGGAAGAGGGGGGAGGCCACTCGCCAGCTTGCCGATGAAAAAGATGCCACAAACGTTATCTCGAGTGTTTCAAACGCTCGTCATGCTTGTGCTGTGCGCCAGCCTGATTACCTGCACATCACAGCCGCAGGAGAAAACACAGATGCGTGTGCTTCTTGCTGGCAGCCTCCTGGTGCCGTTCGATCACCTGGAGCAAGCATTCGAGGAGCAACACCCCAACGTGGATGTGTTGATGGAGGGCCACGGCAGCATCCAATGTGTGCGCTACGTGGCGGAGCTCGACGAGCTGGCTGACGTCGTCGCCGTGGCCGACTACGTGCTGATCCCGATGCTGATGTACGAGACGCACGATCCGGAGACAGGTGAGCCCTATGCCTCATGGACGCTCCAGTTCGCCACGAATCAACTGGGGCTGGCCTACACACGGCAGAGCGCCTACGCCGACGAGATCAACGCTGAGAATTGGCATGCCATCCTCGCCCGGCCCGACGTGCTGTTCGGCCTGTCCGATCCGCGATTCGACGCCTGCGGCTACCGCGGCCTGATGGCCACGCAGTTGGCAGAGCGGTACTACGGCGATGACCTCATCTTCGACAGGGTGTTCGGCCAGCGGTTCACTCAGCCCATCCGCGTGCAGACGCGGGACGGCATAGATACCATCGTCGTGCCGGAGGTGCTCCAACCGAAAGAGCAGAGCGGGCTGGTGATGCGTGGATCGAGTGTGCGCCTGCTTGGTCTGCTGGAATCGGGCGACTTGGATTATGCCTTCGAATACGAGAGCGTCTCCCGGCAGCACGGTCTGGAGTTCCTGGCGCTGCCTGTGGAGATCAACTTGAGCGACGAGGCTTACCAGGAGAACTACGCTCGCGTTCGGGTCAGCCTGGCGTTCCAGCGCTTCGCGAGCGTGAACCCGGAGTTTTTGGGCAGACCCATCGCCTACGGCATCACCATCCCCAACAACGCGCCGCATCCCGACCTGGCTGCCGAGTTCATTCAATTTCTGGTCGGCCCGGAGGGGCAGGCGGTGATGGCGGAAGACGAGCACCCAATGATCTTTCCGCCTGTCGTGGACCACTCGGAGTCCCTCCCCGACGCGCTCCAAACGTTGATTCATTAGGGTGTATTCAAATCCAGTAGGGGCGATCCCTTGCGGTCGCCCTGGGCGGGTGCAAGACCCGCCCCTACCAACTACCAACCCATTTTGAATGCATCCGATTCATTAGGAGGCAGCCCATGCGTGCCCTGTTCGCCAACAAGATGCAAGCGTCGTTCGTCGTGCTCGGCTTGCTGCTGATCCTGTTCGTCGCCTGGCCGTTGCTGCGGACGATCACAGCCACCGGCCCGGTGGTGCTCTGGCAGACGCTGCTGGACGACGAGGTGCGCAGCTCCATCGGCCTGACCTTCTACGCCTCTTTCATCGCCACTGCTATCGCCTTCCTCTGCGGCGTCCCCCTGGCCTACCTCCTGGCGCGGGTGGACTTCCCCGGCAAGCGGCTGATCGAGGGCATCATTGACGTGCCCATCGTCGTCCCCCACTCGGCGGCGGGCATCGCCTTGCTGATGGTCTTCGGCAGGCGCACGCTGCTGGGCCAGGCGTTCGGCCTCTTCGGCCTGAAGTTCGTCTCCGCTGCGCCAGGCATCGTCATCGCCATGCTCTTCGTCAGCCTCTCGTTCCTGGTCAATGCAGCGCGGGAGGGGTTCGAGGCCGTTGACCCCCGCCTGGAGCGGGTGGCCCGCACGCTGGGCGCGTCGCCCTGGCGGGCCTTCTGGGGCGTCTCCTTCCCGCTGGCCTGGCGCAGCATCCTGTCGGGAATGATCCTGATGTGGGCGCGGGGCTTGAGCGAGTTCGGGGCCGTGGTCATCCTGGCCTACCACCCCATGGTCGCCCCCGTCCTCCTCTATGAGCGATTCGAGTCCTTCGGGCTGCGCTATTCCCGACCAGTGGCCGCGCTGATGATCCTCATCTGCCTGGCGACCTTCGTGGTGTTGCGGTTGACGGCTGGACGAAAGAGGAGTAGGGTATGAAGGAGAAACTGGGAAGCATGCAGGTGAGGGGCCTGGGGGTTGACCTGGAGGAGTTCCGCCTGTGCGACATCAACCTCGACGTCGCTGCCGGGGAGTACTTCGTCATCCTGGGCCCGACGGGCGCGGGCAAGACCGTTCTTATGGAGACCATCGCCGGGTTGCATCGGCCTCTCAGTGGGCGCATCCTGTTGGCTGGAGAGGACATCACCCACGCCCCGCCTGAGCGACGCGGCATCGGTTTCGTCTACCAGGACTACGCTCTCTTCCCCCACCTCAGCGTGGCCGGGAACATCGCCTTCGGGCTTAAGAGGAGGGTGGGCCGGAGCGACATTGGGGAGCGCGTGGCCGCCATCGGCCGCTTGCTTGGCATCGAGCACCTGCTCCACCGCAGGCCGGGGACGTTGAGCGGTGGCGAGGCCCAGCGGGTGGCTCTGGCGAGGGCCCTGGTCGTCGAGCCAAGGCTCCTCCTCCTCGACGAGCCGCTGAGCGCGCTTGATCCCGAAACCCGCGAGGCGTTGCAGCGGGAGCTGGGACGAATCCACCGGGAGTTAGGCACCACCACCGTCCACGTCACCCACGACTTCGAGGAGGCGGTGGCGCTGGGCCATCGGATCGCCGTTCTCAGAGAGGATCGTGTGGGTGACATGAAGCGGGAAGGTCGGATCGTGCAGGTGGGCACGCCGGAGGAGATCTTCCGCCGCCCGGCCAACGAGTTCGTGGCCCGTTTCGTGGGGGTGCGGAACATCTTTCGGGGTAAGGCGTGCCCCGCTGAGAATGGCTACAAGCTTGTCACCGTCAATGGGTTGGAGATCGCGGCGGTGACCGAGCTTGAGGGCTCGGTGCATGCCTCGGTCAGGCCAGAGGACATCGTCCTCTTCAGGGAGCCGTTTCTCAGCAGCGCCCGTAACGCTTTTCGGGGCCAGATCGTAGACATCTCAGACAGGGGGACAGTCGTTTACGTAACCATCCGCATCCCACCAGACTTTGTCTGCCTGATCACCAAGAGGTCCCTGAGAGAGATGGAGCTAAGGCAAGGTTCACAGATCTACATCGCCTTCAAGGCATCGGCAGTCCACGTATTTTAAGGTAGGTCCCAGTCCCGCGATTCATTCTCCCGCATTTTGGTCAGATACGCTTCCTCCAGGTCAATGCCCAGGTAATTGGCCAGCTTCAGGAGGTAGGCCAGGCAATCGGCCAACTCACCTTCCAGTTGTGGCCTCCACTGCTCCGCAGCAAGGCTGAAGCTTCTCTCCGCATCAGCTCCCTCGCTGCGGAGTCGCTGTTCCGCTCGCCAGACCTGCGTGAGCTCCCGGGCCAGTTCACCCACCTCTTCGGCAAACAGGATGTAGTTGAAATAGAGGTCTTTCTCAAAGCCACGCGCCTCGTCGAAGGCCCGATGCCAGCCTTGGAAATCGGCCAGCCGACGCTGCTCCTGGTCGAAGATGGCCTGATCCGCCTCCGCCAGGGTGGGCGTAAAATGGGGCAGAGGCCGCTGGTAGGTTCCCTCCTGAAGCACTGAGCGAATGCGCCCAGCGATGGACTCCAAATCCTGCGGCCTCCGCACGAAGTCCAATTCGTTGGTGTCCATGGGCAGCACTGGCGCTCCCCGATAGGAGCTAAAGAAAGCGATGTAAGCCCTTCGCACCGCGTCCAGATAATCACGATCCATCTCCCGCTCGTAGGGTCGGTCACGGCTGGCGATGCGCTGCAGCAGGACCTCGGTATCGGCGAAGAGGTAGACGATCAGATTCGGCGTGGGGATGTTTTGCGCCAGGAGGTCGTGCAGGTGGTCGTAGAGGGCCAGCTCATCATCCCGCAGGTTGAGCTGGGCGAAGAGCCGGTCCTTGGCGAAGGTGTAGTCGCTGATGAGCGAGGAGTAATCACAAAGCATCTGACCCATCCGCTGCTGTTGACGATAGCGGCTGAGCAGGAAGAAGAGCTGGGTCTGGAAGGCATAGGTCGCCCGGTCGGTGTAGAAATCGCCGAGGAAGGGGTTCTCCTCGAAGGCCTCCAGCACCAACTGGGCCTGGAACTGGGGTTGGAGCAATCGGGCCAGCGTGGTCTTTCCCACTCCGATGGGGCCTTCAATGGCGAGATAGGTCTGTGAGGGCATGGGCAAACTCTCCGTGTCCGTTTCATTCCTGGGTCCGTTGTTCGGCGCATCACACCATTAGGATACCTCGGTTGTGGCGAGTTGTCAAGGCCGTGAAACTTTTGGGGCGATTTTCCGTATAGAGTAGTGAGGGAACAGAAGGACAGCCTGGCCCTCCCTTTGGACAGGACCTCTTCATGGAGCGGGAAAGCGAGTGGATCCTTCGGGCTCAGCAGGGCGACCACAGGGCCTTCGGCCAGTTGGTGCGGGCCTATCAGCGGCCGGTGTACAACCTGGCCTATCGCATGCTGGGCGATGCGGCTGCCGCAGAGGAGGCGGCACAGGAGGCCTTCCTACGGGCCTACCAGCATCTGAGGAGCTATCAGCCGGGGCGGAAATTCGTCAACTGGCTGCTCTCCATCACCTCCCACTATTGCATTGACCAGTTGCGCCAGCGCCGCCTGTCTCAGCTCTCGCTGGAGGAATCGTTCCCCCCCGATATACTCTGCAGTGGGCAGCCCACGCCAGAGCAGGTGGTGGATCGGCGGGAGCGGGAGATAGTGGTGCAGGAGATGTTGGCTCGACTTCCGCCCGACCATCGCGCGGCGGTGGTGCTCCGCTACTGGTACGATCTGTCCTATCAGGAGATCGCCCAAATGGCGGGCATCAGTGAGGAGGCAGTCAAATCACGGCTCTTCCGGGCTCGGGAGCAGCTGGCCCGCCTATGGCGAGAGATGGAGGCGGAGGGATGAACTGCCAACAGGCAAAATGGAGGATGTCTCTGATCTTGGACAGCATGCTATCGGCCGATGAAGAGCGGGCCCTGCAAGCTCATCTGATCCACTGCCCAATCTGCCAAGCGGAATGGGAGGCCCTGCAATCGGTGTCCTACTTTCTGACCCAAGCGCCACTGGCCTCGCCCGCAGCGGACCTGGCCTTCCGCGTCGAGGAGCGATTGAGGAGGCAGCGGGAGCGCCGACGGTGGGCCCTGGGAGTTGTGGTAGTGTGCCTATGGCTGGGCCTGGCTCTCGCCGGATTCATGAGTGGCTCGGCACTCCTGGGCTGGCTCCTGCTCCAGCAGCCGATGCCGGTGGGCCTGGAGATACAGCTCCTGGCCCGGCTCCTTCTGGTGGGCCAGGCCACCCTGCGGGCCCTCTGGCTGTTGGCCACCAGCCTGCCCTCCGCTTGGCTGTCAGCGGGGATCAACGGCTGTCTGATCCCAGCCCTGATGCTGGTCTGTCTGTGGGCCTGGCTGGCCCTTGGCCGACAGCGACAAAGGATGTTGGTCCGCTAATCCATATGCATAGGAGGTAAGGAACATGAAGAAACTATTGTGGGTGGTCATAGCCCTGTTCATCTCACTCACCCTGGCCCTCCCTGTCTTCGCCCAGGGCAATAATAATGAGGGGAAGGTGGTCTTCGGAGGCACCTTTACCCTGAAATCAGGGGAGACCCTCGATGGCGACCTAGCGGTCTTTGGCGGAGAGGCCACCCTAGAGGAGGGCAGCCTGGTGCGAGGGGATGTAGCTATCCTGGGTGGCCGAGCCATTGTGGCCGGTGAGGTTGATGGCGACGTAGTCACCTTCGGCGGAGACCTAAAACTGAAGGGGACAGCCCGGATCAAGGGGCAACTGGTCAACTTTGGCACTCGGGTGGAGCGGGAGGAGGGAGCAGTCATCCGGGGCGGAGAGGCTATAGGTCCCCTGAGTTTTCGAGGCCCGTGGTTCCCCTACCGTTGGCCACCCCTTGGGCCAAGGGACTGGCTCAGCGATAGTGCACGTCTCACGCTGAGCATTATCTGGGGTGTGGTCAAGGCCATTGGCAGAGCCGTGGTACTCACCATCCTAGGGCTGCTCATCGTCCTCTTCTGGCCGGAGCCGACACAGCGGGTGGGGAGCACGGCGGTAGCGGAGCCCCTGCCCAGCCTGGGAGTGGGGATTTTGAGCCTGGTGGTGGCCTTCTGCGTGGGCCTGGTGCTCCTCATTGCCGCCTGTTCAGGCCTCCTGATCTGGCTGGCGGCGGTGATAGCCTGGCTCTTCGGCTGGACGGCGGTGGGCCTGATAGTGGGGCAGCGAGTCCTAACCGCCTTCAAGGCTGAGCCCACCCTGCCGCTGGCAACGATCGTGGGTGTGGCCCTCATCTCACTGATCTGGGCCTTCCCCTGCCTAGGAAGCTTGTTCGCCCTGATCGTGGGCTCAGCTGGGCTGGGCGCGGTGGTGCTCACCCGGGCCGGGACTCAACCCTACCCCCTTCCCCCGATTCCCCCCTCTCCACCTAAGGAGAGCCTCGCAGTTGAGGAATAGCAGGCTTCAGCAGCGATCCCTGGCCAGGGCAGCCCCTTAAAGGACAGACCCTGGTCAGTATGGACAACAACACCCCGGACATCCGCCGGGGTGTTGCCATTCTAGACAAAGGAATAGCGAAGCTTGCTTCGCGCCTCCACTGATAGCCAGGCTGCTATCGGAATAGCGAGGCTTGCCTCGCGCTTTGCTGCAACGCACAGCAAGCACCCTACGGGTACAAGCTGTGCTACTCCAACCGATCTGCGGATGCGACGTGGCATCCGTGCTGTTTCCTTCTGCAACCCCTCTCGCCTTGTCTGTGGCGGAGGGGTTTTGCAGGTTTGAGCCCCCACAGGCTGTGCAGAGGAGCGGGGACCACAGTGGACAGCAACCTGGATTTGGGTTATAATGTAGAGAGCACGCCTGAACAAGGATGGCAGGCCGTCAAAATGTGCACACATAGCTGGCATACACACAAGAGATAGATACGCGCGAAAAGGAGACAACATGCAAAGAACGGATGGGATGACCTATGCGCCCAAAGGGACGGTTGAGCCGGTCATCAAACCTGGCGAATTCGTTATCGGCGCGATCGGGCTGGATCACGGGCATATCTACGGGATGTGCAATGGCCTTGTTGAAGCAGGTGCGGAGATCAAATGGGTGTACGATCCGGACCCAGCAAAGGTGGAGGCCTTCCGCAGCCGATTCCCACAGGCCCAGGCCGCCCGTAGCGAGGCAGAAGTGCTCAATGATCAGGAGGTACAGCTCGTTGCCGGTGCCGCCGTTCCGGCTGATCGGTGTGGACTCGGGCTGCGGGTGATGGATCATGGAAAGGACTACTTCACCGACAAGGCACCCATGACCACGCTCGACCAACTGGCCCAGGCACGCGCCAAGGTGTCGGAGACGGGCCTCAAGTACATGGTCTACTACAGTGAACGCCTGCACGTGGAGGCTGCGGTGTATGCTGGAGAACTGATCCATCAAGGGGCCATCGGGCGCGTCGTCCAGGTTATCGGCCTGGGGCCGCATCGTATCAGGGCGGAGACACGCCCCGACTGGTTCTTCCAGAAGGAGCGCTACGGCGGCATTTTGATTGACATCGGCAGCCATCAGATTGAACAATTCCTCTTCTTTGCCGGAGCCAAAGACGCCAAAGTGTTGCACAGTAAAGTGGCAAACTACAAGTTCAAACAGTATCCGGAGCTTGAGGATTATGGCGATGCAACGCTGGTGGCCGACAACGGCGCGACGAACACCTTCCGTGTGGACTGGCTCACGCCCGATGGGCTGCGTACCTGGGGCGATGGCCGAACCTTCATCCTCGGTACAGAGGGGTATATGGAGCTCCGCAAGTATACTGACGTCGGACGTGATCCTACTGGCGACCAGGTGTACCTCGTGAATCACGAGAAAGAGCAGCACCTTTCTGTGCAGGGCAAGGTCGGGTTTCCCTTCTTTGGACAGCTCATTCTTGACTGCCTGAACCGCACCGAAAACGCCATGACGCAGGAACATGCGTTCAAGGCAGCGGAGCTGTGTCTCAAGGCGCAGGCACAGGCTATCCGTGTCGAATAGGTGCCCTTTGGGTAAATGGAGAGACTACACGGTTTGGAAGGAGAGGGAGATGGACTCATTCACAGTCTACGTCGAGACACACAAGGATCAATTCCTGGGTGAGTTGATGGCCTTCTGCGCCCAGCCCAGTATCGCCGCCCAGGGGGTGGGCATGGAGGAGATGGCTACCC
>Ga0172362_10002885_pt1 | contig 14880 bp, 19 predicted proteins | sample LakKivs1_kivu2a2_FD_114534 | JGI IMG/M metagenome (GOLD analysis project Ga0172362, IMG submission 114534) | Sediment microbial communities from Lake Kivu, Rwanda - Sediment s1_kivu2a2 | ecosystem: Environmental > Aquatic > Freshwater > Lake > Sediment | place: Rwanda: Western Province, Lake...
AATTTCAATTATGCTCCCGCCGGGATTCTAACTCTCCTCATTCAAATCTCAGAAGCATAATATTATAATCTTATAATCTTGGAATTTTATCCTGATTTTTCAATTCCAATTATGCCCCCACCGAGATTTGAACTCTCCTCATTCAAATCTCAGAAGCATAACATTATAATCTTAGAATTTTATCCTGATTTTTCAATTCCAATTATGCCCCCGCCGAGCTCTAAGAGAAAAATATCGAAGCACCGACAAACTATATCAGAATGATAGCTTTTTGATAACAAATTGATAAAAGATTAAGCACAGACTTCAACAATCTCTTTCTTATTATGCATGTCTAATGCCCTTGAAATCAAAACACTTTCTAATTCTAACAACTTTTTAACAATTGGGCTTTTAGAGTTTAGTGTGTAAAGTTTTGTTTTGCCAAATCTTCTTGTTATGCAAACTATCCCCTGCATTTCTAATTGTTCCCAGTTGTTGAACAAAGAAGCTCTTGAAATTCCTGCTCCTTCTATTATCTCTTTTTTGCTCATATCCATTCCTTTGTTTTCTATTAAGAAATCTACAATTTTGAAAACAGGATTCTCTCCTAAAAATTTTATTAGTAATGATTTTTCTTCCATGAAATATTGATAATAGAAAAGTATATAAACTTAACTATTGAAAGTATATTTATATAGACTTATGGGGAGAGGTGATTTATGGCTAAATGGAGTGATGAAGAAATAAAAGGAAAGATTTTGCATAAATTAACCAGATTAGGTAAATTTTCTCATTCTCATACTTCTATTGACAATCTTCCAAAAGGATTCCCTCCAGAAGTTAGAGGAAGAGCAAAAGATATGGCAAAAGAATTGAAGAAAGAAGGAATTTTGTTCAGCAAGCCAACAAGCTACGGCGAAGAAGTTTCAATTAATTCTGCACAGAAAGATAAGATTATGTTTTACATCAATAAGTTTACGAGTAGTGAGTAAAGAATCTTGTTATTGAACTAAACCTTGTCTAATTGCGTCATCTAAACTCATTCTTGCTAAGTCAGGCAAAAATTCTGCCCCGTACTTAGCGTAGACTCTTTTTAAATTAGTCCAATAATAAGAATATGGCGGTTTATCGTAGTCTACTAACCCCAAGATCATAACAGGATACTCTGCAACAAGTTCTTTTAATTCTGAGAATTCGTGAGGTGCTTCCTTAATTTTTATAAGTGGCTCAAGTTGCCTAACTAGAGAAGGATTTATTATTCTATGCAGGTGATGCCCAGCTTCATGACAAACTAAATCGTCTGAATCTAGACTGCCTAATTCGGAATAATAGTTTCGAACAGGGAAGAAAAAGAACATATCTAGACAGCTATACGCAGGCACTGTTTCGCCATGGTCTTGATACATCTTTGCTAAATGTCTTAGAGTGCGTCTTATTGTGAAGTGTCTTGCGAGAGCAAGTTCTTCTTGTGAAAGCCCAAAAAGTGGCGCAAGTTTTTCGATAGCTATGTTTACGCTTTTCCTTAAATGTGGTGTCGAAATTCCTTTTGATATTTTCATATTAAAATTCATAAGATAGTCTGAGGCTATTCATCTCATAAATTCAAAAAGGATTAGTTTTAAAAAACTATCGAATTGATATCATTTTATTATAGTTCAGAAGGGATTCGAACTAAAAAGAAGCATGCCCCCACCGAGTGTCTAATTCTGAGAGATTTTACACCACGTTGTCGTCGGGTATCGATGGGAAAAAATTTAAATGCCCAATCGGGGTGTCTAATATTCTTTTCATCTCTTTCAAATCCCCAATGGGCATTATATTCGATGCCGAGTCGGGGCAGTGAAATCTCTTTCTTAGTTTATATAATTTTAAAAATATCTATAACCTCTTTATTTAATGAAAATAAAAGAAATGTTAGAAGATTCTAGGCCAAGAGAAAGATTAGTTAAATTTGGTATCGAGAATTTATCAGATTCGGAAATTTTAGCTTTAATCCTTGAAAAAGGAACTAAACAGGAAAATGTTATAGAAATGTCTGATAGACTAATTAGCAAATATGGTTTAGATAAACTTTCAGAATGTTCATTAAAAGAGCTTCAAGAAATTAAAGGAATTGGTTTTGCTAAGGCGTGCCAGATTTTAGCTTTATTTGAATTTAACAAAAGACACAATTTAGCTAAAAATCAGATTAAGCATATTAAATCAGCAAGAGATGTTTTTGATTTATTTCATGAAAAATTGAAAGAAGAAAAACAAGAGAATTTTTTTATCCTGATATTAAATAACAAAAATTATGTAATAGGACAAGAATTTATCACTAAAGGAACTTTAGATTTATCAGTAGCTCATCCAAGAGAAATATTCAAGCCTGCAATAAAAAACTCTGCCTCTAAAATAATTCTAATTCATAATCATCCTAGTGGAGATCCTTCTCCTAGTAAATCTGATCTGGACATTACAGATGAGCTTATCAAATCAGGAGAATTTTTAGGAATAGATGTTGTAGATCACGTTATAATCGGAAAAGGAAAATATTGGAATTGGAGAGAATCAAGTAATTAAGTTAATTTTAGAAAGTTAAAAAATCTCTTAAAATCATTTCTATAATCATCAATATCAAATATGCCCAATTCTTTACACTCTATTAAATTATTAAAAAAAGGATCTTTTGTTCCAGTTCCTAAGATGGCTATTTTGTCTACTTTTAAATTATATTTCTCCTCTACAATTTTAACCTTTCCAAGAAATTCAAATACTTTATTTCTTGTAATATTCCCATTTTTTAGTTCTAAGAAACAGATTTTATTATCAAATGTGAAAATATTATCAAATTCTAGTGAATGTTTCAATGGATCAGATTCATCAATTACAACATAGGGTGAACAATAAACTTTACATTTAAATTTAGTTTCTATTATCTTAGAGATTACTCTTTCAAAAATTGTTTTATCCTGCCATGCTAAAAATAAGTTTTGCAAATTCCAATCATTAATATCAAAATAATCTAAATTAGACTCAACCTCAAAACCACTTTCTTTTAGTAATATTTTAAATGGCAATCTTAGATACTCATCAAAATTTTTTATCTTGTTTGAGCTAAATTTAGTTAGAGATTGATTTTTTAAAAAACCGAGTTTATTTGCAAACTCGTTTGTTAAATCAGACAGGAATGTTAATAATTCCTCATCCTCCTTTACATCACCACTATCTAAGAAACCGAATTTTCTAAATAAATAAACTGTCTCCTCATAATTCTGTGATCCTATGTATCTTTTATATTTATTATATAGAATCTCCCCAACACCTTGAATATTTACAAATAAAAAATCTCTAAGATTTTTATCATCTATGGCTTTTTTTATAAGATTATTCTCTAATCTGTTAACTAATAAAAGAGATCTTACTTTAGACCAAATTGCTGGGGGATATTTAATAGATTTATCTATTTTAAGAATTGAGATGTTTTTATTCAATAACTGCAAGTTTTGGATCGTCATTATCCATATACTTAGAATAAACGTAATTTAAAACCTCGCTTAGAGGTTTATCATTCCAAGATAGAACTTTTTTAATAGCTGTCAATGTTTTTTCATCTAACTCTGATTCATTTTCTTTTAATTCTTTTAAACCTTCTGGAGAAAGTTCAAAAGTTGTTCTAACTGCAGGTTGTCCATCTGAAACCCCCCACATAACATTTGTTGTTTTAATGAATCCTAATTGAGTTAATGCATTCAAATCATCACTAAAATCAAATGAGAAAGGACCATAGTGGTACTTTTGGAATGAATATGAGGTATTTGAGCCTTCTTCTACTTGAGATAAAAACATCATCTTTTGAAATTTGGTTTTACATTCAATACTCTTCCCAAGTTCAAGAAATTTTAATACAGAAATTTGATTTTTATTAAGTGCCATAATAAACCCTCTTTTTATTAATATTTAAATGTTTTTGTGGTTTAAATACCTTAGGGTTGCTATTTTGTTTCAATTTCTTGTTTCTCAGAATTAAAATAATTCTCCAATTTCTTTCTTATAGATTTGCTCTTGTATAACTTTCCAGTTTCATCTCTATACCATGCATAGTCATATTTTCTGCCTCTTAGTTTCTTTACTTCAAACCATTCAGTATGAGAGCTTCCCCCTTTTAATTCACAAGGCAATGCTGTTACCCTATCTACTAATAATACATCATTTTCACCACTTCTTAAACCAAAAGAAGATAAATAAACAGATCTTCTGCCCTTATTTATTGCTGTAATAAATAACATATGGTCGCTGGTTTCGGGTCCTTGAGCTGTAAATCCAAACCGAGCAGTAACTTTAATTTTAGGTCTATCTTGAAGATTATTATAAATATTCCAGAGAATAGCAGCGGTTGATAAAATTGCTCCATAAATTGCAATTACTAATGTAGGATTGTTTTCTATCCATTCGAGCATTTTAAACCAACTCTCCTTTAAAGGCCTTATTCAAAACAGATTTAGGCAATTGTTCAAGCCATTTATCAACTTTCTCTTGTTCCTCTGAAATTTTTGAGTATTTTTGTTTTATTGCTTCAAGTTTTTTAACAATTCTTCTTTGAGTTTCTACATTTGGAAGGGGGATCTCTAAACTTTTAATTATTGTTTGACTAATATTTGGTTGGGCTCCTCCAAAACTTTTTTTTATTAAATATTTTCTTTTTGATAGAAGAAAATAAAACAAGTATTCGTAATCCAAAATTTCTTTATTTGGGCTGATTCCGCAAACAGCCTGATTTGTAGTAGATTTTACTTTTAATATTGCTGTCTTCCCAACAGTAGCCCCGTATAATGCTATTAAAACAGTATTAAGATCAAAATATTTTGCGCTAGAATTCTTTAAACCTTCTTTTGTTATTTTCTCTTCTACTTTAGTTATTTCATTATCTTTTAGCTCTCCAGATTTTAGCCAAGGGATAGTTCCTCTTTCCCAATATTCTTTCTTACTCCTTAATGGGGTGCCTCCACTTGTTACTTTAGCTATGTTCCCGAGTTTATCGCTTTCCCAACCATCAGGTAATTTATCCTCAGAAGGAATTAAGCTACTTATAACACTCCCAAAAATCTTTTCATAATCCCTCTTAGCTTTTTGTTTTTCTTGTTTTAGTTTATTGTATTTTTCAAAAAAGCTGTTTAGTTTTTTTACTATGAGTTTTTGTGTTGTTAAGGGAGGAAGAACCAGTTCAAATTTACTCATTTTTTGAGCATTGAGATTAAATTGTGTGACTCCTGTTTTGTTTTCTTCAACATACTGGACAAATTGTGGAGAATAGAGATAGTAAAATAAAAATTCTGGATTAACTATCTCTTTTTTTGGTTTAAATCTAACTAAGTATGATGCAAAAATAACTTTACTCTTTTGTTTTTGATGGAGATATACCTTACCTATTGAGCCAGAACGAGCAATTAAAATATCTCCTTCAGATAACACAAACTTATTTTCTTCATCTTTTGAAATTTTAGCGAATTTTACATTATTAAAATCTACTTTACCAAATGATCCTATATCTGTAATTCTAAGAAGGATGGGCCCAACCTCTTCTTTTGATGTTTTGCAAGTATATCCATATTGTGGCTTTTCGCAAATATCTCCTAATTTCACAATCTTCCAACCTTCTAGAAGTTTATTTTTTTGAATTGTTTGTTGTTTCATTTTGATTCTTTCTTTTTTCTTCTACTAGACTAAAAAATATTTTATGTAATTGTTCATCAGCTTTCTTAATTTTTTCTAGAAATTCTTTGTGTAAATCAGACATATACTTTATCTCTGTTTTTTCTTCTTTTGAATCTTGATAGATAAACCCTTCGTCAAGCGTGGGAACTTTATGGGCAAAGATATTTCGAATATTATTTATTCTTCTAATATCTTCAAAAAATTGAGGATATACTTCTTGATTTAGTTTTTCTAAAATTCTAATCTTTAACCCAAAAGAAAAATATTCATCATCAATAACTTTCCTGTTAAATTCATTATTCTTATCATCTCTTACAAAGTAAACTGCGATTATAGCTCCAATTAAAGCCTCAATATTTATTGAATCATGAATGATAACACCTCTATATTGAGCAATTTTATTAGCTATTGCTTTGAAATCTATTTTATTTGTTTCTTGATTCATTTTCTTTTTCCTCTGAAAGTTTGTCTTCAAATTGTTTCATTGCTTTATGGAAAATCTCCATAGAAATACTTTGCAAATGAGTATTGTTTAGCCATTCTGCAATTAATTTTTCTATAGTGCTTTGGCATAAATCATAATGTTTCTTTAGATCTAAAGGATTTAATTTTTCATTCTTCATAATAAGGTTATGTAAAATAAGATTTCTTGTTGAGTTTATTTCCTTTAAATTATCAAACAATTCATCACTTAGAATACCGAAGATATTTGCAATATTTAGAGTATTCCAAAAACTTAAGTTTTTCATCCAATCAACCTGATTATCTTTAAATTTTCTCATTGGATAACTCCCAACAATGTGTGTATAGAAGAAACTCTTAAGGAGAGTATCCAACATCATATGAGAAAGACCTATCCATTCAAAATGATACCCTTTTTTATAAGCATCACTCATTTTTTCTTTTAATTTTTCAGCTTCCATAAAATCATCTATATTTGCCATTTTTAGTATTCTCCTTCTTTAGCTTAGGAATTAATAGTCTATAATATCTCATGATAACCAACATAAACATTTCAAATGTTAAAACAAAAATAAATGATAATAGTAAAACAAAACTATAATTATTTGAAACATCTAATTTTATAATACTCAGATAGAAAGTATAAACAAAGGCGATTATGTTTATTACTGTGGTTATCGCAAATAACCATACATAAGGTATATACCAGAATTCTTTAAGTTTTTTCTCTTTTTGATATAAAACTGATTGTGTTGAATTTGATTTAAATGCAATTAAAATATAGATATATAATGATTGTATTGCAATAATAATTGTGTAAATTAAGATAATCCAGAGATTTACTTTATAAAAAATAAAAGCAAGTAAAGGCAACAATAAAAAAAGAAAATGTATCTTTTGTCCTCCGCTTATTACATCTAAGTTTAATCCTTCCATCCTTATTTCCCTCCATTTCCTTTCCCATTTCCATTAACAACCTCTTTCAGGATATTATCAACATAATCAAGAATTTTTTCTTCACTTTCTTTGATGTTTTCAAGAATTACTTCAGGTTCTTCATATTCTCCACTATCAAGAGAATCGTCTTTTAGCCAGAAAATATCAAGATTAAAGTTTCTGTCATTAATATCTTTTAATGAAAATTTCTTCCATCTTTCCGCTTCTTTTCTTTTTTCTTGTTTGTATAATTTAACAAACTCTTCAAAATCTTTTTCAGTTAGTTTTCTTCTTTTTGCAATCTTCTCAATGTTTGTTCTTAAATCATATATCCAAATTTCTTTAGTTGGCTCTCCTTTTATAAAGAAAATAACATTTGCTTTAACTCCCGCTGCATAAGGAGTAAACGTCCCTACTGGAAGACGTAGGATGGTATGTAAGTTGCAATCTTCAAGAAGAATTTGTCTTATCTTAGTTCCTGCTCCAGAATCAAATAAAACATTATCAGGAACAACCATTGCAGCTCTTCCGCCATTCTCTAAATTAGATATAATATGTTGAACAAAATTTAATTGTTTATTTGATGTTGTAACATTAAAGTCAGACCTTGTTGCTCCTCCATTACCTCCTGATTTAATTCCAAAAGGAGGATTTGTCATTATAACTCTATGTTTTTGAGAAACATGTGGACCTTCAGCTAAAGAATCACCATAATAAACATCTGCCTGAATTCCATGCAAAAACATATTCATTAAAGCAAGTCTTTTTGTTTCTAAAACAATCTCATTTCCAGAAAAGGTTTTTTTCAAAAGTGTTTCATTTTTCTCCCTTGTTAAATCTGCCCCCTCATTAGTTTTCTTTAAAATAAATTCTAGTGCCCCTAAAATAAAGCCTCCAGTCCCCATAGCAGGATCATGAATACTTTCACCAATTTCAGGATTAATACATTCGACAATTGCTCTAATCAAAGGTCTTGGAGTAAAATACTGTCCTGCTCCTTTTTGTTCTTCTGCATATTTTTGAAGCAAACCTTCATAAGCTTCCCCTTTAATATCTACATCAATAGCGCTCCACCTTTCTTCATCAATCATATCAACAAGTTTCTTAAGATTTATAGGACTTCTGAACTGGCTTAAAGCTCCTGCAAAAATATCAGTTAAAATTCCCCCTTCTTTTCCTAATTCTCTTAAACATTCTTGATAGTGTTCTAAGAGTTCTGTCCCTGCTTTTTTAAGTAGAGACTCCCAATTATATTTTTTTGGAATATTCAAATTTTTCTCACTAGCGATTTTAAGAAACAACAAATAAGTAAGCTGTTCAATATACTGCCCATAATTCATACCTTCATCTCTTAAAGTATTACAAAATCCCCATAATTTTTTTACTACATCCATTTTTATGATTTCCATAATTTTGTATATTTAGCATAATTATATTCATCAATTAATTTTAAGATTGTTTTATCAGAATTTTCTATATTAAAATTTTTAATTTTTTCTGCAATTTTTTTCATTAATTTACAAAAGTCAATATATCTTTTTTCTGGGTCTTTACTGTAATAGCACATATATGCCCTAGCTATCCTATCATCCCATAAAGGAAAAAATTTGGGCGCTAAAAGATGAAGTGCTTTAGCAACAGAAACAGGACTTTTATTTCCTGCCTTTTTTCCAGAAGATATTTTTAAGGCATCTAAAAAATCATTAAAAAGGATTTTAATTGATTCTTCGTCTTGTTGAGATAAATTCAAGATATCTCTATTTCTAAATTCCTCTAATTTTTGAGAATTTCTTTTTATACATTCTTCTAATTTATCAAAATCAAATAATCCATATCTATAAAATGCTTGATTCCATGTTAACAAAAGAACCCCCAACCCATCAGTTACTTTTTTAGGATTGCCCCAAAAAGAATTAATAATAAACATCGAAACTTTATACATAGCATCTCTTTTTTCATGTTTTTCAAATTCTCTTATATAATTCATAAATTCTTCTTTGTTTGGGATTAATAGCTCTTGTTCCATTTTTATGAAAATCTCCCTTTTAGCTTATCAACTTTATTTTTAAATAAAAATTTATTAAGAGGCTTTGGTTTTATTGAACCTCTTGTTAAAAATACTTCGTCCTCTTTATCAAAACCAAAACTAAATTTAGAATCTTGTTTGTCTCCTTTTTTTGTTGTTAATTTCTTTAGAAATTCCATCATCTCTTCTTCATTAAATAGGAGAAGTATATGTGAATACCATTTAGACATTTTTCTAGATTTGTCTAGTTTTTTATTATAAAGAGATTTTGTATAAAGTCCAAATAATACATAGTAATCAGAATATCCTTTGTCTATATGAAAAGTATTAAACCATGTATAAAATTTCTTTTCAGGATATTTGCTTCTTTTTTTGTGAGGGTTTCCCTTATATGTTCTTGAACTTTTAATTTGTATTGTTAAAGATTTCCTTGGTTTTTTATTTTTGTAAATCACAAGGTCAAATCCTTTTTGTTGTCTACTGCTCGGAACTAAGATAGAATAACCCTCTTTTTTAGGAAAGTGTTTACTTAATTCTTCTATAACTGCATGTTCTGGATAAGGTAATGTAAATATTGGTTCCATTTTAAGCTGTTAGAATCTCTCTGTTTATTGCCTTTATTAATATTGTCAATCTGCCATTAAAGACATTATTCCAATCTTCAAAATTACCTTTCCTGTTTAAGATAAATTGTTCATTAAAGTCTTGTTCTTTAATAATCAGATTCTTAATAATATGTTTTTTAATTAGTTCTAACCATTGTTTCTGTTTTTCATCAAACTGCCATTCATCGTTTGCTAAGATTTTTCTAAAAGCTATTTCAACTCTTTTCTCGGGAGAAATTAAAGGAACATGCCTTGCAGCCATGTTAATAAAAGAGATTATATCTGCAATGTTATTATGAGCGGCTTTTCTTAATCTTCTTTCAGTAAATACAAATTTACTCTTTTGAAGTTCTTTTCTTAATGATTCAAGATCTTTAATATCAAATTCTTCTGGTTTTTCTAATAATATTTTTAGTGCAAGTAATTTTGTTTTATTATTTTGAACAAATTCTTCAAATTGTTTTAAATAATCCTGTGGTTTAACTTCATTTCCTTCTATAGTTGTTAAAGATTCTTCAATTCTCATAATTTTATCTTGGCTTAATTCATCAACAAAAAAGAATTTTTTCTTTCTAGGATAATTTTCTAATAAGTCTAAGAAAATAGAATTTTCAAATAAATTCATAGTTTCAGAAAAATTCTTTTTAAAATTATCTTTTAATTCAGAAGCAAGTTCAGATATATCTCCTTCAGGAATAAACTTTGAGAAGTCTTCTCTGCCTTCTTCAGATACTCCTTTATCTATTCTTTGGAGTTTCCTTACTAAAACATCAATATTTTGGTCTCGATTAAATCCTCTTTTAATATAATCAACTACTTCTCTTATTGATAATGTTTGAAACCTTGGAGGCTGGATAAAATCACTTAGCTTATGCTTTTTCATAAATTCTAATAATTTTAATGTATCAAAAACAGTAAAATGTGTCTTTTCTATCTCATTACATTTTCTAGTTCCACGTCCCATCATTTGTTCAAACAAAATTCTTGAATTTACTGGACGTACAAATACAATATTTTCAATTTTAGGAATATCAACTCCTGTTGTCACCATATCTACTGTAACTGCGACCATCGGGAATTTTCTATTTCTAAATTGTTTAATCATATCTGGAGCCTTATCAACTTTGTAAGTTATTTTTTCAACAAATCTATCACCTTTATCAGAAAATTCCTCCCTAAGAAGTTTTACTAATTGATCTGCGTGCCTATCATTTACACTAAAAAATAGTGTTTTTTGGATTGCTCCTTTTTCTTTGAAAAATCTAGAAAATTCTTTTACTATTTTTCTATTTCTATCAATAGCAGTAATAGACCTCTCTATTTTCTTGGGTTCTACTGTGAAATCATCTGGTAGTTTTGCATAAAAAAAATCCTTTGATTGAGTTTCAATTGCTTTTATTTGTGTCCCTTTCTTTATTTTTAATCCTTCCATAGTTATTTTAGTATCAATATGAACTACATCATAATCGACTAAAAATCCGTCTTGAATTGCTTTTTGTAAAGAATAAGTGTAAGCTAAATTGCCATCAAAATAGGTATAAGTATGCGCCGCAGGGGTAGCTGTTAAACCTACCTGAACAGAATCAAAATAATCTAAAACAACTTTCCATTTATTATAAATTGATCTATGACATTCATCAGAAATTATTAAATCAAAAGCGTGGATAGGAATCTTCTTATTGTATTTTATTTTTTCAACGTCTTTTCCATACTCATCTGATCGTGTTTCTTTATCAGGTTCTTTTTGCCCTGTTAAAAATCTATACATGCTTTGAATAGTTGAAACTAAAACATGAGCATCATTTGGTTGAGGATTACTAATTTTAGACTCTGGAATTTTTTTTGTATTAATGTTTAAGGTTTTCCATTCTTTTCCTTCTGGAATCCTATTTGCAAAAACTTCATAAATTCTGTCAAACTTCTGACCTGGTTCTGGCTCAAAACTAGCCATTGCTGCTAATGCTTGGTTAGCTAATTCAATTCTATCTACTAGAAATAAGATTCTTTTGAATTTCCCAGATTTTAACATTCTATAAATGTGTGCTAGAACCGCAATTGTCTTTCCTGTTCCTGTAGCCATTCCAATTAACATCTTTCTCTTATTTTTCTGTAAACTATCTTCTACTGCTTGAACAGCCTCTTGTTGATACTATCTTAAAGAATAAGAGTTCTTTTCTTTATTAGACATATAACTCTCTTTTATAGGATTATCAACTAACCAAAGAGGAGCTTTTGTCAGATCTTTTTCTAAATTTTCTATTAATGCCTCAGGTATATGGAATGTTAGAACTTTTTTTGATCTACTATCCTCTTTTCTTAAGTCCTGGAAATAAAATGTTTTTCCATTAGTAGAGTAGATAAAAGGAACTTTAAACTCTCCAAAATCAAAACTGGGTTTTTCTAAGTCTCTTGCATATCTTTTAGCTTGAGTTAAAACCCCATATATTTCTTCATTTTCTTTTTTTGCTTCAACCAATCCGATTACATTTCCATCTACAACAAGAGCATAGTCCACAGGACCTGATTTTGTAGGATATTCGTAGAGAGCATACTTTCCTTTAGGAGGTATTTCTTTCCATGCTTTTAAAACAGACCATCCACTATTATTAAGTGCAGGATCAATTTTCTTATTTCTTGATTTTTTCTCAGGTTTTTGTCTATATTTTCTATAGTTATTACTCATGTATTTATCATGAAAAGCAGTTATAAAAAGTTATCTTAGAATAAATTTTTGAAAGAAACAGCAACCTATTTAAACTCCAAGCACCTTTACCTTCTATAAAAACAAAAAAGAGGCAAAGAAGAACTAAAAATGATTTCAAATTTTATATTCATAAAAAAGGAGGGAAAAATAAGAACTGCCCCAGCTTTTACCAAAAGCAGCCGAAAGCTCGATGCCCAGTCGGTGCATCGAGACGATTTCACTGCCCAAACCGGGATTTGAAGCATTTATGCTTCCATGCCCCCGCCGAGATTCGAACTCTCCTCATTCAAATCTCAGAAACAAATATTATAATCTTGGAATCTTATTCCGAATTTTCAATTCCAAAGATGCCCCCACCGAGATTCGAACTCGGGTCTCCACCGTTCTCCTTCACCCCACAGAAAATCTTTATGAATTTCTGGATTAGCAGGCATCCAAGAGGATGGAGTTTATCATCTCATCGACTAAAACTCCCTGCTTGAGAGGGTGGTATCCTTGGCCTCTAGACTATGGGGGCTTGCATATATAGAATTAAACCAGTTTAAAAATCTAATCAAAATCTTAAATCAATTTGGTAATGATAAATCCGACAGAGCGATGGACATAGATTATGCTATAGGAAATGCGCATATGGGTATTTTCAAATCACCCAACACTCATCTCCAAAACATTATTTGTTTTGTCATATTCTATTAATTTATTTTCAGAATCAATTATGAATTTTATTTCTGATGTGCTCCGCGACGGCAGCTTGAGATTTTCAACTTTTAAAATCTGCCCTGCCTCAACAGAAATGGTTTCAAAAGAAAAAGATTTTATTTCTTTATCTCCTGAGTAAACTGAAAGGGAAACTGCCTGCGCAGGAATCAACCCCTTGTTTTTGAGAGTAATCTGGAAATCAAGATAAGAGCCCTTTTTAACTGCAGTGATATTTCCGATATAGAGTTCAGAAAGAGGCTCAATTGAATACAATGAATTAATTGTTTCAATAATCTCATCTGTAATTTTCTGTTCGCAGTTTGAAAAATTGTGCATAATATTTGACGGGTCTTTTGAATGGTCAAAACTCAACACATGGAGAAGCTCATGAAGTTCAACAATTGGATAATCACATAAACTTTCCTGGTATAGAAGTATCTGCCCTTTTAGTATCACATTATACAATTCAGTCTGAATAAATTCAGAAGGCCCGCCCTCTCCTGCAAGAAACAGATTTTTTTCTGTTTCAATTGCGTTTTTTGAGCATCTTACTGAGATATCAGAATCTGCCTGTCTCTCATAAAATGAAAGTTTTGTTCTCTGCTCTATGATAATAAATGCTTCCTGCATTTTCTCTCTTCTCTCAACAGGACATGAGGGCTCGATTGAATATGAAATCATTGTGTGGTTAAATCTCATGTTTGGCATAAAAACAGGAGTCTTGCCGTAAGAAACATTTTGCTTTAAATTTTCTGATTTGGAAAAAACACTGAATTCTTCAGGCTCTCCCGGAAAGTTTTGGTAGATAATAAAAATAGCAAAAGATGCAATTCCCATAAGAAGGACTGCAAGAAATGTTATTAACAACCCCTTTATCATCTATGTTTTAGATTTCATGGGTTTTTATATTTTTGGAAATATTGATGAAATTTTTATCTTTATTTTGGTTTAATCTACAGGATGAACTTGTACAACCTAAGCAATACCAGTAATATGGAAACATATTCTGAACAAAAAACCAAAAGTTTATAAAACATTTTTCTCTCAGCAGTTTATGGAAGAAACAGATGAAACACAGGATGACTCTGAAGAGGAAGCTGTAGAATCTGAAGAAGATTCTGCAGACAGTGAATCAGAATCCGGTGTATCCTCTCAAGAGGAAGAAGGTTCTTCTGATGCTTCAGACGAAGCTCCGGAAGAGTCAGATCAGGCAGAATCAGAATCTGACGAATAAAAAGCCTTCTACTAAATTTGATTTAATTTTAAGTGAAGGCCTGCGGGCAGGGAACTCGCAGGGCTTTTTGTTTTGCAATGATTTTTGATGAAAGTAAATATATAACTTATTTAACAATTTCTATTGCTTAACCTTTTCTCGCTGCCTTAGCAGTTTTGTGATTACTAATTTTCATATTTTGCTATTGGCGAATAATCTCTGTTTCATGCGAAATCCAAAAGCTTATATATGCCTTTTTACTTATTGGAATATGGCAGGACCTAAACAAATCGGAGAAATTTCCAATTACTTTGAGCATATTGGTGTCGCAGCAATAAAGCTGTCCGCACCATTGAAGGTTGGAGATAAAATCCAGATAAAGGGCGGAGAGAACACTGACTTTGAGCAGGAAGTTGATAGCATGCAAATCCATCATGAGAAAGTGGAAAAGGCAAAGAAAGGCGATGAAATCGGCTTGAAAGTAAAAGACAAGGTCAGAAAAGGATATAAAGTTTTCAAAGCTTAATTCTAAAATAATTCTTAAACAGAAAGATAGAAT
>Ga0172362_10002886_pt1 | contig 14880 bp, 13 predicted proteins | sample LakKivs1_kivu2a2_FD_114534 | JGI IMG/M metagenome (GOLD analysis project Ga0172362, IMG submission 114534) | Sediment microbial communities from Lake Kivu, Rwanda - Sediment s1_kivu2a2 | ecosystem: Environmental > Aquatic > Freshwater > Lake > Sediment | place: Rwanda: Western Province, Lake...
GCACTGCGGTCCAGAACGCACATACACATACATCACTGACCATGCTGTCGCCATTCAAGGCGGAGACAAGGTCGTTAAGGACATCTGTCATCAACTACTCTTCCTTTCCATGATGTGTACTCGGGTGGCTTTGAAGATCGCATAGACTTCCCTGCCCGCGCGTAAGTCCAGTTCTTCCGACGATGTTCTGGTCACCAAAGCTACTAAACGAAACCCGCAATCCATTTCTACCCGGGCGAGGGGGCCAACTGTGGTTACCAGACCGATTTTAGCCCAAAAAGAGTTCCTCGCCGAACTCCGACTGCTGGACAGGGCCAAAGTGATATCTTCAGGACGGATGCACGCGTATACTTCTTTTCCAGTGGGCCAGTCTGAAACTGCCTCTACCGTATTGCGTCCTGTATTTACCGTTACTATTCCTTCGTTATTGGCAGTTACCACACCCGGCATGATGTTCTCCATACCGACAAAATGGGCCACCTGTTCGTTTTGAGGCGAACGGAATATGTCGGTGGCGTTGCCTGTTTGAGCGAGTCTGCCATCCAGGAGCATGCCCATTCGACCCGCGAGTTGCTGGCCCTGGAACATATCATGAGTCGCCATTATCATGGTGGTGTTGTGCTGCCCGGCGATATACGAAATCAGATGTTCAATCTTCGTGGCGGAAACAGGGTCAAGGTTAGCTGTCGGTTCGTCCAGCAGCAGCACCTCAGGCTCCAGAACCAAGGACCTGGCCAAAGCTACTCTTTGTGTTTCACCTCCGGACAGTGTCCGGGCGTTTCTATTCTTGTAGCCTTCCAATCCGACCGTTTCCAGAATGCGTTCGACTTTCCCGGCAGTCGTGTTCTTGCTTTCTCCCCTCCATCTTAAGCCACAGGCAACATTATCGTAGACACTCAGATTGAATACCTGAGGTTTCTGATGTACAAATGACATGCGGCGGCGCAACTCTAATCTCTGTCTCCCCGACCGGGGGACGGATTTGCCGTCGAAATAGACTTCCCCTGCGCGGGGGAGCTCCAGCAGGCCCATAATGCGTAACAACGTGGTTTTGCCCGCTCCGGTCGGGCCAATCAGGGCGAAAACTTCGCCCTTGCCAACGCCCATGTTTAAGTCCTTCAGTACCTCGCGCGCACCATAGCCGTGGTTTAAATCGACTACCTCTATCAAGGTCATTGTTACCTCTGTTGAAGCCTATTCAGGACGATGTTGATGATGAGCGCCAGGAGCAAAAGGATTACGCCCAGTGCGATTGCCAGCTCCAGGTCGCCCTTGCCTGCCTCCAACGTTATTACGGTGGTAATTACCCTGGTGGCGCCCCTGATGTTTCCACCCACCATCACGGCACATCCGACTTCCGATATAGCCCGACCAAAACCTAACAGCACGGCCGCCAGCACGGCGTACCTCGCCTCTTTCAGCACGAGCCAGCCGGCCTGAAATCCGCTAGCGCCAAGTGAGGTAGCCGTATCTACAATCTCCTTGCTCACCCCGCTCAATGCAGATATGGTCAAACCGAGCAATAAGGGAATGATCAATAGCATCTGCCCGATTGTCATGACAGTGGGAGTAAAGAGGAGGCCGAGATCACCGAGGGGCCCGGCCCGGGAAAACAGCACAAGGACAAACAAGCCAACAAGGACGGTGGGAACGAAGAACAGCGTCTGGATGACATTTGTCAAGGCCCTCTTCCCGCGGAAGTGATGGAAGTGTATCACGCTCGCCAAGGGTAAGCAGATGAGGGCGGCTAGAAGGCACGCCGTCCCTGAAATCCTCAGGGACCTTCCGACTACCTCGATTACTCCCGGGTCGAGGGACACTATGAGTTCTACGGCCCTGGTGAGGCTATGCCATATTTCGGTCAATTGCTCCTACTGGTTCGTTTCGCGGTTTCTGCGCATCGACTTCACACTTACCCGCGCGGGCGACCTTACCATCGAGTCAGGGCAGTCCGCAGATCTCCGGATCCCAGGGGTGGAACAAAGGTTCACCGTATTCGGGCGCACCAAATCCGGCGATTAGAGCCTGGATATCCGGTGCCCTGAGGAAATTCACCAGATTATTGGCCATCTGGTAGTGGCTGCCATTTCTGCAAATGATGGCCGCGTAAACGTTGAGCAGAATGTCCCCCTCGTCTACCAGGGGCACCAGATCCAGGTCACCCTGGTAGGCAAGAAATGTTCCCTTGTCAGTCAGGGTGTAAGCCATGAGCTCATTGGCCATGGCCAGTGTTGCCCCCATGCCCGTCCCGGCTTCGACATACCAACCATCGGCCTCTCCATCCCCAACAACGTCTGCAGTATAGTTGTAGCCGGCCGATGCCCAGATGGCTTTCTCTCTGCCGTGGGTTCCCGATTCGTCCCCTCGAGAGACGAATTTGACCGTATCGGGGTTAGCCTTTCCCTCTTGCTGGATTTTTTGGAAGGCTTCTTGTGGAGCCAGGCTGCCAGTCAGATTACCAATGCCAGCGGGGTCGGCCTCCGGCCCTACGATGATGAAGTAGTTATAGGCCCAGGTCACTCGCTCTGCGCTAAAGTTCTCGGCTATAGCGGCGTAGTTACCGGCGATAAACGCCGCCTCCTTGAGGGGATCATGAACGGTAACGACATCGACGTCGCCGCTCTTGCCCAGTTCCAGGGCCTGACCGGTCCCTCTAGCCGTTATCTGCAGATCGGCGTTGTATCTATCCTCAAATATGGGCTCCAGGTAGTCCCATAATCCAGTGTCGTCTAGGCTGGTGGTGGTTGCTACCCTTAGCACTTCTGGTTCTGTTTGTTCGCCACAGCCGAGGACGGTTGTTAGCAATATGACAATCAAAACGATTGAAGACATCTTGGGTAAGATCTTTTTCATGGGAACCTCTTTTTGCCTTTGGAAAGCTTCCTACAAAACATCAGTTGTCCGGGTCCGAATGGCATGCCCCCGCTAGTTCTTCTTGTTCCTGGTCGGTGAAATGGCTGGCGAAGCAAGGAAGCAGCGGCAACAAAAAAGCACCGTCATAAGAACGGTGCCGTCCAAAAGCCAAGCTCTATTTTCCCTCCTTTCCAACCACGGGAGGCACAGGCATTTCTATCTGTGCCCTCGAGGCCTTGCAGCCCACCGTCTGCTTGCCATGGATTCTCTTTAGGCAAAACAGCTCGGAGAGAGCTAGTACTTAATCCTGCGTATTATACCAGGGGCGAGGCAACGAGTAAACCCCGTACGGTCGTATAGATATGGAGGCAAGTATCGACCAGGAAGGACGATTATCTCTCTTTTATTTTCTTTTCGTCTGCCGCGGCCTCTTTTCCAGCTTCGGCCGCTTCCTCCGTCACCTCCGCCTCGGCTTCCGCCTCGGCCGCCACTGCCTCTTCCACTACCTTCTCCTCCACCTTTTCCACCGGTCGCAGACTTATCTTCGCCACTACCAGGTCCGGCTGGTTGAGGACAGCAATATCTTTGTCGAGGACCACATCCTTAACGCGTATTGCTTGCTCGGTCTCGGTCAAGGAACTGATATCCACCTCGACGCTATTGGGGATTCTTGCCGGCAGACATTCGATGGTTAAGGTTCCAAGCTCGTGGTCCAGCATATTGGCTTTAGACTTCAGGGCCGGAGCTTCTCCGACAAGGAGAATGGGAACCTCCACCCTGATCTTCTCCTCCATCTTGACCTGATAGAAGTCTACGTGGAGCAGCTGTCCCCTTTGCCAGTCTCTGTTGAATTCGCGAATCACGGCAGTCCTCGGCTTCTTCTCCTTGGCGAGCTTGAGGGTAATGAGGCGTGTCTGGCCTGCTCGCTCCAACACTCGCTCAAGTTCGCCGGTGTCGCACTGCAGGGCCAGCGATTCGATACCATGGCCGAACAGGTGCACGGGGGTAACGCCCTGGCGCCGCAAATACTTGACTTTCTTACCGAGAATCTCGCGGTTGGCGACCTTCAACTCAATTGCGTCCATCTTTGACTGCGTAATCATATCAGACTGTGCCTATCGCTGCAACCACACGCGCGCCTCTTGTCACTGGATGACTTCTTTTCTCGCGTTCCCACCCTGAGGGGGACTCAAGAAGGGGTTTCCGGAGAGCTTTTCAGGCCTCGTAACCTAGCTTCCGCAAGGCCTGCTCAAGGTCTGCAGGCAGAGGAGAAGTGAATTCCACGTATTGCCCGGTGGATGGCAGTCGAAAGCCAAGACGATAAGCGTGAACGAATTGCCTGTCAAGATAAGGCGACTTGATTCCGTAGACGAGGTCGCCGATGACGGGATGGCCGATAGCTGATAGATGTACTCGGATCTGATGTGTGCGCCCGGTGACCGGAGTGACTTCAACCAGGGTATAACCGTCCAGGTATTTTCGGACTTGATACCGTGTCGTAGCTTCTTTGCCGGCCTCCACAATCGCCATCCTTTGCCTTCGATGAGGGTCTCGGCCGATTGGCGCTTCGATTATCCCCTGTTCAGGCGATAGCCGTCCCTTGACAAGGACCAGATATCTCTTGATAACGGTGCGGCTTTTGAACTGTGCGGCCACATATTCGCGGGCGGGGTCGTTCTTGGCTATGACCATAAGGCCCGACGTATCTTTGTCTAGTCTGTGGACTATGCCAGGCCTTGTCGGCTCTGCGCCCGCGGCCAGGCCCGGGGAATGGGCCAATACGGCGTTGACCAGTGTATGGCCGGGATGTCCCGGCGCAGGGTGGACCGTCAAACCGGCAGGCTTGTCCGTGACCAGGATATCCCCATCCTCGTAGATGATAGCTAAAGGCGTCGCCTCAGCCGCCGGTCCACCCGGCAAGGGAGGTAGCTTCACTGTAATGCTGTCGGCTTCGTTTAACCTTTGACTTGCTTTTGTGGTTTCTCCATTCACCAGAACGTAACCCTGCTCAATTAGCTTCTGTAAGTACGCACGAGACAACTGGGGAAGCACCGAGGCTAAATACCTGTCGAGACGCGTATGAGAACCGTGATGCCTGAACCGGAATGTCTTAGCTTTGGGGCTTGAGGCCGCGTTCATGTGATTTTCTAGACGCTCCCCACCTGTAGAAATAGTATATGAGTGTGAAGACACCCACAACGAGAGCCGCGTCGGCGACGTTGAAGGCAGGCCAACGAAAGAGTTCGTGCACGTGAAAAGCGATGAAGTCAATTACGTAACCGAGGCGAATTCGGTCTATCAAGTTGCCTACGATTCCGCTGAAAATCAGCGCGAAGGCTATGGCACCCACGTTCGTAACCGGCGGGAAATAGTAAAGAAGCGCCAGGATAGCGATCGAAGCGATAAAGCTGAGAACGATGAAAATCACAACGTGATTGTGAAATAGACCGAAGACAGCCCCGTCGTTCCGAACATAAACCAGGTCGAGAAACCCGGGCACCAACGCGGTTTGAGGGCGATTAGCATTGATCCAGAGCTTGCTTAATTGGTCGGCGGTGATTACCAGGGCCGTAAGAATGATGAATAGCCTTAGTCTGGCTCTGGAGCTTACGGCAGAGACTTTCGATTTGTCTTCACTCACGAAACGTTGGCTTGCCCGTCGCCGTTCCTCCGGAGACGCGCTATCTAGCGGCCTTTGCATCCTTTTCCTGGGCCGCCTTGCACTTCATGCATAAGCTTGCTTGAGGTATGGCTTCGAGGCGGGCTCGTTCTATGGGCTGCCCGCAGGAGTCACACAATCCATAGGTGCCGGCTTCGTATTTCTGTATGGCGTGCTCAACCTCGTTCAGAGACTCCTCCAGCCTTTTGATCGAGGCCAGCCTCTTCTCCAGTTCGGAAGCCTCGTCGGCTCCTTCCTCTCTCTTGCCGAACGGGCTGCCTTCTTTTCTCTCCGGCGACGGCTGACCGAGAGCTCTCAACTGTTCGAGCTTGTCCTGGAGCTCCGCTCTCTCTTTCTTCAACCTTTCATAAAGTTCAGCGAACTCTGTCATTTCTTGCCCTCCCATGGTGTACAGCCATCCGGCACGAAGATTTCCAACGGACGGTGCCAGGCTCGCGGTCTCAGTCGGGCTCTGCAAACACCTTCCCGATGTCGGAATGTAATGAGTCCCCGAGTTTCTTCACGGCCTGATATCTGATTCGGTTGACTTCCTTCTGCCTTTTTTCAAATTCTGTCCGGGAATAGAGCTTCTCAGGATGCAGATAGATGTCGTCCATGTACCTTATCGCTTTGGGCACCTTGAAGCCTGTCGGAGAGTCCAACCAGTCCTCAAGGCCTCCCCTCAGCAAGGAATCCAGAATCGCCAGGGTGAATTCCAGTCTTATCTCTTTGTAGCGTTCCCCTTCCCCTATCCCTCCGGTGTTCATGAGGCAGTAATTTAGATGAGGGATACCTTTTATTATGTCATAAAATCTGTTTGCGTGCTCGGCCAGGTCTCCGGCCATGAAGGGGTCGTAGAAAAACTCGCTCCTTATTTTGCCGGCCTGGGTCGGGTCGCCGGCCGAAGATTCCATCGCCTGCCCCAACACCATATAGGCGGCGGCCTGTTCCCGGCTCAGCCTTGATATCGCCGGAATCAGGGGCCCCCTGGTGATAATAATCAGATTGTCAATCCTGTTCACGTCCACGTAAGGGCTGGCATGCAGGAAGTCTCTTCTCCGGACTACCGCCCTGCCGTTGGACGTCTTCTCCAGATTGTAGAAGTCGAAATCGCCATCTTCGGTCAAGTGAACGTTTTCGCAAACGGTGTCGGGCTTCAAGAGTCCATAGAATATTTCGATTTGTTCCCCCGGGTTGACACCTTCTGTCTTTACGAATATTCCGCCGCCTTCAAAGCCGTGGAAGGAACCGTCGGGCATGAGGGTTCCCCCGTCGTCCTGAACAAGCCATGATTTCTCCTTCCCTTTTCTGGCCAAAATCTTGCCTGTGGTAGTGGTCTTACCGTTGGCGCTCAGCGCCACTAGCAACGTCCTTGCCAGCCGGTAGTCACCGTGAGACGACTGGAGGTAATCTTCTCTGCAACCGGCATGCAAGAAGATGCCTCCTCTTCTCGTTTTGGCTATCCAGTCCTCGGCAGCGAAAACCCCTTTCTTGAATTCGCCGATGTAGTTGCCGTTCCTGATTATCTTGACAAACCTCCCGTCATTAAGCATGGCCAATCTGATGGTGATATCTTTCTCTGGAAGCGACTTTGGCTGATTAGTCTCGAAAGCCTCATCGGCGAAGAATAAAATGTAGTAGGTAGGTTTCTTAACCTCCCCTTTGGGGAATAAGAACAGATTCTTTCCTCCATAGGCGACGTGGGCGAAGCGCTCGGGAACAATTAGCCTGACGGTGGTGTTGCTGGTCTCGTTGCCCACAACGCAGTCTACGGAGATCAACCTTTCTTTGCCCAGGGCTCTTTCACATTGAGTCAGCAGCCTGAGTTCATCCTCTCCGAATGGATGGTCAACACTGTTCCTGGTGAACATTGCGGACCTGGAAGTGGGCTCACTCTGGGCAACGAAGTTTCCATATATCGATTGCCTGACCCCGGGCTGCTTTGCTACAAGGACGCGCAGTTCGTCATCGGAGGGGTTATGGGTCAACCGCTTTTCCTCCCGGGCCTTCTGCCAGATTCTGTCAGCGGTTACGATGAATTGTTCTAGCTCAAACACTGGTATCACGCTCCTCGAGAAAAAGTAACCTCGCGCTCCAAAATCAGGGAAAGGAGACTAATGTCGGCGCCTAGACCTCGCGGAACTCCCCCTCCACCGTGCCCTCATCTCCGCCACCGGGTCCTTCTCCGCCGGGCTTCTCTCCACCGGGCGGCTGCTGACCGGGCTGCTGGTAGACCGACGACCCGACCTTCTGCATGGTCTGGGATAGCGCTTGCACGGCGTTGCGGATGGCGCTGACGTCACTCCCCTGGAGGGCTGATTTGACAGCGGCCACCTTGGCGTCCACTTCTTGTTTCACATCGGCGGGTATCTTGTCCGCGTGGTCGCGGAGGGTCTTTTCCGCCGTGTAGGCGAGGCTGTCCGCGGAGTTGCGCACCTCGACTTCCTCTTTGCGTTTGGCATCCTCGGCGGCGTGCTGCTCCGCTTCTCGCCTCATCTTCTCTACCTCGTCTTTGTTCAAACCGCTGGAGGCGGTGATGGTAATCTTCTGCTCTTTTCCCGTACCCTTATCTCGGGCGCTGACATTAAGAATACCGTTGGCATCAATGTCGAAAGTCACTTCAACCTGAGGTATGCCTCGCGGCGCCGGCAGGATACCATCGAGAACGAAACGTCCCAGTGTGCGGTTATCGGCGGCCATGGGGCGTTCGCCCTGAAGGACGTGTATCTCGACGCTCGGCTGGCTGTCACTGGCAGTGCTGAAGATCTGGCTTTTCGAAGTAGGTATGGTCGTGTTCCTGGAGATAAGTGGCGTGGCGACCCCGCCCAATGTCTCTATCCCCAGAGTCAGCGGTGTGACATCAAGGAGGAGAATCTCTCCCACCTCACCTTTGAGCACTCCGGCCTGGATGGCGGCGCCCATAGCTACCACCTCGTCAGGGTTGATCCCCTTCGACGGCTCCTTGCCGAAAAACTGTTTCACCTTCTCTTGAACTAAGGGCATCCTGGTCTGGCCGCCGACAAGGAGGACTTCGTCAATCTGGCTTGAGTTCAATCCGGCGTCCTTCATCGCTTGCCGGCATGGCCCCAGAGTCTCCTCTACCAAATCCATGACCAGTTGTTCCAATTTGGGGCGGGTCAAGCTAATAGTGAGGTGCTTGGGCCCAGAGGCATCGGCCGTGATGAAGGGCAGACTTATTTCAGTCTGTTGCACGGTGGAGAGTTCGACCTTCGCCCGCTCTGCTGCCTCCTTGAGACGCTGCATCGCCATGCGGTCATTTCGCAGGTCTATTCCCTGGTCACGCTTGAACTCGCTAGACAGCCATTCTATGATTCGCTGGTCGAAGTCATCGCCGCCCAGGTGGGTATTGCCGCTGGTGGACTTGACCTGAAAGGTGCCCTCTCCTATCTCCAGAATAGAGATGTCGAAGGTGCCTCCGCCGAGGTCGTATACTGCGATGGTTCCTTCCTTCTTCTTGTCGGCTCCGTAAGCCAGTGCGGCGGCGGTCGGCTCATTGATGATGCGGAGAACACTCAGTCCGGCGATTACACCGGCGTCCTTGGTCGCCTGCCGCTGGCTGTCATTGAAATAGGCCGGTACCGTGATAACTGCTTCCGTCACCTTATCGCCAAGATAGGCTTCGGCATCGGTCTTCAGTTTCTGTAATATCATCGCCGATATTTCCGGCGGTGTGTACTCTTTTCCACCCATGATTACCTTGACTTCGTTATTGGGACCGCGAGTCGTCTTATACGGCACGCGCTTGGCGTCGTCTTCCACGGGCAATTCTCTGCCCAGAGGTTCTCCCCATTTTCTTCCCATGAAGCGCTTGATGCTGTAGATTGTGTTTTCCGGGTTGACGACAGCCTGGCGCCTGGCGACCTGGCCCACTAATCGTTCCCCGTTCTTGCTTATTGCCACTACCGAAGGGTACAAGTTAGAGCCTTCGGAACTGGGGATAAGCTTCGGCTTGCCACCCTCCATGACGGCGACCTCGCTCAGTGTTGTTCCCAGGTCGATACCTACTGCTTTAGCCATGTCATCTCTCCTCTGAGTTTTCCTCCTCGGTACTATTCTTCTTGCCCGCACCCACCATAACCATGCTGGGACGAAGCAATTTGTCCTTAAACTTATAACCTTTGCGGATTTCCTCCACGACTATTCCCTCTTCCCCGTCCATTTGGCCGGCTGCTTCGTGAAGGTAGGGATCAAATGGTTCTCCCTTCGTTTTGATTTCAGCGAGTCCCTTCGCTTCTAAAGCAGTTTTGAGTTTATTATAGATAAGTCTTATGCCTTTAGTCCAGTTGTGCTCGTCGAGCTCAGCTGGCACAGAAGTGAGTGCTCTTTCGAAATCATCCAATACGGGGAGCAGCTCCAGCAGAAGCGTGGTATTGGCGAACTCGACTGTCTCCGAGTTCGCCTGTTCGGAGCGTTTTATGAAATTCTCGAGGTCTGCCTGGCATCTCTGCCAGCTGGCCAAATATCTCTCCGCCTTTCCCTTTTCCCCGGCCAGAGCCTCCTGCAGCGCTTCAATATTGTCGTCCTTAGCTTCAGCTCGCTCAGTTTCTTCTTCGACTACTTCATCGTCCTCATCCAACGTCAGCCCTCCTTTAGATATACTCAGCCACTGAGTTGCTTAGCAATGTTGACAGGCAGTTAAGCGAAGAGATAGCCCTGGCGTAATCCATTCGTTTCGGGCCAATGACTCCCACGATGCCCCTGGCCGTATCAACCAGTCCGTACTGACTGGCAACCAAGCTCAAGTCCTGTAATGCCGGCTCGGGATTCTCCTCGCCGATGAGCACCTTTACCCCGCGCTGGCTGGATTCCCGGCCAAACATATTTCTGAGCCAGTCCTCACCTTCCAGCACCTCCAGAATCCCCAGTATCCTTGGACTGCCGGCAAACTCCGGCTGGCCCAGGAGCAAACGCAGCCCTTCGAGATAAGGCGGGCCGTATTCCATCTTGTCCTCGGCAGCCATAATCTCCACGAGGGATTCCGATAACTGCCTTTCCTCACAAGACAGTCCCTCTCTCTTGACCAAGATCTCGCTGCCGGTCATCCCCCCATAAACGTAAGTCAATTTATTGGCCAGTTCCGTTAGCTCGTCCTGGCTGACTCTCTTACTGAAAGACAGCACCTGCCGCCTGACTTTTGCCTCATGCAGAACCACGATAAGCAGGGCCATGAAATCCTGTAGCGCTACCAGGTCGAGATGCTTGAAACGGCAGCGGACGGCCTTAGGAGTGGTAATCACGACAAGGTTATGCACAAGGCGTGCCAGAAGGGCCGCCACCGCTTTCAGCCATTGCTCCAGCTCCTCTTTTGCTTCCTGGGATATCTGACGGACCAGATAGTCCTCGACACCGGGAAGCTCAACGGCCTCACCTATCAGCTCCACATAATAGCGGTAGGCCTTGTCCGTAGGCACGCTTCCGGCGGAGTGGTGGGGATGGACAACGTATCCCTCTCGTTCCAGATAGGCCGTATCGTTGCGGATAGTAGCCGGGCTTACCTTGAGGCCGTACTTCTCGACGATGGCATTAGAGGATACCGGTGTTGCCCCGGTGATGTAATCTTCGATTATGGCCCTGAGAACAGTCTCTCTTCTTTCTCGCACAGCCATTTAGCACTCTCACCTTTCGATTGCTAAATAGGATAATCTAGCACCGTAGCCACGTTCTGTCAACGGTGTGGCGGAGCCCCGGTCCGAAGGACTTTAGTATTGACTGAGAATGAAATTCTGAGTATTATTATAGCACTTAAGTGAAGACCCCGAAGGCGCTGTCCCTGGCGCAGACTGATAGCGAAGTAGCTCGAATCCTGAGCTTGGAAGCGGCCAGGCAGACCGGTACCATCAATCTTATCGCCTCCGAGAACTATGCCAGCCGGGCGGTGCTTGAGCCCCAGAGCTCGGTCCTGACTGACAAGTACGCTGAAGGATACCCTGGCCGCCGTTACTACAGCGGCTGTGTCTACATGGACGAAATTGAAAGTCTAGCTAACCAAAGGGCCAGGGACCTGTTCAAAGCCGGGCACAGCAACGCTCAGCCTCACAGCGGCAGCCAGGCCAATATGGCAGCCTATTCAGTTTTGGTGGAACATGGAGACACCGTCATGGGTATGAGCCTCAGCCATGGCGGGCATCTCACTCACGGTGCTGAGGTCAATTTCTCCGGGAAATGGTACAACTTTGTCCACTACGGGGTTGACCGCAAGACCGAGATGCTGAATTACGATGAGATTGAAAAGCTGGCGCTGAAACATAAGCCCAGACTAATCATAACCGGGGCAAGCAGCTATTCGCGTGTCATAGATTTTGAAAGGTTTCGCTATATAGCTGATAAGGCCGGGTCTAAGCTGCTGGTTGACATGGCTCATATAGCAGGGATAGTGGCGGCCGGGCTTCATCCTTCTCCCGTGCCCCATGCGCAGATTACCACCTCGACCACTCAAAAGACCTTGCGCGGTCCTCGAGGCGGCTTTATCTTGTGTGATGAAGAACTGGCTTCAGCCGTTGACTCTGCGGTCTTCCCCGGGATGCAGGGCGGCCCTTTCATGCACGTCATCGCCGCCAAGGCCGTATGCTTCCTGGAAGCCATGCGGCCGGAATTTGCTGATTACCAGAAATCAGTGCTGGAGAACGCTCGCGTTCTTGCTTTGGAACTTCAGAGGTACGGGATGCGCATCGTTGCCGGCGGCACGGACAACCACATGGTCCTTGTTGACCTCTCTCGTCAGGGGATGACTGGCAGAGATGCTGAAGAAGCTCTGCTGGCCGCGGGCATCGCGGTAAACAGAAACGTCATTCCTTACGAGACCCAGCCGCCACGGGTTACCAGCGGCATCAGGATGGGTACTCCGGCTGTCACCACGAGAGGCTTTGGCCCGGAGGAGATGAAGCGTGTCGCTTCTTTCATTGCCAGGGTGCTTTCTGCCTCGGCGGACAAGCGGGTGCAGGAGCAGGTCCACGGGGAGGCGACGGAGATGTGCCGGCAATTCCCCATTCCCGGGCTGACGTAAGATACCTCGTTGAGCTTTTTGCCTTACCCCGCAAGCTGGGCCCGGGAAACAGCAGTGCTTTCGTGCTATAATCAGGTTACTATTTCAATAGCTAAGACATAGCTGTGGATGAGTTAAAAGTATTCAGCGGCACTGCCCACCCCGCCTTGGCAAGGTCCGTATGTGACTACCTGGGCATACCTCTGGGTGAGGCTGACGTGTTCCAGTTTAGCAACGAGAACATTTTTGTGCGTATCCTCGAGAATGTCCGGGAACGAGACATCTTTGTCGTTCAGCCCATTTGCTCTCCGGTCAACAGGAGCCTGGTTGAGCTACTCATCATGCTCGACGCCTTCAAGCGGGCGTCGGCGGGACGAATTACCGCTGTCGTTCCCTACTACGGATATAGCCGAACCGACAAGAAAGACCAGCCCAGGGTCCCTATCACGGCCCGGCTGATCGCCGACCTGATGACTACGGCGGGGGCTAATAGACTGTTGACCGTAGACCTTCACGCCCCTCAGATTCAAGGGTTCTTCACCATACCCGTGGATGAGCTCACCGCCCGGCCCATGCTGGGGCAGTATTTCAAGAAAAAGGGTCTGGATAACCTGGTGGTGGTGGCCACCGATATCGGCATCTCCAAAGTGGCCCGCGATATGGCCGCCAAGCTCAGGGCCCCGCTGGCCATCATGGAGAAAAGGCGCGTGGGGAATGCCGATACCAGCGAAACGCTCAACGTAATCGGTGAGGTCGAGGGAATGCGCGCGCTCACGGTTGACGACGAGATTGATACCGCAGGTTCTCTGGTTGGGGTGGTAAATGCGCTGCTTAAACATGGCGCCACTGAAGTTTATGCCTGTTGCACTCACCCCGTCCTCTCGGGTCCGGCCATTCAGAGGATAGCCGAGAGCCCGGTGAAAGAGGTGATAGTTGCCGATACCATACCTGTCAACGACGACAAGAAGCTGGATAAGATCACAGTCTTACCTATAGCCTCACTTATCGGGGAAGCGATTCATCGCATCCACACGGGCCTGTCGGTGGGAGCGATGTTCGAGTGACAGCCTGCCGGAGAAATCCAAAATCCTAAGCACGAAATACTAAACAATACGAAAGCCCGAAACTCCAATGACGGAAACGTACCGGGTTCTGGATTTTGAGAAATTGGATTTTGAATTTGTTTCGATTTAGGAATTAGAAATTAGGTTTTTGTCGAAGATGCTTAAGTGGCTTGGTAATCTCATTGACTCCAACGAGAGAGAGGTTAAGCGCCTCCAACCTCTGGTTGATGACATAAACTCGCTGGAGCCCGACTTTGAAAAACTCAGCGTCGCTGAGTTAAGGGCCAAGACCGATGAGTTCAAGGCGCGACTGAAGGACGGCGAAGGCCTGGATGAGATTCTGCCCGAGGCTTACGCCGCGGTCAGAGAAGCAGCCAAGCGGACCATAAAGCAGAGACATTTCGACGTCCAGCTGATAGGAGGTATTGTCCTTCACCAGGGAAAGATAGCGGAAATGAAGACCGGTGAGGGGAAAACGCTGGTGGCTACCCTGCCTCTGTATCTTAACGCGCTTGCCGGACAGGGCTGCCATCTGGTCACCGTCAACGACTATCTGGCCAGGCGCGACTGCTACTGGATGGGTCCTATTTACCACGCGCTGGGCATAAGCGTGGGTGCTATCACGGCCATGCAAAACCAGGACAATCCTTTCCCTTCTTACATCTATGACCCCGAGTTTGATTCCGGCGATGCGAAGTGGAAACACCTTCGTCCCGTTGCCTACCCTCCTAACCGCCCGCAGGAAGGGCGCCGCCAGGCCTATCAAGCAGATATAACCTACGGCACCAACAACGAGTTCGGTTTCGATTACCTCAGAGACAATATGGTCTGGGACCTGTCCCAGTGCGTCCAGCGTTCCCTGAGCTATGCCATCGTTGATGAGGTTGATAATATTCTTATTGACGAGGCCCGAACACCGCTCATCATCAGCGGCGCAGCCGAGGAAGCAACCAAGAAATACTACACCTTCGCCCGGTTGACCGGTCAGCTCAAGAAAGAGGAAGACTACTCTGTTGACGAGCGTACTCGTACCGCCAGCCTTACCGAGGAGGGCATGAACAAGATGGAGAAGGGGTTGAAGAGGGAAGGCTTGCTCAAAGCCCCCCAACTTTACGACCCTTCCAATTACTTCGTTACTCAATATCTGCAGGCCGCCCTTAATGCTCACGCCTTGTTCAGGAGAGATAAGGACTATGTGGTCAAGGACGGGCAGGTCATAATCGTGGACGAGTTCACCGGCAGATTGATGTTCGGCCGCAGGTACTCCGAGGGACTGCATCAGGCCATCGAGGCGAAAGAGA
>Ga0172362_10002891_pt1 | contig 14879 bp, 5 predicted proteins | sample LakKivs1_kivu2a2_FD_114534 | JGI IMG/M metagenome (GOLD analysis project Ga0172362, IMG submission 114534) | Sediment microbial communities from Lake Kivu, Rwanda - Sediment s1_kivu2a2 | ecosystem: Environmental > Aquatic > Freshwater > Lake > Sediment | place: Rwanda: Western Province, Lake...
CTACTTCTTCAAGGCGGAGAAGACCGGCGAGTACTACCTCATCGCCGGCGGCACCTCCTACAACCTGATCAAGCTGAACGGCCTCGACAAGCTCCAGCCGCTGAAGGGCGAAACCTTCACCTACACGGCCAGGAACCTGGCCGCCGCCGAGCGCCTGCAGCAATCACGCGTGGCCGCCGCCGCGGCCGCCAAGACGCTCGCCATCACCCGGCTGGCGGCCGCGCCGACCATCGACGGCAAACTGGACGAGTTCCCGAAGGACGCCTTCGTCGAGTGGGGCGCCGGGCAGTACAAGGCACGCGGGGCGCTGGCCACCGACGGCACGCGGCTATACATGGCCTACGATGTCAGCGGCGACCAGAACCCGATGGTAAACGCCGGACAGGATATCACCCACCTCTTCATCACCGGCGACTCGGTGGACCTGCAGCTCGGTACCAACCCGGCGGCCGACCCCAAACGGGGCGAGCCGGCGGTGGGCGACCTGCGCCTGCTCATCTCGGTCATGGATGGGAAACCGGTGGCGGTGCTCTACCGCTGGAAGGTGGCCGGACAGAAGCGGCCGCAGACCTTCAGCAGCCCGTGGCGCAACATTTCCCTCGACTGGGTGCAGCCACTGGAGGAGGCCGAGATCAGCATCGTGCGCCGCAACGGCGGCTGCACCGTCGAGGCAGCCGTGCCGCTTGCAACGCTGGGCTTCAAACCGGAAGCCGGCAAGAGCTATAAGCTCGACCTGGGAGCCATCTTCTCCGATGCCACCGGAACCAACCGGGCCGCCCGCGTCTACTGGTCGAACAAGGCCACCGGCCTCGTCAACGACGTCCCCGGCGAGATCATGGGCAATCCCAACCTCTGGGGCACGGCGAGCCTGGCGCCGTAAGGAGCATATCCATATGTACCCACTGAACGCGCCTGCTGTCTATGCCCATGAATCGGTGATGGGGAACCCCGTCTACCGTGCCCGCGTCAAGCGTGTCGTCGCCGCGTCGTGCGGAGCGCGAGATCGATCGCGTCGGCGGCGTCCCGCTGCCAGTCCCGCATGAGTAATGCAACTGGGGCACGGCGCGCCTGACCCAGTAACACGGTCCAGCACGGGCCCTGCGTCGATGCAGGGCACGGGCGAAACGAGGACAGAACTTGCCAGACAGACCAAGAACGATGAACGGTTGGCAACTTGACAAGGAGACCTGTCAGATGGATATGAACACACTGCCCCGAATCGCGCTGGCGCTGCTGGCCCTGTGGCCATTCGCCTCCGCCCTCGCCACCTCGACGATCAACTTCGGCGTCCACGCCGTCCCCCGTCCCGGGCCGGTGGTGATCGACGGCAAGCTCGACGACTGGGACCTCTCCGGCCGGATCCTGATCTGCTCGGACGTGGAGACCCTGCGCGACACCCGCTCCGGCGAGGTCGCCTTCATGTACGACGCGGAGAACCTCTACTGCTCGGTCCACTTCAAGAGCTCCAAGCCGATGGCCAATGTGCACAACCCGAAAGTTGACAACTTCGGCTGGGCGGGCGACAGCATGCATCTGCGCTTCGTCACCGACAAGCTCGCCGGTCTCACCGCCTGGTATTACGCCGCCAACAAACAGCCCCATCTCTCCTTGGGCTACGGCAAAGGCAACGATCCCTTCTGTGACGGCGGCAAGGAATGCTTCCAGGTCGACGGCTGGAAGCTGGAGGGGGGCGCGGAGATGGCCTTCCTCAAGGACGCCGACGGCAAGGGGTATGTCATGGAGTTCAAGCTCCCCTGGGCGCTGATCACCAACACCCGCCGCTACGCGCCCGGCGAGGAGCTGGCCTGCGGCATCGAACTGCTCTGGGGCGACGGGGCCGGCGGCTTTGCGCAGGCCCGCGTGGCCGACAACGTCCCCATCGGGCAAGTGCCCGGCGGCAGCTTCTACCGCGATCCGAAGCAGTGGGGGCCGCTGTATCTGGAGAAGACCGGCAACCTGAAGCTCCCGCCCGCCGCCTGGGAGCTCAAGCTCGCCGGCCGCAAACCCGCCAACTCGGTGAAGATCCGCTACCAGTTGCCGGCCGCCGGCGCGCTGCCCCAGACCTACCGAGTGACCCTGGCCCTGACCGACCCGGCAAACCCGGACTGGATCGTCAGCCAGCCGGTCTGCGGCGCGGTGCGCACTGTCACGGCCGAGAACAAGGGCGTCTTCGAGGATGAGTGGAACGGGCTCGACGACAACTTCATGCCCCTGCCCGCCGGAAAGTACGGCGTCAAAGGCATCTACATGCCCGCGCGCCAGTGGGCGATCAACGGCGAATACCACTCGCTCATCCCCAAGCTCGCGGCCGCGCCCGGCGACTCATGGTTCCCCACCCGCGCCGAGGAGGACAAGCTGCCCTGGTTTTGGGCCGCCGGCGAAGCCATCGCGGCGGTCGCCGTCGCTCCCAACGGCACCGCCGCCTTCCTCTCGCAATATGCCGAGGGCGACGCCTGCTGGCTGGCGGACCTGAACAAGCTCATCAACTGGCACCAGGTGATCAAGAACTACTACGCCCAAGGCCCCAACACCTGCGTGGCCACCGACGGCGAGGCCATCTGGGCTGACTGCTACTGGGGACCTCAGAAGCCCAACTTCGTCTTCCGCGTCGACGACGCCCCGTTCGGTGACAAGCCCGGGGTCAACAAGTACAAGAAGACCTACCATCCCGACGGCCGGGTGACCGCCTTGGCCGCCTGGCGCGACCCGGCCAGCCGCAAGCGTTTTCTGTACCTGGCCCAGAGCGGGAACGCCCAGGACGTGCGCGTGCTGGACGGCGACACGGCGGCGGAGCTGGCGCGGCTGCCGCTGCGCAACCCGCAGGGGCTCTGCGTGGTCGGCGGGCAGCGCCTGGTGGTCCTCCATCAGGACGACGGCCAGGGGGTGGTCGTGAGCGAGGTGGCGCTGCGCGACGGCGTGCCGGCCGGCCAGCCGCAGCGGCGCTTTACCGTGCCCGGCATCGCCTTTCCGAAAACGCCGCCAGCCGGCGCGCAGGGGCTCTTCGACATCCAGGCCGATGCCCGCGGCTTCTACTATGTCAGCGACCGGCGCGGGAACCAGGTCTACCGTCTTAACGGCGCCGGCGCGGTGACGCGCCGTTATGGTCGGGCCACCGCCCAGCGCCCGGGCCACTATGACCACCGGGTGTTCATGTCCCCGGGCAAACTGGCCCTGTGGACCAACCCGCAGGGCCAGGACCGGCTCCTGGTGGTGGAAAATGCCTTCCCCCGCGTCAGCGAGTGGTCGGTTGAGGGCAAACTCCTGCGCGAGTGGGTTCTCGGCATCATCGGTGACGGCGGCTACTGCGCCGATCCGGATCGGCCGAACGAGATCTACGTCCAGCTCCCCAACCTCAGCGACACCGGGCGTGGCCTGGCGCGCTTCCGGGTGGACTACGCGACCGGCGCCTGGCAGGTGGACGCGGTGTGGCCGGAGGTCGGCGGGTACGGGAAGCCGGCAGGCGAGTTCCCGGGCGGCCTGTGGCGCCCGCGGATCGTCAAGGCCCAGGGACGGCAGTACCTGGTCGCCGCGCGAGCGTCCCACGACAAGTACGGCTACATGGTCTACCGCCGCCAGGGCGACGACTGGACCCCGTCGGCCGCGCTCATCCCCGTCGATTCCAAGTGGTACTGGTGGCATGACGCCAACGGCGACGGCAAGCTGCAGGAGAGCGAGTACCTGGACAATCCCACCGACCTGCCCTCACGCCCCGGCTACTGGGGGGACACCTGGCTCGATGACCTATCGCTCACCTGGATTGCGGGCGGCAGCGACACGGTTTGGCGGACCGCGCCCACCGGTTTCGACACGTTCGGCAACCCGATCTTCAACGGCAAGGGCTGGACCAAGCTGTTCACCGACAGCGTCTATGCTGCGCGGAAGGCGGGGACGGCCGACGCGCTCTACGGCGGCAATGAGCAATCCACCGCCTTCTCGGGCGACTGGCAGTGTCTGGCCGGCTCGATGCAGGAGGGCTTCTTCGTCAATGCGCGCGGCGGCGCGAGTTTCGGCGCCAACGAGGGCACGCAGTACAAGATCTCGCGCTACGTCCCGGATGGGCAGGGCGGTTTCCGTATGAAATGGCGCGTCGGCCGGGCCATGTACGCCCACGGCTCGCTGCCGGCGCCCGGCGACATCGCCGGCAGCATCTTCATCAGCCCGCCGGTCAACGGCCTCTTCGGCGTGATGGACTCGAGCTATGGGTTCTATTGCATCTATACCACCGACGGCCTGTACGTGGACACGCTCTTCGTCGACGGCACCCGTTACCCCGATCTCGGCGGCGTCTTCCGCCTGGGCGGCGAGAACTTCAGCGGCGCCCACTTCCTCAACCGCGACAACGGCAAGGTCTATGTCGCGATGGCGGCCAACCATCCGGCGACGCTCTTCGAGGTGGAGGGGTGGACCGCCACCGGCAATCCCGCCCGCCCGCTCAAGGTGGCCGACACCGTGGTCACGCTCACGCCCGACGCCATTGCCCCGCCCTCCGAGGCCGCGGCGAGCATTCGCGGGATCACGCTCGAGCGCACCGCCGTCTTCGCCAAGGCGCCGGCCGGCGGTCCCGCGCTCGACGGTTCGCTGACCGGCTGGGAACAGGCCACGCCGATCACCTTCAAGGCCGATGAGCAGCAGCAGGTGGAGGTCCGGCCGCTCTACGATACCGACCATATCTATCTGCGCGTCCAGGTGCGGCTGCCCCGGCCGTTTGGCGCGGTGGCGCCGGATGCGATCCGCGACGCCTTCACCCACAACTACAATGCCGACACGGTGAGCTTCTACCTGCAGGGCGACCCGGCGGCCAAGGCGGCGGTCAGGGGCGACGAAGGCCGCCCGGGCGACGTGCGCGTGGTCCTGGCGCTGGTCAAGGAGGCTGGGCAGGTGCGGCCGGCGGCGTTCGCCCTCTATCCGAAGTGGCTCGGCGCCGGGCCGGCCAGCCCGATCGAGTATGTGTCCGCCGTGACGCCCGTCCGGTTCGAGCACGCGGCGGAGTTGAAGGACGTGCCGCTGGGCTTCGCGGCGGCCCCGGACCAGAAGCAATACACCATCGCCATCGCCCTGCCACGCACGGCGCTGCCGCCGCTGCCGCCCCTGGGCCCGGAAGTGAAGACCACGGTGAACTTCGAGGCCACCCTGGGCGGTCACAACAAGTTCTGGTGGGCCAACATGAACGGCGCGAACAATCGCGAAACCTGGGATGTGCCCACCGAGGCGCGGCTCTACCCCGCGTCCTGGGGCAAGGCCGAGTTCCGGTAAGCCATGACGGCAGTCGAGACAGTAATTCTCAACAAAGGAGACCTATCAATGATAATGACAAAAGGCAAGAGCTCGAACTCCCGGCGAAACGGGACACAACTGCCCCGATTAACGCGATTGACTGGCCTGCTGGCCCTGGCCATCTGCCTGGCGTGTTCCGCGCCGGCGGCGGAGACCGTCCCGGCGACGGTCTCCTACAGCCTGCCCACCGACGGGCCGTTGCCGAAGACCTACCGGGTGACGCTGGCGATCACCGCGCCGGATAACCCGGACTGGATCGTCAGCACCTTCGTGGCCGGCGCGGCGCGCACGGTGACCGCCGAGAACAAAGGTAAGTTCACCGAGACATGGGACGGGCTGGACGAGAACTACATGCCGGTGCCGCCGGGCAGCTACGGCGTCAAGGGCATCTACATGCCCGCGCGCAAGTGGGAGATCACCGGCGAATACCATTCGCTGATCCCCAAGCTGGTCGCCGGCGCGGGGGACTCGTGGTTCCCCACCCGCGACCAGGACACGAAGTATCCGTGGCTTTGGGCCGCCGGCGGACGCTCGATGCTGGACATCAGCGTCGCCCCCGCCGACAGCGGGCGCAACGGCATCGCCGCGATCTACCATCATTACATCGAGTGCGGCTTGAATCCTTTACTGCTCGACCTCAACAAGCCGATCGGCCACGAGCAGATTCTGGCCGGCTACGGCTCGGGCGGCGCCGCAGGCGGCTGGGCCACCGCCACTGACGGCGAGCTGGTTTGGTGTCTGTGCGACAACGGCGGCATCCCCTTCCTCTACCGCGCCGACGGCAGACGGTTCGGCGCCGGCCGCGCCCACTACCGCCGCGACGTCTACATCCCCCGCGGCGAACCCACCAGCATTGCCGCCTGGCGCGACCCGGCCACCGGCAAGCGCTACGTGTACCTGGCCCAGGAAACCGCGCTCGACCCGGCCGACCTCCCCTGGCAGTTCCGCAGCGGCAAGGTCAGCGCCTGGGAGCGCGGCCCAGACTGGAAGGCCACCGAGGGCAACAACCTGGTGATCCTCAACGGCGAGGATGCCACGGAGTTGGGCCGCGTCCCGATCGCCCATCCGCGGCAGTTGCAGTTGCTCGGCGGCAAGCTCTACGCCCTCCAGCGTGACGGCGGGCAGTGGAAGGTCAGCGTGCTCGCCCTCAACGCCGGGATGCCCCAGGGCGAATGGCTGCCGGTGGCGACCATCCAGGGCATCGACAAGGCCACCGACTGCAAGCGCGACGCCCGCGGCAACCTCTACGTCAGTGATCGAACGGGGAACCAGGTCTACAAGCTCGACCCCCAGGGGCGGATCGTCCATCGCTTCGGCCGCGCCACCCGGCAGACGCCGGGCCACTACGACGCGCAGGTCTTCATGGCGCCGGGTAAGCTCGCTCTGTGGACCGACAAGCAGGGGCAGGAGCGGCTGCTGGTCATCGAGACCGCCGGCCCCAGCCGCATGAGCGAGTGGACCACCGACGGCAAGTTGCTGCGCCAGTGGTTCTGTGGAAACTGGGCCGCCGATGGCGGCTACTGCTTGGACCCCGACAACCCTGAGCATGTTTATACAACCTTCCTGGGTTCTGAAGGCCTGGTCCGCTACAAGGTGGACTACGCCACAGGCACCTGGAAGCTTGACGCGGTCTGGCCGGACATCTGCCGTCAGGATGGGCAGTTCCCGGGTGGCGGCTTCCGACCCCGGATGGTCAGCCTTCGGGGGCGCAAGTACCTGGTCTTCGCCCGGGATGTGGACGTTTCTCCCTTCGGCGTCATCATCTACCGCCAACAGGGCGACGATTGGACACCATCCGCCGCGCTGATACCTGGCAAGAATCCGAAAGACCCGAACGCCACCTTTTGGTGGCACGACGCCAACGGCGACGGCCAGCTCCAGCCGGAGGAGTATCAGAACAACCCGACCACGCTCCCCGGTCACATCCGCTACTGGGGCGAGCAATGGCTGGACGATCTCTCGTTCATCAAGCTTCAGGCAGACACCCCTGACGCCTGGCGGATCGCCCCCGTCGGCTTCGACAAGTTCGGCAATCCCATCTATGACGGCAAGGGCTGGACGAAGTTGCTCACCGACACCGTCTATTCGGCGCGGAAAGCGGGGACGGCTGACGCGCTTCACGGCGCCAATGAGCTGGGGGACGCGTTCGGCGGTGACTGGCAGATGATTGACGGCTCGATGCAGGAGGGCTTCTACGTCAATGCCCGCCACGGCAGCTTTGCGGGCGACGCCAATGCTGGCCTCCAATATAAGATCTCCCGCTACATCCCCGACGGGAAGGGCGGCTTCCGGATGAAATGGCGGGTCGGCCGGATCAAGTTTGACGCGGCGGCTCTGGGACAGATCTACGGCAGTATCTACGTCACCAAACCCATCAACGGTCTGGTCGGCGTCCAGGATTCCACCATGGGGCTATACCACGTCTACTCCGAGGACGGCCTCTTCGTGGATACGCTCTTCGCCGACGGCACGCGTGTCCGGCCCGAGCAGGGGGGAACCTACTTGCTGAACGGCGAGAACTTCAGCGGCACCCACTTCCTCAACCGCCGGAACGTCAAGGTCTACGTGGGCATGGCCTGCAACCAGCCCTGCACCCTCTTCGAGGTCGACGGGTGGGGGAAGGACCAGAGCCCGGTCCGGCGGTTGACCACGGTGGACAAGCAGGTCTCCATCGCCGCCGCGCAGATCGCCGTGCCGCCGGAGATCGCGCTGAAGATCCGGGGCGGGGCGGGCGCGGCCAAGATCGCCCGCTTCCTGCCTGCGCCGGGCGGGGGGCCGGCCCTCGACGGCTCGCTGACCGGCTGGGAGGGCTGCGACCCGGTGACGTTCCGGTCGGATGCGAAGCAGACGGTGGAGGTGCGGTGCATGTATGACCCGGGCCACCTCTACCTGCGCTGGCACGCCCGCTTCGCCGGGAAGTTCGCCCCCCAGCCGCTCGCCCCAATCGAAAACATTTTCTCGGGCGGCCGCGGCAACGATACGGTGAGCTTCTACCTGCAGGGCGATCCCGACGCCAAGCCCGGCGGTCCGGCCGAGGGGCGGCCGGGGGATGTGCGGATCGTCTTCGGCGTCTTCAAGGATGGCGATCAGCTTCGCCCGGTGGCGCTGGGGCTCTACCCGAAATGGTTCGGCCCGGGAAAAGCCACTCCCTTCAGCTATGCGTCGCCGGTCGGCTCGGCGAAGTTCGAACACGTCGGCCAGATCGAGGCCGCCGGTCTCGGCTATGCGCTGGATGAGGACGGCCAGGGCTGGACGCTGGCGGCCAGTCTTCCCAAGGCTGCCTTCCCAAAGCTGCCGGAGTTCGGCGGCGGCCTGCGCACGCTGGCCAACTTCGAGGCCAATTTCGGCGGCCACAACAAGTTCTGGTGGGCCAATAGCGACGGCTCGGCGAACACGACCACATGGGACGAGCCCAGCGAGGCCCGTCTCTACCCCGGTTCCTGGGCCCCGGTGCAATGGGTCGGCCTCGACCAGATGTACGTCCGCGCCTGGAACGTGATCGGTCCCTTTGGCTTCGCGAAATTGCCGACGCTGGACTGCCATCCACGCGACTGGCAAAGCCGCGAGGAGATCGCCGCGACGTTCGCCGCGACGAAGTACCCGCCGGAGAAGCAGGTGGATCTCGCCGCCACGTACACCGGCGAGATGACCCAGACCCGCGTCAAGACTCGCACGCTCAAGTGGAAGCCGGTCTTCGAGCCGGACAACCGTTTTGACTTCAACAAGCAACTCGGTTGGACAGGTGGCCAAGAGGAAGGCGCCGCTTATGCCGTGACCTACCTCTACTCGCCGGCCGCGGCGGAGATCATCCTGCGCTTCGAGGATGGTCACGGTCATCACGCCGTGCGCGGTTGGCTCAACGGCCAACCGCTGCCGCTTGATCCCAAAAGTCTGCCGGTCGCCAAGCTGAATTGCCGGATCGACAGCACGCAGCCGGTCACCCTGCAGGCCGGGTGGAACGAACTGCTGCTGCGATACGACTTCATCTGGGGCGACAAATCCTTCGGCCTGCGTCTCGACGGCAAGCCGGAGACGCTGTGGGGGCTGCGCCTGTCCGCCACGCCGCCGGCGGAGGCGAAGCCATAGGAGGGGAGACCGCAGGCAAACGGCCCCCTCACGCGCGTCACGGATGCAGCACCAATATCGTAAGGAGACCTATCGCATGAAACTGCACACTCTGTTGGGCCTTGCCCTCGCGCTGGCCCTCGTGCTCGGCCTCGCCGTCGCTCAGCCGGCGCGGGCTCAGCAGTCCAACAACAACGGCCTGCACGCCGTGCCGGTGCCCAAGAAGGTCGTCATCGACGGCAAACTCGACGACTGGGACCTCTCGGGCCAGCTCGACGTCTACGCCAACTTCAAGACGCGCAACAACTACTCGGCCAAGGTCGCCGCCATGTACGACCAGGAGAACTTCTACCTGGCCATCGTCTGGCACGACCCGACGCCGATGTTCAACATGGTCGATTCCAACTTCGACATCGGCAGCGGCTGGAAGAGCGACTGCCTGCAGTTGCGCCTCAAGACCGACATGGTCATCGGCGACGTCACCTGCTGGTACTCCACCGCCGCTAAGAAACTATCTCAGAACCTCCAGCCGGTACTGACGGCGATACCACAGCAGGCCGCAGGCCAGTTGGATGATGCCCAGGTAGTTACATGACTTCTTCGCGTACCGAACCAGAATGCCCCGGCACTTGCTCAACCAGCCCAGCGTGCGCTCCACCACCCAACGCCGCGCTTGCGGCGTTTGCGGCCCTTCGGGTCCAGTTTCTCCTCGCCGATCCGCCGGATGTGCGGCGTGTGCCCGCCCGACTCGGCCGCCGCCCGGCCGGTGGGATTGTCGTATCCCTTGTCCAGACAGAGGTGTTGCGGAGATTTCTCAGTCGGCTTCGGCCGCTCGACGACGACCGACTCGATCGTCTGCTCCAGCAGTTTACAGTCATGCACGTTGGCCCCGGCCACGACCACGCCCAGCGGGCCGCCGTCGGCCTCCACGATTATGCTGCGTTTCGTACCGGGCTTGCCGCGATCCGTGGGATTGGGGCCGACAAGATCCCCCCAAAACGCGCCTTGCCCATGGCGCCGTCGGCGCTCTGCCAGTCCCAGTCCCCCGCCCCACGCAACACCCGGCCCGGCGGAATCACATTTCCTATCAGCGAACGATGGTCTGCATAACGCAAAGGAAAGGAACAAACCCATGACACAAAGGAACACGTCCATGCTGAACAAACTGCTTCGCCCCTATCTCATCGCCGCCGTCCTGGCAGTGACTGCCGTCCCCGCCCGGGCCGCCGAAACCGGAAACCCCATCGGCATGGACGCGTTCACTCGTCTCGACCTGCTGCCCCTGCTGCAGCCGACCGGGACGCGGATGGCGCATTCCTGCAACCATGACCAGACAGCCCATAATGGCGACGGCTTCCGCCTCTGGCCGCGGTACATCGATAGTCAGGGCCAGGCGGTGATCTACGATGCCGCCGGCCCAGGCTGCCTGTATCGCTTGCAGATGAACATCTGGTGCCGGGGACCATACTCCATGAGGCCCACTCCACCGGGTATGCGCATCCGATTCTACTTCGATGATGAGCAGAACCCGCGCCTGGATACCACCGTGGACGCGCTCTTCGGCAGGGACCAGCGCTACACGGCGCCCTTCCTGCCTCCGATGGCCTTCTTCGACGATCGGGAGGGCACGATGGGCAAAGACCGCTTCGCCATTCTCTACCATCCTTTTACCTTTGCGAAACGGCTGAAAATCACGACGGATCCGCTCCCCCCGATCGGAAGCGCATACGAAGAGAAGAAGTGGTACCAGTTTACCGGCGTGGTCTATCCGGAGGGGACTCCGGTCAGCACCTGGACACCGCGCATGGCAGAGGGGATCCCGGCCCCCGCGGCCTGGATGTCCTTGGGGCAGCCACCGCTCAAGGGTCGTGAGATTGAGCGTCAGAGCAGCGAAACCTCGTTGGCCGCGGGCGAGACGCGTGAGTTGGCGCGCCTCGACCAGGCGGCGCTGGTCACCTCGCTCCAATTCTCGCTGCAACCCTTTGACGCCGATACCTTCCTGAACACCACTATCCGCATCCGCTGTGACGATCTTCCGGAACCGACCGTCGAAATGCCGCTCGGCGCCCTGGTCGGCGCCGGCTGCCCGCCGCTGAAGAGCAGTACTTCGGTGTGGCAGAAACGCTTCGCTTCTCTGCTGATCGGTTGGGATCCTCAGGCGGGGACGGCCTTCTGCCACTGGCCGATGCCCGTCTGGAAAGAGATGCGGATCGAGGCGATTGCCGGCAAGGCCCCGGTACGCATTGGCTTGCAGCTCGAGAGCATGCCCAACCGGCTGCCGCGAGAGGCGAGCGGATACTGCACGGTCCGGCGAACCCTCGATGGCCCCGATGATACCGCCCTGTTCGCCACCGCGCTCCGCGTGAAGGGGCGGGGCAAGCTGACTGGTATCGTCTTCTACTCTGACAACTACAATATGGATGGGGATGAAATGACCTTCCTCGACGGCAGTCGAACTGCCCAGGTGCATGGCAATGGAACCGAAGACGACCATAACCAGGGCTGGGGCGGGGACGCCTACCAAAAGGCGCTGTGGGGAGGCACCATCAACGGATACAACGGCGGCTATCGGTTCTATCTCGGCGAGGCCTATCCTTTCCATAACGAAATCAACTGCACCTACGAGCATTCATCCTTAGGCAGACGGGCTAAGGGAGTGCTCACGGACGCCATTTGCTACACGTATCTGGCCCCAGGCGGTCCGCGTCTAGCACAGTCGGACTTTGTTGTGCTGTGTAATCCGGGCAATGAGAAGAAACACGCCTTAACTACCTCCGGGGTGACTTGGGAAGGAGAGACTCAGTCGTCCTACGACACCTATGAGACCGGTCCCAATACCGGTCGAACCGGCGGTTCTGGCAGGGCATTCACCGGAGAACAGTGCTTCCGCATCGCCATCAAGCCTGCCAACGAGGGAGTGACGCTGCGCCGGGTGGTGGACCGCAGCCGCATCCGGATGCAGATCGCCGAGGTGACGGTCGATGGCACCGTCCTTGGCCAGCGCTGGATCACCAACTTTCCGATGAGTCCCGAAACGCTGCAAGGCAATGCGTTTGCTGATACCGACATCTTCCTCCCAGCCACGCTGACCCGCGGGAAGAGCGAGCTGAGCATCAGCGTGCGCTGCATTGGAAGCAGCGATCCGAAACAGGGGATCAATGCCCTTGGTTACGCCGCGTTCTGCCACACACCACCCGATCTTCGAGTAAACAAGGAGGAAAAATGAACGATGGCCTGCAAAACAAAAAAGAAAGGAACGAACCCATGACACAAAGGAAAACGTCCATGCTGAACAAACTGCTTCGTCTCTGTCTCATCGCCGTCCTCCTGGCAGTGACTGCCGGCGGCGCCCGGGCGACTGAAACCGAGAACCTCGGCATTCATGTCCTGCCGGCGGCCAAGCCGCCGGCGATCGACGGCAGCCTTACCGGCTGGGACCTCTCCGGCGGCGTCTTCGCCTGCGGCGACGTGGAGAACACCCGCGAACAGTATTCCGTGTGGTTCCACGCGATGTACGACGCCGAGAACCTCTACCTGCTGGCGCGGTGGAACGACCCGACGCCGCTGAACAACCCCGGCCAGACGATCGCCAACTTCGGCTGGGAAGGCGACTGCCTGCAGGTGCGGTTGATCATGAAGGACAAGGAAAGCGCCTTCAACTGCTGGAAAGGCGCCGATGGCAAGGATGTTGTCCAGGGCTATCCCAAAGAAGCCAAGGTAGTCGTCCCCGCCGGCATCGACATGAAGCCTGACGGCATCCAGCAGGCCTTCAAGGTCGACGCCGACGGCAAAGGCTATGCCCAGGTCATCACCATCCCGTGGAAGCTCCTCACCCCGGACAAGGCTCCGCTCAAGGCCGGTGACATCTTCACGATGAACATCGAGCCGAACTTCACGGTCGGCAAGAAGGGGCGGTGGTCGATCAAGGATATCTTCAAGCCCGGCATCACGCCGGACCGTGTCTTCACCTTCATGTCCAAAACCTGCTGGGGTCCGGCGTGGCTGGAGGCCAAAGGCAACCTGACGCCGCGCCCCGTCCGCCTGGCCGGCGCGCGGGAGTTCCCCGTCAAGCTGGAGAAGGGCGTGCCCGTGGTGGACTGGACCGGCCTGATCGTGGCCAGGGAGATCAAGGGGTTCAAGCCCATCGCCTTCACCATGCCCGAGGACGGCTACCTCTCGCTGAACATCCTCGACAAGGACGGCCTGGTGGTGCGGCAGTTGCTCAACTGGGCCTTCTACACCAAGGGCCGGCACGAGGTGAAGTGGGACGGCCTGACGACGCCGAACTGGCGCACCCCGGGCAGCCCGGTGGCCGAAGGCGCCTACACCTGGGAGGCGATCTGGCACAAGGGGATCGGCCTGAAGCTGCGCGGCTGGGCCTGCAACGCGGGCACGGCACCATGGGATTCCAGTCCGACGAGCAACTGGGGCGGTGACGAAGGCCCCCCGGCGGCGGTGGCGGCCGATGGCAATAAAGTATACCTGGGCTGGGTCTGTGCGGAGGCCGGCTCGTCCCTGCTCGTATGCGACCTCGCGGGCAAGGTGGTGTGGAAGAACCATCGGGGCGGCATTGCCGGCGCGTCCCTGATCGCCATGGCCGATGGCGAAGCCTTCATTCTGGATAGCGTGGCGGCGTTCGGCGCACCCCGAAGAATCTACAAGCTCGCCTGCAAAGACGGCTCCTATATCGCCTGGAAAGGCACGGACAGCCCCGACCTGGCCATCGCATCCTTGTGGAACGACAAGGCCGCGATGCCCCAGGACGCCACGGGCCAGCCCCTGCCCCCGGATGGCATGGCCGTCACTGGCGGCAAACTGTTCCTCTCATTCTCTACGGCAAACACGACCATCGTCGCGGATGCCAGGACCGGCAAAGTCTTGACTGCCATCAGCGTCGAGGCCCCCGGCGCACTGAAGACCGGGTCGGACGGCAAGCTCTACATCCTCTCCGCGGGCAAGGCGGTGCTCGCCCTGGCCACCGGCGGCGAGACCCCGGCGCCGGTGCTCACCGGCCTGAGCAACGCCGCGGCCCTTGCCGTCGACAACAACGGCCGCCTCTACGTCGGCCTGCGTGAGCCGGACAACCAGGTGGCGGTCTACGCGCCCGACGGCAAGCCGGTCGCGACGATCGGCCGCAAGGGTGGCCGGACGCTCGTGGGCAAGTGGACGCCGGACGGCATGGCCTTCATCAAGGACCTGGCCATCGACGCCGAGGGCAAGCTCTGGGTCTGCGAGAGTGACCAGGCCCCCAAGCGGTTCAGCGTGTGGGACACGAAGACGGGCGCCCTGGTCACCGAGCTATTCGGCTCCGCCACCTATGGCGCGTGCGGCGGGGCGATCAACCCGCGGAACCCCGACCTCATGGTGGGGCAGAGCTGCGCGTGGAAGCTCGACCCCACGACCGGGCGCGGCGCCTGCCTGGCCGTGATCAAACGCTCCGCGGGGACGATGGATGGCGACCCCGGCGGCATGAGTAACTCGCGCTTCGGCACGGGGGCCAACGGCAAGCTCTATCTGGCCGTGGCCGACGGGTGGATCCA
>Ga0172362_10002893_pt1 | contig 14876 bp, 12 predicted proteins | sample LakKivs1_kivu2a2_FD_114534 | JGI IMG/M metagenome (GOLD analysis project Ga0172362, IMG submission 114534) | Sediment microbial communities from Lake Kivu, Rwanda - Sediment s1_kivu2a2 | ecosystem: Environmental > Aquatic > Freshwater > Lake > Sediment | place: Rwanda: Western Province, Lake...
AATAAAATCAAGGTTATCAAACGTAAGGCCTACGGCTTCCATGATGACCACTATTTCATATTAAAGGTAAAGCAAGCATGTGTTGCTTAAAATTCACCAACTTTTTTGGAGTTGAACCAAAAATGTAATGCTCATAACATTATCACAGCCTTATATGCTCTTTTCCTTAAGACCACTTTAAATTGCTCAAATCACTTCTTTCTATAAATTATACCACACTTTCTTATTAAATGATACCGAAATATGAAAAACTTCCAAACTCAGAGTTATGGCATTACACTCCAAAAAATTCCTGAGTGCCATGCAACGCTGATTCAACAGCAAAAAAAATACGCAAGAAAAAAGCTCAGAATTGGTCGAGGAAGCGCAGGTCGTTTTCGAAGAGAAGTCGGATGTCGGTGATTTCGTATTTTCGCATGGCGAGGCGTTCTATGCCGAAGCCGAAGGCCCAGCCGGTGTACTTTTCGCTGTCGATTCCGACGGAGTCGAACACGTTCGGATCGACCATGCCGCAGCCGCCCATCTCCACCCAGCTTTCGCCGCCGGCCTTGTCTTTCAGAAGCAAATCGACCTCGGCGCTTGGCTCAGTGAACGGGAAGAAGCTCGGCCGGAACCGCCATTTCGTATCCGGGCTGAAAAAGGTATGAATAAACTGCTCGATGGTGGTCTTCATATCGACCATGCTTACGCCCTCATCGACGACGAGGGCCTCGAGCTGATGGAACATAAACATGTGCGTCGCATCGACGGTGTCTGGTCGATAGACCCGCCCCGGCGCGACAACTCTAATGGGCGGTTTAGTGCGCTCCATCACGCGAATCTGGATCGTCGAGGTCTGGCTCCTGAGCAGCAGAACGTCATCAGAAATGTAGAAATTATCCAGAGGGTCTCTCGCCGGATGCTCGGGGCCGATATTCAGTGCGATGAAATTATGCCACTCGTCCTCGACTTCGGGTCCGTAAGCGACGCTGAAGCCCATTCTGCCGAATATATCCAGCAGCTCGTTTAACGTCTGCGTAATGACGTGTTTTTTGCCGATCCTGATGGGTACGCCCGGTAAAGTAACATCTACAAGCTCTTTCGGCTTTTCCTGCTGTGCCAGCAGGACTTTTTTCTTCTCTTCGAAAGCGCCGCTCACGTCTTTTTTAATCTTGTTGGCAAGCTGGCCGGCCCTGGGCTTTTGCTCGGGTGTAAAATCTCCGATCCGGCTAAGCATCTGGGTAATTTGCCCTTTTCGACCGAGATACTTTATACGGAATTCCTCCAGAGCGGCAAGGTCGGCAACCTTTTGCAGCTCGGCAAGAGCTTCCCGGCCGGTTTTTTCAAATTGCTCAAGCATTTTTCTTGCTTTGTTTGTTGTTGCCCGTAACGTGAGGCCTCGTAGCGATTTACGATTTCGCCGCAACTCCGGCAGCTTCGATGACAGCGTCAAATGCCTTCGGATCGCCAATGGCAATTTCGCTCAGCATTTTCCGATTCAGGGCGATTTTCGCTTTTTTAAGGCCGTTGATGAACTCGCTATACCTTATGCCCCTCTGTCGACACGCTGCACTCAATCGAGTAATCCAGAGGCCCCGGAACTCACGTTTGCGTCGTTTACGGTCTGTTCGAGCATTTACCGCCGCTCGAACACCGGCTTCTTTGGCCAGACGGAACAGCCGACCGGCTGCACCGCGATGGCCTTTTGCTGCTTTTACGACTCGTTTTCTTGCCTGGCGTCTTGCAGCGCCTTTTCTTGCTCTTGGCATTTCAGCTTTCCTTTGATAGTGGTCATTATTTTTTTTCAGGCTTACTGGCGGCAGCTGAATGAGAGCCGAGAAGCAAGCCTGTACAATCGTTTATTGACTGCATTCTATTGAATATTCTATCACTGTATCTAATCGCAGAGTTTAATTTTGGCCGTATGGGCCATTGTATTATTCATAATAATCGTACTGCTGATGTGCCTTCGGCGTTTAGCGTTTTTAGTGCTCATCAAATGCCCACCCCCGGAGCGATGGCTCTTTACCTTGCCGGTAGCGGTAATCTTGACTCTTTTGCTCAATCCCTTATGGGTCTTCTGTTTAGGCATCAAACTATTTCCTTGATAGAATATACTCAAAACCACGCATCGGAAAAGTCATTTACTGCTGATTTTTTCCGTGCAAAAAAACATAAACGGTGCAGTTTATGTTATTTTCCGTCTAAAGTCAATAATATAACCGGCCGTTTTTCGTAAAAAATCCGGAAAATCCTTCACCAGTACTGTTGTCTTCTCCGTGATTCTTAACTTGTATCCTTAGGTTATGCTTGACTACACCCTTCAAAAATAGTGCGAAAATGGAACCCACAAATAGCAAGAGTAACAGCCAAATGAAGGTATCGCGGTCTTCTTAGTGACCAGAAAATGAGTTTCCAATAGGACAGCTTGCCTTTGCCTACTATTCCCAGATGCCAGATAGATTTCAGAAATGCCTTGATATCACAATATCTATATCTCGGCCTGTTATTTTTACCCGGCTTATAGTTCCTTAGAAATGTCAGCACTCTTTCATGGTAGTATCTGGGTGAATAGATCGTGCTTACGACTTTTTTATATCCTTCAAGAAGATTGTCAACACCCATCTTCGGTACAAAGTTAATCGATAAATCAGTATTATCACCCGTGGCGGCTACCGAGAGCCTGTTCTCGGTCATGAGTCTGCGATAAAGTTTCGTTCCCCTCGGAGCATTGAGCAGACCAACCATAGCTGTCACTACTCCACTTTGCTGGATAAAATGAATCAGACTATCGAAAATCGATGGCTTATCGCTGTCGAATCCGAGAATAAATCCAGCCTGGACCTGCATGCCGGACCTCTGGATTTTTTTGACACAGGCAACCAAGTCACGACCTTTGTTCTGGACCTTGTTACATTCGCTCAGACTCTCCTCATTGGGAGTCTCAATCCCAACGAACACACAGTCAAAACCAGCCTGTACCATCAATGCCATCAATTCTTCGTCGTCTGAGAGATTGATGGATGCCTGAGTATTGAATGCAAAGGGGTATTGTCTCTCTTTCATCCAGCCTATAATGGCGGGAAGTAATTCTTGTTTAAGACGGATTTTATTGCCAATGAAGTTATCATCAACAAAGAACACTTCGTCTCTCCAGCCGAGAGCATAAAGACTCTCCAATTCCGCCAACACCTGATCCGTCGTTTTCATACGAATCCTGTGCCCGAACAGTGTTGTAACATCGCAGAAATCACAATCGAAAGGGCAACCGCGTGAATATTGGACACACATCATGGCGTATTTCTTCATCTTGATCAGATCCCAAAGGGGAATCGGGGTCTGATGCAAATCAGCTCTTTCGTGTGTGTTGTACACTTTTCGGGGACAACCTTCTTGAAGGTCTCGTACGAACAGCGGCAAAGTCAATTCGGCTTCTTTGAGCACCAAGTGATCCACATGCACATACTCTTCAGGAAGACTGGTGAAAAGAGGGCCGCCCGCCACTATTTTAGCTCCGATCTTTCTGCAGCGTTCAATGACCTGGTCCGCAGATTTTCGCTGGATGAGCATGGCAGTAATGAAAACGTAGTCAGCCCACTGAATATCTCGGTCTCGTAATTTCGTTGTGGTCATGTCAATCAGTTTTGTTTCCCATTCCTGGGGCAGCATTGCAGCAACCGTTAGAAGCCCCAGAGGTGGTAGAACAGCCTTTTTTGAAATGAACTTCAATGCGTTTTTGAAACTCCAGAAAGTAAGAGGTACGTCCGGATTGACAAGAAGTATCTTCATAATCATGCTCCCAAATTTAAATACCTGTCACGAGTCGAAGTGAGTAATAGGAGGAGGTTATTGCGATATATCTAAATTAGCAGAGGGAGAACGATGCGGTCTGACACTTATATGGATTAACCAATATGTATCAGAATTTCGACGGCTTTATAAGTGGACTACAACGTACTAATTCTTCGCATCTTACTATTTTTTCAAATTCGCTTAAACCGGCCTTATATTGCCTTACTCAGGCTCTCAATTTTAAAAAACCAACAAATACTTTTATTTTTATCGGTTATTTTAGGGCGCATTATATACGGAAAATATTATGTTTTAAAGCAAAAAAAAGCCAATAGTAATAAATTTTCAAATCAATTCTTCCATGTTATTAAGCTGTTCAAACGGTGTGAAATTAATAGTAACTACCAAAAAAAATGCAGAAAAGTGAAAAAATCGGAACATAGGTAACGGTTAGCGTACAGAACACACCTGCTCCTGATAGTTCGAATTGTCCTAAAAAGTCAAAAAAGAAAAGATCCTTCATGAAAGGTTCATCTGGCTGCTTCGTATTACAATCAGATGATCCAAACCAGAGCTAATCTTTGCCGATACGAGCAGGATTTGTGGACGAGCAGCTACTTTGGCACAAGCAATAAAGTCATCCGCCTGTTAGTCATTCTCGCCGGCCGCTCGATTTTTGCCAAGTCCTGCAGTGCTTCGGTAATTTCCTCAAGTATCTCGTAGCCCCTGTCTCGGTGCAGCATCTGGCGTCCACGAAAGAACATTGTGAATTGTAGTTTGTGGCCTTTTTCCAGAAATTCCCGCCCGTGCTTGAGCTTCATATCCAGGTCGTGCCTGTCGGTTTCGGGTCTGAGCCTGATTTCCTTTAACGTTGCAACATAATGATGGTGTTTCTTGTGAGCCTCGCGTGCCTTGCGTTTTTGCTCGTATAGCCACTTGCCGTAATCCATTATCCGACAAACAGGCGGGTCGCTCGTAGGGGCAACCTCCACAAGATCCAGTTCGGCATCACGTGCCCTGGTCATTGCATCAACTATATCTACTACCCCTACCTGGTTATTTTCTGCGTCAATCAACCTTACTAATTTAGCTTTAATTCCCCCATTTACCTTTAAACCCTGTTTACTTATTGTACGTCACCTTACCTTTCTATAAAAAAGTATATTTTGGGCTGACCTTATTTGTCTCGATATACAATACTAAAATTATAACCGATAAATATTATAAGGCCAAATCAATTATTTTATCGGCGATTTTGATTTTTATATTTCTTAAAAATTCGTCAACTCCAATTGTTTTATTCTCTTTAATACCACGAATCCTAACGTTTACCGTACCGGTCTCAGCCTCCTTCGGTCCGACCACGAGCATGTAGGGTAGCTTTTCGCCGTAGGCTCTGGCAATTTTAGCGCCAATCTTCTCGTCCGAGTTGTCTGTGCTGCAGCGCAAATAAGAATCTTTCAGCCTTTTCTCAATCTGACCTGCGTAGTCATTGCTTTTTTCGCTTATCGGCAGAATCCTTACCTGCTCCGGCGAGAGCCAGAGCGGGAAATTGCCGCCATAGTGTTCTATTAAGCCGCCGATGAATCGCTCCATACTGCCCAGGACGGTTCGGTGGATAATGATCGGCTCGTGTAACGCGTTATCTGCACCAACATAACGGATATCAAATCTTCTGGCCGCCTGAAGGTCAACCTGATGTGTCGGCCCCTGCCATTCACGTCCAAGCGAGTCTATCAGCTTAATATCAATCTTCGGGGCATAAAATACACCGCCGCCTTCGTCCACTTCATAAGATAGTCCACGTCTTTCCAATGCCTGCCGCAGTTCTGCTGTGGCATGCTCCCACTCCTCAATCGTGCCCAAATATTTTGCCGGCCTTGTAGCTAAATATGCCTTATATGTATACCCGAAAGTAGTCATCATAAAATGCATCAATTCCAGAATCAGGTCAAGTTCCTGCCCCAATTGTTCCGGCGTGCAGAAGGTATGCGCATCATCCTGCGTAAATCCGCGAACACGCAGCATCCCGTGCAGAGTGCCGCTCGGCTCATAACGATATACCATCCCCAATTCGCAGAATCGCTTCGGCAAATCATGGTAACTTCGCGGACTGGAATTATATATCATATAATGGCCGGGACAATTCATCGGCTTGAGATAGTAATTTTGCCCGTCGATATCCATTGGCGAATACATCATATCTGCATATTTTTCCAGATGCCCGCTTCGCCGATACATATTCTCCGTTGCGATATGCGGGCTGTAAATAATATCATAGCCGCGTTTAAGATGTTCCTCCCGCCAGAAAGATTCAATTATATGACGGATTAAAGCACCCTTAGGATGCCATAATATCAAACCGGGACCAATATCATCATGGATGCTGAACAGGTCAAGTTGCCTGCCAAGAAAACGATGGTCGCGTTTCTTCGCTTCTTCAATCTTGTAAAGATATTCATCAAGCTCTTTTTTTGTTGGCCAGGCAGTGCCATAGACGCGCTGGAGCATTTTTTGCGTCTGGTCGCCATGCCAGTATGCACCTGCTACAGACATAATTTTGAAACTGCCTGCCTTTCCCGTGCTGGGCAGGTGCGGCCCCCGGCATAAATCCTCGAAGCCACCTCCATGCGAGTAAAAACTGATAATGTCGCTCTGCGTACGGTTTATGTTATCTGTTTTGTATTTGTCAGAGGCCAATTTTGCCAGCGCATCCGCTCTTGTCATTTCTTTGCGAATTATTGGCTTGTCGGCCTTGACAATCTCCTGCATTTTTTCTTCTATTCGCTCAAAATCTGTCGGCCTAATCGGCTCATCGAGATCAATATCATAATAAAAACCATCTTCGACCGTTGGCCCATAAACCAATTGTGCCTGTGGCCAAATAGTGCATATCGCCTCGGCCATGATATGCGCGCAGCTATGACGCATTACTTCAAGGCCTTCATTGTCCCGGGCGGTGATTATTTGAACTGCGACATCGCCGCTTAGAGGTGTCGACAAGTCAACCAATCGGCCATCGACCTTTGCGGCTATGGCAGCTTTTGCAAGTCCCGGCCCTATTTTCTCCAACAACTGCCCTGCCGTCGTGCCATCAATGACCTCTAAAATGCTGCCGTCGGGCAGCTTAACTTTTGCCATGAATCTATCCGGTATTTCCTATATTTTATGCACTCAAATCATTATTTTTACACTAACTAAAAGGAATTTAATCCAGCAGCCCGGTTCTGTCAACATTATTTATCTTCCGTTTTTTTATTGCTATACGGCAATTTGTCCTGTATAATATTAGTAGCTTTGACGCAGCAAAAATGAATACGGAGGAAACCAAGGTGGATGTTAATTTAGTTCTATTCAAAAAAGACGGCTCAAGGAAAAGTTTTCCTTTGCCGAGCAACATCACGGTAATCGGCCGACGTCACGATTGCGATTTGTCTATTCCCCTTATGGTCGTCTCCAGAAGACATTGCCAATTGAGCCAGAACAATGAAGCTGTTAAAATCCGCGATCTCGACTCGCGAGGCGGCACTTACCTTAACGGCAAGCGCATCAGCGAGGCAACAATTCAGGCAGGTGATTATGTAACTATAGGCCCGCTTACGTTCCTGCTGCAGATCGATGGTAAACCTGCGAAGATAATCCCGCCTCGACAATCCAAAGCACCACCCGCACAAAAGAAATCCCCCGAACCTAAAGCTCCGGCGGCAGACCTGTCCGGCAGTTTTCCCGAACTGGAAATTGATGACTCTGATTCTTTCCCTGGCGAACTCGAAGATATTTAATCTGTTTCTATTTTACAATTAATACAGGGATACGTCCCTAACAAGGCGAGAGATAATAGTGCAGTCATCAAACCGGTAAGCACTCGAAAAACACCTTGGGAACTTGCGATTTTTTAATTTTACGCTTGCTAAAACTGGTAAAATGTATTATTGTGAGGCTTTGTTAGCGATTTATTTTCCATATTTGCCGGGAGAAATTATATGCAAATATCGGATTTTATATGCAGTACTGCACCAGCTCAACTCTACCTGTCACCAGTCAAAATCAGTCCTGTCTTACTAACGTCATTGCCTTTTAATCCAATCAGGCTCATTTTTATCATTGTATGGTTTTATTTGTGCCTTTTTTTTACCCAGCGTGCTCAGTTTAGCCCATTAATTCCCAAAAAATACAAATCAATTTCCTATATTATCTGCCTTGTTGCAGGGCCTATACTTTTTCTTGTTTTGATAATAGTAGACACGGCAAAAAAGTCTTCGAAAAGCGACAGCGGCCTTTTCGAGACGATAGCAGAGCAGCTAAGAAATATATTCGACCTTATAATCTCCATTAAGCCCAGGCTCGGCAAACAAGCTGCTGTGATTAAACTTCTTGATTCGTCAGGCAGAAACATCAAAGAGATATACGGCCACGCCAGCGGAAAACGGCAGGACAGCCACATTCTCGATTTAACCGAGCAAATCGTAGCCAAGGCTCTTGACCAGCGGGCCAGCGATATACTTATCGACCCAACCAGCGAGTCATTATATAAAATCAGACTGCGTGTGGACGGAGTCCTGCGAATAACGGATGAATTGAAAGCTGAAATCTGTAAAGCCGTCATAAACAGCATCAAGGCCGTTTCGGGTATGGACATCTCTGAAAAACGACGGCCCCAGGACGGTGCGTTCATAGCGAAAAAAGGCGACGTTAACGCTTCATTTAGGGTCGCAAGCGCCGGCGTCCTCAACGGCGAAAAACTCTCGATAAGGATACTCAACCAGGAGGCAAGAACGTTTACATTAGCCGATATGGGGCTCTCAAAAAAGCAATATTTAATAATACAGGACGCCCTAAAAAAGCCATCCGGCATGATTTTAATGTGCGGTCCAACCGGCAGCGGTAAAACCACTACGCTGTATGCGATGCTCAATGAAATTGACAGATATACACGTAACGTCATTACAGTGGAAGATCCAATCGAGGCCATGCTGCCGGAAACAAGCCAGATTGAAATTAATCCCAAAGCCGACATCACATTTGCAAAAGCCCTGCGCAGCATACTCAGACAGGACCCGGACGTTATATGCGTCGGTGAAATACGTGATGAGGAAACCGCGGAGATTGCCCTTCGGGCGGCACAGACCGGCCATCTTGTCCTGGCGACTTTGCACTGCCAAAGCAACGCGGCGGCCCTGATCAGGCTGCTGGATTTGGGCGTCTCACCCCTTTTGCTTTCATCGGGGCTAAGCCTTCTGGTCTCACAAAGACTTCTTCGCCGGCTTTGCGAGCATTGTAAAAAACCGGCGGAATTAACCGAGGGCCTTATCCGGGAGTTTCAAATTAAAGGCATCAACTACACAAATATGTTCGATGCTAATGGCTGCCGACATTGTTACGGAACCGGTTATTTTGGAAGGATGGCGGTTTTGGATCTCCTGCCTGTAACAGATGAATTGAAGGCCGGCATCGCTGATAACAAAGCAATCATTGATGAACTAAAGAGTAATGGCAAAAGCAAAAGCAGAACCAATTTAAGGAAAGAAGGCTTGAAAAAGGTATCGTCCGGGACAACAAGCCTCGATGAAATCAAAAGGGTAATAGGGTAAAGTTTATGCTAATTGTTGCAGGAATATTAGCCGGCGGAATTCTTACCTGGTACGCCATTAAAATCGGTTTCTACGAGACGTGGGCTACACTTTTCAATATTGTAATCGCTATCTACGTAGCCCTTTTCCTGGCCAAACCGATTAAGGATTTCTTACCTCAAGATGCAATCGATATTCCATGCAGCCAGGCTTTGATTCTGATAGTTATCGCGGCAGGGACTTTTTTAATCCTGTACGGAATTACCTATATATCATTTACAAGCCAGTTTAAGGTAACATTCCCGAAAATATTCGATATTCTTTTCGCAGGCCTGCTGGGTTTCTGCGGCGGTTTTCTTCTTTTGAGCTTTGCGGCACTAATAATCTCCCTTACACCCATCGGCACATACACAGGTATAAATGACGATTCCGTCCAGTACAATATGTCAAGCTCATACTGGTTATTCGACGGGATCCACACGATAGTATCCTCGCCGGACAACAAGACAACTACCGAAAAAGTTATCGAAGAACTACTAAGCGAATCACAGCCAAAAAACCCGGATAAAAGCGTATTACAGCCATAATAGCTACAGTACAGCTTACGTTGGAAGAAGATTCGTTCGGAACAATTTTATCTTTTTCCGGTAATAAATATTGAAATATGGAAAAAAATTGATTTGTGTTTCCCGGGAAATTGTATTAGACTATTAACGTTACATCGAGGACGAATAATCCCGATATACCCGCCGGCAACGCAAAGGCATTGACCGGCGGATAACAATCTGGAAGGGGATGTCTTTTTTGAATAGAGTGCTACGATGAAACTTAAATCTATGCAAGTCAAAAACTTCAAGTGTGTCGAAGATTCCACGTGGTTCGATATCAGCCCCGTAACGTGTCTTGTTGGTAAAAACGAGGCGGGCAAAACGTCGCTGCTCGAGGCCCTGCACAAGCTGAATTCAGATGTGGCCGAACTGGGCGAATTCGACGTTCTTCTGGAGTACCCGAGGCGTCGCCGTAAGGAATATCAGCTCCGTGAAAGCACAAAACCCGACGACGTGCTAATCACAAGATGGCAGCTCGAGGATAAGGATTTAAAAGCGATTGCCGAGCAGCTCGGCGCCGGCACCGTAAATTCCGGAATTGTGGAAGTACGCAAAGGTTATTATCCGGGACTGCGATGGGTGTTCGTAAACGACAAGACTTCACAAGAAGACCCGATGCCACCGTCGGTCCAGGCAAAAATGGAGAAGTTTTTACCCAAGTTCTTGTATTTCTCCAAGTGCAACATCATGGACGGACGCATCGCTATCGACTACATCGTCAAAAAACAGGAGCTTAACAATCTATCGGGCTCGGAACGCGTATTCCTGGCACTGCTTGAGCTTGTGGGGACAAGGCCCGAACACCTGTCGAGCATTAGTAATTCGGAGGAATTGATTGCCGACCTGGAGGCCGCATCGGCGCCGATTACCGAGAAGATTGCCAGATACTGGAGCCAGAACACGGCCCTGCGAGTGTCCTTCCAGCTTCACCCCGGAAAACCAGAGGACCCGCCTCCATTCGACCAGGGACAGGTTTTTGAGACGCGTATCCTCAATACCAGGCATAATCTGACGCTGAATTTCGATGAGCGGAGCACGGGCTTCACATGGTTCTTTTCGTTCCTCGTGTGGTTTTCCCAGGTCAAAAGGACCTTCGGGGAGAATCTGTTTGTATTGCTGGATGACCCCGGCGTCGGGCTGCACGCGAAGGCACAGGAAGACCTTCTCCGATATATTTCCCAGGAGCTTGATCCGCATTACCAGGTGATTTACACGACCCATTCGCCTTTTATGATAGATCCGAACCATCTGGAACGTACACGGACAGTAGAAGATATTATCGTCACGGGTGTTGACGGCAGTGAGCAATATCTCGGGACGAAGGTCGGCGAAAAGGTCTTAAGCACAGACAGTGATACTCTTATCCCGCTGCGGGCGGCGTTAGGCTATGAAATAATGCGGTCAATGGTCGCGGGGCACAAAACGCTTCTCGTGGATAGTCTGACCGAAGCGTTATATTTGAAATGGTTCTCAGCCCGGCTGAACGAGAAAGGCCGTACCGGTTTGGATTCTTCATGGAAGATTATGCCTTGCGGCGGCGGCGAGAAAATCGGCGCATTTCTGGGCCTGTTTGGAGCCAAACAGGATAACGTCGTGGTGCTAACGAACATCGCCGGGGGACAAAAGAGACTCGAACAACTTAGGGAATCCGAGCTAATGCAAGGCTGCGGCGTCCTTACGATGGATAAATATATAAATAACGGAGACGGCAGCATTGAGGATTTGATCAGCAGGACGACCTATTTCGCGCTCGTTAATCTTTGCTACAAACTGCCGCGAAAAAAGCGTCTGTCGCCGTCGGCGCCGGACCAGGCCGTAAGCACCGAAAGCCATACGAAACGCCTCGTCAGCCAGGTCGAAGACTACTTTGCGACCGGCGGGTATAATTTAGGCTCGTTCGACCGCTGCAAACCGGCAGAATTCCTTATAGAGCATACAAGAAAATGCCTGAAAAAACTGCCAGATTTGGCTGGTGCTCTCGACCGGTTCGAAAGACTCTTTGAAGGCGTTAAAACCTGCCGGAAAAGCCTTCGGGTAGTTGAGACGCCAGGCTTTACGCAGGCCCGTCCCATCCTCGATATTGAGACGACAAAAAAGGCCGACCAATTTACAGAAGTTGAAAAAAGTGTGATGCCCGGACAAATCGCTCAATAAATTGCCGGACTTCAGATTCCCATACTGCCCGGGCAGGAGCCGCTCCGGCATAAATCGGTCGGGCATGGGCCGCTCGGGCACGTCTCGCAGGGCTGGCCCGTGGATTTGCTGTGCCCGACGGCAAAGCCCGAGAGTAGTTTCTGCATATCGGAACTGTTGCACTTATCGCAGGTGTGTTTTTGAGGAGTACTCGACTTTTCGAGAAACTCCATCGTATGACCGCATTTATTACACTTGTATTCAAATATCGGCATGTTTTAACCTCACACGTAAAGAACTCCTGCCGTCACTGACGGAACAACAGTTTTAATAACCTGTCCTGCTGTGAGAAATCGGGGATGATGATATGAGCGCCGGCTTTAACGAGTCGAGCCCGCTTTTCAGGATTCAGGCCGTGACGGCGGATCTCATCGGTCGCGACGCCGACGGCGATGCCGTCACGCTTGCGACATTCACGAATCTCGACTGGCCCGTCGCCGAAGACGGCTAATTCCGGCCCACGCAGGTTGTTTTCCGTCATGATTTTTTCCACAACCATTTTCTTCGAATCTCTGGCAATATCGCCGACGCTGCCGTAAATCCCTCCGTCAAAAAGCCCCGCGTAACCGAGCGTTTTGGACTCGGCGATAACGTCCTCGATATCGGTCCCGCTTGCTAAGTAAAGTTTTACGCCCCGTCTCTCAAGGGCCTCCAGGAATTCCAGGACGCCCTTGATGGTGTAGTCGTGAATATCAAGCTCGCCGCGTCTGAATTTTTCAATGCGATTATTGACAACCTCCATCAAGGCGTCGTTGTAGATTTTTTTGTAGCCCACTCTGTCGAGGATTTCGTCGCCGGGGACAAGGCCGAACTCCTTGACCATCTCCACCAGCGCCTCCATCTGGATTATTGTCTGGATGCCGGTTGACTTGTCGATATAGTCGAGGACACGATTTCGCACCTGATTATAGAGGTTCTCATCGGAGGTCTTGTACTTTTCGCCGAGAATCGCCCGTATCATCACCGGGGCCATTACCTGCTCCCAGCTCTGCCTTAAGGTGCTCACGGTCCCATCGTGATCGAAGACGGCGTGCTTTATACGAGGCTGCGGCATGGGTTCCCAGCACAGCTCTATTTCGCTGCCGTCGAGATACCGGGCGTGCCGCGGGTCGGACGCAAGCTCCGGCTGATAAATGTAATCGACGTCTTTAGCCACTTCGAGGATTTCCGCTCCCGATGCTGTTCCCGTCTGGAACAGCTTCTGGACGGTAACGGCGGCGGCAAAGTTGGCGAACTCGGCCGCCTCGGCAGGCCGGACGCCCGCCCCAAGACATAAGGCCAGCGCACTGGTTACAGTATCTCCCGCCCCGACGATGTCGAGTTTCTTCAACAATTGGATGCCTGGAATCTCGTGAAAACCGTCGGAATCGACCACGACAATACCTCGCTGGCCGCGGGTCAGAAAGACCGGCTTGTCGAATTGCCGATAAAGGGCTTTCGCATATTTCTCGACGTCAGCCAGCGAAAGCACGTCATCCAGCTTGACATCGACGTTATTCAGCCGGGCTGCTTCCAGGTCATTTGTCTTGCGGTAGATATTTCTGAACTTCCGGCCGTAATGCCGGGAATCAAGCAGGACGATTTTGTCGTTGAACTTGTCAAACAGCTCGTTGGCGGAGTCTATGAAAGATTCGTTTGTAATACTGCCCGGAACCTGCTGGTTGAATATCAAGGCATCCGCTGTCTTTAAGGCATTTTTAATGCCGTCAAGGAGTGCCTGGTCGACCGCCTCGGTTCGCTTATTGAAAAAGCCGAAGTCCATCCGCGGCAGCTCTTTGCCCTCAAGATAAGGCTTGCCGAACGCAACCGTGTCGAAATCCTCTTTTTGAATAACAAGGAAAGTCGTATCAACGCCAAGCTCATTGAGCTGGCGCGTCAGCTCTCTGCCAAAGATGTCATCTCCGATAACACCTATAACCTGAATAGACGCCGGAGCGAGAGCGGCAAGATTGGCGACAATGTTCGATGCACCTCCGAGCGAATAGTAATGCCTGGCGACCGCCCGGGCCTGCAGGCCGGTCTCGAGCGAGACTTCCGAGCCGTGGGGATCGAGCAGCCAATAAACATCTATGCAGAAATCGCCGTAAACCGCGACTTTTACGTTCTTAATGCGAGCCAGGATTTCTCTGATGCGCTGTTCATTCATTGTCCGACACCTTTTTGCTGCGATAGTTGTACCACTATCTTATAGAGCAGAGGAAACGTCTGTTTCTGGTCGCCGTGTATGTAATAACCTTTTCCGGCAAAGGACTGGGGTATCCGCGTAACAACGCTTTTCTGGTCTCGGAAGTAGTAGCCCTGCGAAGATTCATCGCTCAACGTCTCTCGCTGGCAGTCGCGTAGATCAAAATCGGCGGTGATGATATTCCGGGGTGTGTTGCCGGTATTGGCGGCAATCGCGACGGCCTTGAGCAAGACTTCGGGTCCGGTTACGGCACTTCCAATGTTGAGAACAACGCCGCCGCCGGTCAGTTTGGCAATTTCATTCGTATAAATAAGGAAATCCCTGCCGGAACAGCCGCCTTTAATCCTTCCATCAAAAGACGGGTGCTGGTCAACGACATCCGTTCCTATTCCAGCATGAACGGTGAAAGGAACGTTATTCTCATAGCAGGCGGCAAGAACGCTGGCTTCCGCGTGCGCAAAATCATCCGGCGAATCGTCCCTTTTGGCCAAAGCAAGAACCTCGCTGCGGAAACCTTCGTCACAAATCATCTTGCCGAGCGATTCTCCC
>Ga0172362_10002896_pt1 | contig 14870 bp, 12 predicted proteins | sample LakKivs1_kivu2a2_FD_114534 | JGI IMG/M metagenome (GOLD analysis project Ga0172362, IMG submission 114534) | Sediment microbial communities from Lake Kivu, Rwanda - Sediment s1_kivu2a2 | ecosystem: Environmental > Aquatic > Freshwater > Lake > Sediment | place: Rwanda: Western Province, Lake...
AGAACTGCCCTGGGGTCAGGCTACCTATTATCAGATTCTCAACGGTAAAATTGTTCGTACACAGGATCAACTGACACCCTATCGGGTGGACAATCGGTTTGAAATAGACGCTACCCCGAGCGGTAATGTATACATTGTCTTGGGTTTGCCAGATCCAAAAGGTAAAATTACTTTATACCGATCTTTGGATGGTGGAACGACTATTTCGAAAGTCGGCGAGATCCAATCTTCCGACTGTACAGGCCGTAACGGGTCGCCGGATGTTTTTGCTGACTCTGCTGGGAATGTGCACATTTGTTATGGCACACAGATAGATCTGTCTCGGGGAGGAGTAGGATCCATACGCTATGTTCGTTACGAGCAAAATGTCAAAATACGGGATTTAGCAGCAACAAGAAAAAACGATTTGGAGTCGTGGAATAGTGGGCAAGGATGGGGAATAAGTTCTGTGGCCGCTACCGAGGACGGACAATATGTAGCGATTGCCTACGTGACTCAGCCTTACGGTGCACTTAAAGTGACCTTGTCTTCTAATAAAGGAGAGACATGGTCAGTACCTGTGTCTATGGCGAGCAATTGCGATGGATACGAAGGAAGGAATTCGCATCTTATTCGCGCTTACCGCAATAATTTTTATCTTGTCTATCCTGCCAATGAGTCGCTATTGAGAATCGAACTCCAGTATCTCCGAGATGTCGGAGATTTTCCTCCAACAGCATCCGCAGGTGGACCGTATGTTGGAAACGAAGGCACTCCGATCCAACTCGACATGTCTGCCTCCACGGATGAAGGACAGAACCCTGGAATCGTGGAGTACGCCTGGGATTGGGAAATGGACGGGACGTATGACTTAACAACGACTTTGTCAAAAGTATCGTACACTTTCTGGGATGATTTTAATGGAAGGGTTGTTCTCCGAGTAAAAGACAGAAGTGGACGGTACGACTACGATACAACCACAGTGACGATTCACAATGTGCCTCCTTCTGTTGATATTGGGAACGATTTGACCGCAAACGAAGGAGACACCTTGACATTTTCGTGCAGCATCAACGATCCAGGACAGGACAGTGTTATTATCGGCTGGGATTTTGGAGACGGTCAAGTCAGCAATCAGCAGCAAGTGAAACATGCCTATCGTGACGAAGGGAACGGAACTTTTTGTGTTAAGGCGACGGTAACCGATGATGATGGCGGCAGTGGAAAGGACTCGCTGAATGTGAAGGTGCTCAATGTGGCTCCCGTGGCAGAGGCAGGCGGTCCCTATCTCGGTTCAGTCAATGCGACGGTTCAGCTATCCGGCAGTGCTTTTGATCCGGGAGTGGAAGATATATTAAAGTATTCCTGGGACTTGAATGGGGATGGATCCTTCGAAACGTCGGGCCAGAATGTTTCGAGAATCTTTAATGACATAGGCAAATATATCGTATGGTTGAAAGTACAAGACAATGACGGTGGTGTGGGTTTGGACAGTGCGACTGTGAAGATAGCCAAAGAGACACCTGTCATCCTTTCCATTCCAAATCAGATCATTGATGAGGGAGGTGACTTTGCTCCTCTTCTTTTGGATGATTTTGTTTTGGATTTGGATAACAGAGCGGATGAAATGCGTTGGAGTTTTTACGGAAACCAGGCGCTTCTGGTCACTCTGAACAATCGCGTTTTGACGGTTGCGGTTCCTGACAGCGAGTGGTCGGGTCAGGAAATTCTTACTCTCATTGTAAAGGATCCTTCGAATTTATCAGATACCACGCAGGTACGATATAAAGTAAATCCAGTAAACGATCCTCCCCGATGGACGCATGTGCCAGATACCACTTTTGTAGAGAACGATACGTTAAGAATACCTTTCTCTTATTATCGTGCTTTGGTTTCAGACGTTGATGATAATATTGAGGATTTGCGTTTTCGTATAGCCGAGAATCCATACATCAAGGGATCTGCGGATTTTCAGCACAGCATGTTTCTTCTTTATGGAGCTCCTCATTATTCAGGTACGGAGCAAGTTTGTTATATTGTCACCGATACGTCAGGAGCTTCGGATACGGATACGAGTTATGTTACAGTCGCAAACAAGCCGGATCCTCCAGGTTCGTTTAACCTTCTGGAACCTCTGCAGATGGATGTCGCTCTATGGCCGGATTCCATGCTTTTCCTTTGGCAGAGATCGTACGATCCGGATCCAGGAAGTAGAGTACGGTATGAGTGGGAGATGTGGACTCAGGGAGGCGCTACGTCGAAAAGAGTGGGGCACAGTACGGTATCAGATACTTCGTTCATGTTTTACCCCGACGACCAGTTGCAGAATGGGGGGTATTTGTGGTGGGTCGTCGCGTGGGATGAAATAGGACTTTACCAAAAAAGTCGAAACTTCGGAATAGTGCTGATCAATGTGTCTTCGGATGTGGAAGATCCCGATGAAGTGCTGCCTGCCGAATTTCAGCTCTTTCAAAATTATCCCAATCCCTTCAATTCGGAAACAAAAATAACCTTCCATCTGCCCAAAGAGAGCTCTGTTCGTTTGGTGATCTACAATCAACTGGGACAGAAGGTCCGGGTTTTAATCGAAGGCAAGGAAAGAGGGGGTGTGCATATTGTCCCGTGGGACGGAAAAGATCACGAAGGCAAGAAGGTGCCTACAGGACTTTACCTTTACCGACTGGAAGCAGGGTCCAATGTATTCATTAAGAAGATGATGCTGATCCAGTAACATTGAAAACATTCGGAAGAAGATCGCCACAGCCTCCTGGACGTGAATCCCGCCAGAGGCGGGCTTGCGGCGGGGTAGTTCATTTAAAAAACGTCCCGAAAAGTTTTTCGGGACGTTTTTTCATACCTTCGATTCAAGAGGGAACTATTTCTTCGCCGGTTTATAAATCGCTGCGGCTACGATTCCCAAAATGATAAATTCGATCATTCCGAAGACAAACCATTGGATGATCAGGCGGAAGGGAAGCGGATACATGGCATATTGACCAAGTGAACTCGTAAGAGTCATAATCAGTCCAATGAGCAGTCCGTATCGAACGCCTTCCATCACGCCTTTACTCTCGTATCCCTTCGTAAAAATGTAAACGAAAAGAAATGCAAAGATCAACGATGTGACATGCATCACCCACATCAAGGAATTCATGTCCGCTCGCCAAAGGGTCAAAGATTCGTATGCTCCTTTGAGGATCAGACCGTGGATGATAAAATCCAGGATTTCTCCAGAAATGAAAACAGCAATGCTTGCGAAGATAAATTTTTTTGTATTCATGATTCCCTCCCTCTTCATATGATTGAGAAACGGTCATTCATTTTCCTCATCTTTTTCGAACCTCTCTTTGGAAGCACCGCACTTGGGACAGCTTTTGGGTCGGCACTGGCCTTTGACTCTGTGACCACATTTTCCACAAACCCAGATTGGCATAAAAATTTTCACCTCCTTTTGAGCCGGTTGGTTATTCACTCGTCCGATGTGTTTTGGTTCGAAATCACATTTTTTGTTTCTATGCCTTGATAGTCAGAAAGGCGTTCTGTTTGTGGAATAGGAAAGAAAGTATCCTGAAAGGATTCCCCGTTTCTCCGAAATTATACTTTCTTGAGAGAATGTCAAGAATTATTTTCCAGATTCAACAGTTTTTCTTTGAGATGGATTCCTCCCCCAAAGCCTGTCAGGGAGCCGTCAGAGCCTAAAATTCGGTGACAAGGAATAACAATGGGAATGGGATTTGCGCGGTTGGCATTTCCCACAGCCCTACACGCTTTGGGTTTTCCGATCTTCCGGGCGATTTCTCCGTAACTGGAGGTCTTTCCGTAGGGGACCCTGGCCACAGCTTTCCACACCGATTGTTGAAATTCGGTTCCCCGGAGATCCAGAGGAACTGTAAACGACGTGCGCGCTCCGTGGAAATATTCCAGGAGTTCCTGACATGCTTTCTGGTTTTTCCCTGCGTCGCGGATCAGATTTGCCCGAGGAAAATCCTTCTTGAGTCGAGAGAAGAGATCGGAAGCACCTTCTTTTGGCAGAATGATACGGACCAGATTTTTATCCGATGAGGCAATGAGGAGTTCTCCAATCGGAGTTTTCAAAAAGGTGTAGTATAAGGTTTCCATAATACGATTCCTTTGTACCGTGAACAGAGGGTCATTTTAATAAAATGATTTTTCGTGTCTCCACAATTTTTCCAAATCTTAGGCGGACAATGTAGACACCGGAGGAGAGAGGATGTCCTTCGTGATCTTCTCCCCGCCACGGAATGATGATACGATCGTCTGGATGGGGAGACAGCCTCCAGCTTCTGACACACTGTCCTAAAAGATTGTAGATATGCACGTCCACCTTGGGTGAGGGATTTCCCATTTCGGTTTCTTCCCCAGGAAAATGGATGGGAATGGATGTTTCCTTGTTGAAGGGATTGGGATAATTCTGCCCCAGAATGCACGGTCCCATTTCCACTGCAAATACATGGAAGGGGTCGCCTTCGGTCACTGGAAGCATGAGGGCAGAAGGATGCTCGGCATCATGATAAACCGTCTGATGCGCGATGCGTGTGTGGGTGTTTTTTCGAAAGGGTTCTCCTGTGTTGGGATTTCTCTCAAAACGTGGATAGTTGGAGCTGGATATGGAGAGTCGGATACGATGTGTAGGCGCAAAAACAATGGCCGTGGACCAAAGATCAATGGTGAATTGGGTGATCTCACCTGGGGTCAAAAATTCTTCTGTCCGAAGCGAGTTCCGGTGTCTGGCCTGGATGATGCCGTCGGCCACAAGCATGGATCTGCCGTCAGGATAGACGTCGCACAATTTGGCTGTGAAGTCCGTGTCCAAAACGTCAGAGCTGGCCCATAAGGTGACCGTGATTGGACCAACGACAGTCAGAGGATGGATCAGAGGGGGTGTTGTATAGATCAGAACATCGGCTCTGGATTCAAGCGGCCGCTGGTCGTAGGATCCGGCCGGAATGTTTAAATTCCGTCCTCCAAGAGTAGGAACCCACTTTTGGGGATCATAGACGAATGCATCCGGAGATTCAAGAGTCGTCGGCTCTTCTGTGCTGAGCAGTTCCCCTTGTCTGAGATAGAAGGACGTTTGCTCGGAAGGAGGAGGCCAGTCGTTTCTCTCAAACCACCGGTTGCCTGGCCCCTCGCTTTGATCCGCATCTCCCATGAGATAATAACAAACCTCGGGGAAATCCATTCCATTTTGTATTCCTTTCAGCCAGGTGTCAAACCAGCCCATCGTGAGGCCGATCAGATCCACATCCTGACTTCTTGGAAAAGTGAGCTCGCCGCAGAAAGGAGAGAGCATGTTGTGCGTCCAAGGGCCTACGATGAGTTTCTGTTTTCCTGCAGCGCTGAACCTGCCACGATTTTGAATCCCGCAGAACGCATGGATCTGTCCCTGAAGGAAGATGTCGTGCCAGCCGCCGATGTGGAGAATGGGAACGTTGACGCTGTCGTATCGGGTGGAAAGGTTCACAATGTCGTAGACCGATTCGTAATTGGGATGTTGGATAAAAAAGTCGTTCAGGTGCTCGCTTCCCTGACTCAAAAGCCAGTCGTCTACGAGGGAGTTGCGATACACGCCGCTGTAAAAGAGCGCGTCTTCGTAGAGGTTGGAAGCTGCCACCATGACCAGACAGCAGGTGAGATGCGGTGGCGCTGCGCCGGCAGCCATATACGCGGTAATGCCGTATGCGGAAGCCCCCCACATGCCGATTTTCCCGTTGGACCAGGACTGCTGTGCAATCCATTCCACGGTGTCGTAGCCATCCCGAACTCTGCCCCATCCGTCCGAAAAAAAAATGGAATCGGCTCCCTCGGACTCGAATCGGCCTCGGGTGTTTTGAATCACGATCGCATACTTTAGATTTTCTGTTAAAGTTGTGACAATCCCTTCGTCCGTGATGCTTTGCCGACTGTAAGGTGTCCGGATGAGAATGGTTGGCCAGGGCCCACTGTCGCCTGCCGGAAGATGAACGTCGGTCGCAAGACGAACACTGTCCCGCATAGGGACCATGAGGGTGGTTACTTCAAGATATGAGTAAAGGTTTATAGGAAAGAGAGTATTAAGGAATAAGAGGAAAAAAAAGATGATTTTAAATGAGGCCATATTTTTTACATTCATTTAGGACGAAATCATGATTCTTACAATATTTAAAAAGAGTATAATTGTTTTTTAGCCTTTGAATTTTTGATAATGAGATACTTTTTTGATTTAGTTTTTCAATTAAAATAGTTGGGATAAAATACAGTTCATAAGAGTCATCTCCAATGGGCTTAATACCGATTACAATGTCTGACGTTGCTGTGGATTGTGTATATTCTTTGACACCAGATTTATAGTATCTATCTACACCACCCCTTGTACCACCCGTAAAACTGATACGATTTTTTGAAGTTTTTACTTGAGCTCGGATTATGTTCTCCATGCCATTTTCTTCTTTAAAAGCAACGATAATATCATACGGTGATAATGGAAGATCTACTAAAGAAACATTTTGGAATTTTTTCATCAATATACCAGCGACTATGTGTTCATGTGCAAAACCTTCAATAGATGATTGCCGTCCTTTTGTTTCTGAGTTATCCATTTTAATCAACACTCCATTTTTACTTTTTTAAAACAAGTACCCAGTCAGTATTTATTCTTTCCTCACGTGGCACTTTAATGAAATGATTGATAATCTCAGATGCAAAATAATTTTCTACAAAAAAGCCCACGTTTTCTGCTAATGATTTAATGTATTTCCAGTTCTCAAACAACTCATTTCTAATTTTATTATTGCCAACTACAATTATATAATAACCATTTGGTTTCAAAACTCTATACACTTCCTTTAAATTTAGATTCATGTCATAGAGATATTTATAAGCAATATAAGCTCTTCTTGGATCTTTTTGGAATATTTTTTCAATTACACTATCAGCGATTTTGATACCAAGTTTATGGAGATTACGATAATCTGTTACAGTAACACTTTCAGTACCTACATGTTTTTTCTTTAAAGGTGTTAGCGATCCTGATTCGAAACCGAGCCAGTATATTTCGAGTTGATGAGTCCTTGGGTAATCAACTGCATTTGCATAAGGTGGCGAAGTTATGGCTAAATCAAAGAAATTTTTTTTATAATTGATAAATCGAGCATCTTGGTTTGGAGGAAATTCTACTTTGATATTTCTTTTACATCTTTTAGAAAAGTCTATCATTTTGGGAACATTCATCAGTAATCTTTCAGTAAATTTTGTAAGTGCATCGGAAGGACATATTTTTTTATTTAGTTTTTTTCTCACTACAGTCCTTGTACAATTATCATCTGCGTTCGATACAGAACGTATAATAGAAGAAAAACAAATATAAAAAAAATTTTGGATATCAATTTCGGTGTCCAACTCACGAATTGATTTCTTGATATAGGCTAATTCCAATATGATATCTTTATTAAACCAATTGTCTCTATAGGGGAAATTGGGTATGTCACTTTCAGTGACTTTCAGGGGATTGTATTTTAAGGTTAGTTGTAATAATTTCTCTTGGTTTAATTTCAGGTCATCACTATCAAGGGGTGTCGTTTTTATTTTGGATAAAAACCTTGAGAATGGATCTACATCAATTCCAACAGAGTTTCGTTCATTTAATAATGCTTCTACATTTGTTGTTCCACTGCCAGCGAAGGGATCAAGAATAGTATCGCTCTTATTGGAAAATCTTTTTATGAACCATCTTGGCAGCTCTGGGAAGAATTTTGCAGGATATTTATGAAGTCCATGTGTAAAGCTTGTTTGGTCATAACTAATGAATAAGAATCGTTTTTCGTTTTCAATTGGTAAATCTTCTGGAATATCACCATCAACTCTAGTAACGGTTTCGCCATATTCATTAATCTGTTCTTTGACATTTGAGTATTTAAAATTATCAAAGATTACTTGTTGGTCTAGGTTTGGTCTCTTTTTACCATTTTTCTTAGAGACTTTTTGTTTGATCTCTTCTAAAGATATTGAATAATATGGTTGTAGTTTAACCTGCAATTATCTAACTCCAATCTTTCCCCTCGTTCGGTTGTAAAATGATGAATAGGAGAGTATATAAGAAATTTACTGGTTTTACTTAATATGAAATAATCGATAGAAATATAGTAAGTACCTTCTTAGAAATCAAGAAAAAGTTATAATGTAACTTTACTATCAGGTGTTTTTAGTAAGCAACGCCACGGTTTCAATATGCCCGGTATGGGGAAACATGTCCACGGGTTGCACGATTTTCAGGGTATAGGTTTTATCGCAGAGAATCTGGAGGTCACGGGCTAAAACGGCAGGATTGCAGGACACGTAGATGATTTTGGGAGGTGCAAGGTGCAGGAGGTGTTTCACTGTTTTGGGATGTGTGCCTCCTCGAGGTGGATCCAGAATGACCACGTGAGGAGCGCCGTGTTGGACGATGAGGGAATCGGAGTTTTGCAGAGCGTCCTTCATGTCGGCCAGGATAAAATGCACATTAGAGGATTGATTTAGTTCGGCATTTCTGTGAGCATCGTTTATGGCCGATTCGATCACTTCAATGCCAAGAACTTTTTTTACTTTGTCTGCAATGAAGATCCCAATGGCTCCCGTGCCACAGTAGAGGTCGTAGACAATCTCATCACCTTGAAAATCGGCCAGTTGTACAATGGTTTCAAAGAGACGCTGGGTCTGGCGCGTGTTTGTCTGGAAAAAAGCATTGGATGACACTTCAAACAATTTATCGCCGATTTTTTCCGTGATTTTTCCCATGCCCAGAATCAGTTGAACCGATTCGCCTATGGCCACCTGGGCTTTGGCATCGGTGATGCTGTGAAGAACGGTGGTGATTTCTGGATGGCGCCAGAAAAGTTTGTGGACGATCCAGTTGAGGGCTTTCTTTCCTTTTGCACCCTCCTGACCGGAAGTGATGAAGTTGAGCATGATATCGCCGGTGTTTTTCCCTTCACGGATAATCAGAAAACGATAAAAACCCATTTGGCTTTTAATGCTGTAAGGTTTCAGGCTGGTTTCTATGACCAGACTTTTTACTGCTCGGAAGATATTATTGTTTACTTCCGATTGCAAGAGGCACGCGTCAATATCCAGGACTTTGTCAAATCGTCTGGGGACGTGAAGACCCAGAGCAAAATTGTTTGATTTGTCGGGAGGATCGTTTTTTGAAATCCATCGTTGGTCTGAAAAGGTGAATTCCATTTTATTGCGGTAGCCGTAGATCTCTTCGGACGGAAGCGTCGGACGGACTTCCACATTCTGGAAGCTTCCGAGGTGTTCAAGAATTTCTTTGATTTGCCTGGTTTTGGCCTGAATCTGGATATCGTACTTCAGGTGCTGAAGTTGGCAGCCACCGCAGATTCCGAAGTAGGGACAGGGAGGAGTGATTTGATAAGGCGAAGGCTCTACAACTGTTTCGACATACGCTTCCCCGTAGCTTCGATGGATGCGGTGAATACGGGCTACGACCTTTTGACCCGGGATGCCGCCGTCAACGAACCAAACAAAATCATCCTGCTTCGCGATCCCTCGGGCTCCGAATACCAAATCCTCAACACGAAGTTCGAGGGATTCTCCTTTTCGGATTTTCTTTTCCATGCCCTTCTTTGCTGGTGATAATGAATGGTTTAATCTAAGGATGGCCTCAAAGAAAAGCAAGAACAAATTTTGTTTCTTGACAATGAAGATAGGAATGATTATACTATCGGATAAAAATCTGCTATTGAATTTGTCAAAAAAGAGGTGCACCGATGAACCACTCTCCAGGCCCTCAGCACATCAATGTCGAACTGGGAGAAAAAGAGTCCGAAGGTATTTACTCCAATTTTGTCCTCATCAGCCATTCACCGGCAGAGTTCGTTCTTGATTTTACACGGATGCTGCCGGGTGTTCCCAAGGCCAAAGTATACGCCCGTATCGTCATGACGCCCCAGCACACCAAATCGCTTTCCAATGCTCTGAACGAGAACATAGAAAAATTTGAAAAAGAATTTGGCGAAATCAAGATGATCGGAGCGGATCAGGGCAAACAGTTCGGATTCAAGGCGCCGGAAATAGAAAAGAAAAAGTGAAAGAAATAATTATCAAGAGGGTGAATCCCGTATGATCAAGAAACAAGGGCGAAGGTTCGGCGTGCGTCTGCGTCCTCTTCTGTTGGTCGTCCTGATGCTTAGTTGGTTTGGTTTTTCGATTTCGGTGCATTCTCAGGAAAAATATTTGCCAAAACGGTTTTCTTTCACCTGCGAAATTGGGAACTGGCAACCTCACAGCTTGAATGACGAGCCTCGTTTTTCAACCTTTGGTGCTGCAGGCGCAACCCCCTACATTGGTTTTGCATTTGGCGCTCCACTGTTCGGAGGAATGGGACTCCGTCTGTCGGTGGGATACTGGTCGCTGCGGGATCTTGAAAAAATTCAGTCGGTTCACTCCCTCACTCTCCATCCCGTCACGTTGGATGTGAAATATTGGCTAATTCCTGATTACCGGCTCTCTGCATACGTCGTTTACGGTGGAGGTGTCTACTGGGGAATTGAAAACGAGACCCAGCCCTTTGGGAAAAAATTACACAAGGCAAGGGCCGGCTGGGGTGCCAATCTGGGAGCAGGTTTTGATTTTGCCATCAGTCGCAGGTTGGGTTTGGGGATGGCTTTCCAATACCACTATGTCCGTTTCAAGCAGCCCTTGGGAGGGGTGGATGATTTTAGCGGTCCCAAAATCACGGGCATGTTTTTTTACTTCCTCTAAGTTGGATTTTTCCAAAAGATGAAAAAGAGTGACTGATAACCGGATCCTGTTTTTGGGATGTCCGACATAGAAGCAGGTTATGTATCCGTCCGTTCCGGAAAAGAGTGAGAGGCATCCTTCTCAATTTATAAATAGTAATCCATTTTTTCATCTTGCGAAAAGCGAGGAAAAGGTGCGTGCAATCCATTTATTAAAGATCAAAGGATTCGAAGGGCGCTTTAAATCGAACAGTGGATGATCTTTCAGTTTATCAATCATCAAAGATTTCAGAAAAAATCTGAGAAAAACACTGAAAGGAATTTGAAGGGACATGGTTTTCAAATTCATCAAGCCGGAGCATATAGAAGAAAGGATCATTTCCATTTGGTATAGGAATCAATATACGCCACGGGTTTTTTAATCCAAATTATAATCCTTTCTGTTTTTTTATAATGGAGGAATCCAGAAATGCCCATTGTTCATGTAAATGTTTGGGAAGGTTTTGGTCAGAAAAAAACAAAGACCGTGATTCAAGGCATAACGCAGGTCTTCACGGGTGTCGGTGTACCTCCCCACGCAGTGGAGGTCGTTGTACACGAGATTCCGAAATCCCACTGGGGTATCGGTGGTGAACCGGCTTCAGAAAAATTCAAGGATATTTCAACATAATCGGCCAAATGGATTATCGCTGGCTTTAAGGTTGACGTCACGGAATACATCCACAGAGTGGTGGGAGTTGATTCAGTGTGAAATCAGTACTCCCAACGGCCTTCAGCGGACCAGGGAAAAAAGAGTGTCCGAGGCCATTCCCTCAAAACGTGTCAGGGATGCGACGAAGATTCTGTAGGCTCTGATTGAATCATTCGGAAGCGGATTTGGAATGAAGGATTGAGAACCTTCGCGTTCAAGATTATTCGGTGTATCCAAGACAAAAGAACTCGTTTCTGTACGGCATTGTGAATAGGAGAAAGAATGATAGAAGAAAAAGTTAAAAAAGCGCTGGATAAAATCCGACCTTCCCTGCAGGCCGACGGCGGCGACGTGGAATTTGTGGATTTTAAAGACGGTGTTGTGACCGTTCGTCTTCAGGGGGCATGTGCAGGATGTCCCATGGCAACCATGACGATCAAAGGCGGTATTGAGCAGATGTTGAAAAAAGAAATCCCAGAGGTAAAATCTGTGGAGTCGGTCGCTTTTTAGAAGTTTCAAGAGGAAAATTCTTTCAGGCATTTTATCCGGTCTGAATCAGAGGTCGGAATTCACGGTATTGTCTTGCGTTTGTTTCCCATTGCTGCTTTATTTTCTCCATGAGATTTTGAAATCTCTCGTCGGTCGCAAGATTTTTGAAATTGGGATCGTTTGCAAGCCAGGGATACTCTTGATATCCCCAAGAGAACGCTTTTTCCAGCCATTGAATTGCCTGCCCGTTCTGTTTTAACAGGCTATGGATGGCAGCCACAGCCGTGGCCAGAGAGCCGTCGCTGTCCACATACGGCTTTACGTGAAGTTCCAGCTCCTCCAATGCCTCATCCGGCTTCCCCTGGCGGGCGAGAATCATTCCAAAAACAGCGTGGGACAACGGACGGTACGCAACGGCTTTCATTCCTTTTTGGACCTCTCTGGAAGCGTTGTTGAGATTTCCTTGGTAGTAATGGGCAAGTGCCAAAAAGGTATTCAAGTAGGTTGTATCTGGGTAGAAGTTTTGTGTTTTTTGAATTTCTTCTTCAGCCTCTTTGTATCTCGTCAGTCCGATCAGAATCATGGCCTTGCTGAGAGAAACCTCCAAAACCACCGGATTCAGATGCAGCGCATTTTGATACACTTCAAGACAAGGATCGTACAGTCCGTAATGGATAAAGACTTTGCCAAGACCGCTCCAGGCTTCCCACGAGTTCGGATTGATTCGCAGTGCTTCGCGGAGGTTTTTTTCTGCTTGCACAAAATCGCCCCATCCAAGATACACCCGTCCCAATTGAACATGTCCCTCGGCGGAGGTGCTGTCGGACTGGATCGCCTTGAGGCTTGCCTGCTGTGCCAGACGCAGCCAGACAACGTGGCGATCCCAGCGGTTCTCGACAATCTGGAGGTAACTTTGGGCAAGGCCCTCCCAGGCCGGCGCAAAAGTCGAGTCCGATCTCAGCACTTCTTTAAATTGTTGGATAGCCCAATCTGTCTTTTCTTTCGTACCCTGAGCAAGATGCAATTTTCCTTTCTGATACTCGGTCCACACCTTGGATGATCGAGGTGCTGTCTTGGATGCTTTGGTTTCATATCCTAAGGCATGAAGAACGGCCGTCGAAGCATTTTCGGTTGCTGAAAGGAGCGAATCGAAAACTCCCTCGTATTCTTCTTGCCAGAGGAGAGAACCGTTTTTGGCATCTACCAAATTCAAATTCATGGTGATGCCATCGTCCTTCTTTTTCGTCTTTCCTTTCAGGAGGTAGTCGGGTTTCACCTGATTTTTTTCTATCCAATTGGCCAGAGAGGGTGAAAAGAGTTTTAGTGTCTTTGTTCCGGCAAGATGCGAAACAAAATCTTCCGTCATCACGGCGTATGTCGCAGAGTCTTCAGAGGAACCTGATTCGCCCTGCAGGGGAAGCACGGCCAATGATTTCTCCCATGAGACGCGTGGGATAGTCACTTCTACGCCGGCTTTTTCAGGTTGCACGGAAATTTCTTGTCCTGCCTTTTTCTTTTTTCCACATTGGACAAGGGCAATGCACATGGCTATCCACAAAACCCATCGTGTTGCATTTTTCATGGTCATTACCTCTTATTTTATGGAAGGAATGCTTTGACTTTTTTGCGTCGAATCTACTCGCTTTTTTTGCTGAACGACGAAATGAGCCGGTAGAAACAATAAATGAAGAGAGCAAAGAAAAAATGGGTTGATGCAAACTCCAGAGATTTTTGCTGCGCCACCAACGCCCGCCAGAATACGAATGCCAGGAGTACAAATCCGATTCGGATGATTAACCGAATGAGTTTTTTATCAAATCTTCTTTTCAGCAGAAAGGTTTTGTACCACTCAATAAAAATATCCACGGCTCCTACCATGAGGATGGAAAACAGCGTTATGGTAAAAATTTTTGTGCCCAAGATCCGTTTCTCCTATTTTGAACTTTGAGAACGTACCAAATTTGGAAGAGAAAGTCAACGTAAAAAGAAAAATCTCCTTCTCTCTTTGTACAATACACCGCTCCGCCTGAAGTGAAAAAATGGAAAAGCCCCGCCGAACATAAGCGGGGCTTTGAGTACCATACACGAGATTTTTAAACCAAAAACCGGAACACGCGTTTTCGGGTGAAGCATTACGAGACGATCTTCTGGAGTACCGCCACGTACCGGTCTATTTCCTCTCGTGTGCGTTTTTCTGTGACAGCAACCAGGAGGCCGTTTTTAATACCATAATCAAATCGTCCAAGATCAATTCCTGCAAAAATGCGTTCTTTTCGCATGGCGTTGATTATTTTTTTGGGGGGGACCGGGCAATTCAGAGCAAATTCTTTGAAAAACGGTTGCGAGAAAAGCAGTTCCACTCCCTTAATTTTTTTCAGTTTTTCTGCCAAATAATGGGCCTTCTGCAGGCACAGTTTGGCGACAGTCGGCAGTCCTTGTTTTCCCATAAGAGCCAGATACACCGTGGAAGCAAGCGCACAGAGCTGTTCGTTGGTACAGATGGAAGAGGTGGCTTTTTCTCTTCGAATATGCTGTTCACGGGTCTGAAGAGTCAGGACAAATCCTCTGCGGCCTTTGGTGTCCACTGTAACACCCACCAGCCGTCCAGGCAGCCTTCGGATGAGATCTTGTTTCACTGCAAATATTCCCACGTAGGGGCCGCCGAAATTAAGAACATTCCCCAGAACCTGTCCTTCCCCAGTCGCTACGTCGGCGCCGTACGCTCCCGGAGGGTTGAGTATACCCAGGGAAATGGGATCCACAGATACGATAAAAAGTGCACCTGCCTTATGAACGATTTTTTCAATCTCGTCCACGGCTTCAAGGTTTCCGAAAAAATTGGGGTGCTGGATCAATACGCCAGCTGTTTTATCGCCCACCTCTTTTTGGAGCCGGTTCAGATCCGTTACGCCGTTTTCTCTTTCAATCTCTTTTAAAGTGACGCCGCTCCGATGGCAGTAGGTTGCAATGAC
>Ga0172362_10002897_pt1 | contig 14866 bp, 5 predicted proteins | sample LakKivs1_kivu2a2_FD_114534 | JGI IMG/M metagenome (GOLD analysis project Ga0172362, IMG submission 114534) | Sediment microbial communities from Lake Kivu, Rwanda - Sediment s1_kivu2a2 | ecosystem: Environmental > Aquatic > Freshwater > Lake > Sediment | place: Rwanda: Western Province, Lake...
AATAAAAACAGGAGAAGATTTAAGAACTCTTACTAATCTATTAAATGATATAAGAGGAATTTTAAATGAAGGAATAAATATTAATAATAAAACTGCAATTCTTACAAATGAAAAAAATATAGAAGAATTGGCTAATAGTTTATTTCCTTTAATCTCTGACAATGTAATAAAAAATTACATACAGGTTATGAATAAAGCAATGGAATCAAGAGTTGGTTCTAATGCTGTTGAAAAAATGCTTATTGGCTATTCTGATGGTTCTGGTTATACAATAGATGGTAAAAATGTTGAATACTTTTTATCTAAAGAAACATTAGAAAATGCTAAAAATAATAAACAAATCAACGCTAAATACGATGCAGAATTAACTGCTTTAGAAAGCAAACCCGCCACTCAATCCGAAGTAGAAGCACCTCAGCCTGAGCCGCCATCGCCTGAAAAAAATGCCAAGAAAGAGAGAATAAAAAAGGTTACAGACAGGCTTGTCAGGGCTAATAATCGTGCTGTAGAAAGTGATTTAGATGAGGCGGCTCCCAAAGAGCAAGTCCGAAACGCAAAAAAGAAAATTCCCCGACTTAGGGAGTTGTATAATGTAGCGAGGAATTCTTACGGGAGAACTCGTCCACAGGCTTTTGTCGAAGCTTTAGTTATGGATAGGCTCATCCAGTCTCGAGCAAGGATGCTTGGAATTAAACCCTCTGAGCTCTATGAGAGGATGGTTTTTAAAACTGACAGCAGCACCCTTCCTGAGAACAGGGTTAATTTCCAAATGGAAGCGTACCAGGGCGCCAGTGCACTTTTTAAAAAATGGGACATTGATTTTCTTGGTTCAGGAGAGGGCTTTCAAGCATACGGGCGAGGACATTATTTTTCGGGGAACAGACCTACTGCGAAGGGGTATGCGGGAGGACTCAATCGTGTTCGCGTTAATGTCGTAGACCCGTATACTGGGCTGGAATATAATAATATGTTGCTTGACGACGCGATTCTTCCTAATACAATTATTGAGAAAATAGCCGATTTTTTTATAAATGAATATAATAACGGGAACCTTGAGGTCTCGTCTGCTAATGACCCAAATGACCCTGAGGCTTTGGCTGTTCTATATAAGCACAATGGGGAGTTTTATGATATCTCTGCTGGAGTTATACCCCCTGGTCTCCCTGAGGTTTTCACATTCTCAGATGGCACAAACACAAGTTACTTTGGAAGATATCTATCACCAAGAGATGTGTTTAATATTTTAAACATGTCTTTGTCGGCTATAGACGATGTCCCTTCTTCTCTACAGCAATTGGCGACTAACTATTCTGAACTGATAAATGAAAGGATGGGTGGCGATTTGTCTATACGAGAGGTTGAAAAAAAAATGGAAAAGGATAACAGGTCGTTATCTCCGATTATTCTTGACCTGTATTATATGCTCGATGAGATTTATGATTATGATAGGGTTAAGAGCTATCATGCGATATGTGAGTCTATAAAGAGTTTCGGATTAAAAGGTCCAAGTTTAACGATAGGAATCGAGGAGGAGTTTACAGATGAAATGAAACAGAAGCTTTTTGAGGATTATGTTGCACAGGCAACAGAGGTACTTGAACTCTATAAGCAGGAGGGTGATGAAAGTCTTTCGTTTTCAGATGCTTTAAGCGAGATGGGTATTAGCTATATCGACCTCTCAGCTTACCTGTACACAGCGGATATATTTACAGGTATTGACATTTCTGATAACACAGTTATTCCGCTGCATAAAACTGCGTCACAAAGGCTTCTCGATGGTATTGTCGCAAATATCAATGAAAGGGGGCTGGACAAAGTCGGACCGCAATCTCTTGTCTCGGAACAGGCGGCGGCATTATCAGCTGAACTCCTGAAAGTTTATGCAGATGGGAATATAGACTCATTGGAGGAGATGTCCGATGCTCTTCGTCCGAGGCTATCTCAGTTTTTGGACTCTGTAAATGCTAAGCTGGATGAGTACGGCCTGGAACTCGTGTTGTCAATTCCAAGAGGGTGAGAACCAAATCATGTTTATTATAAAATAATAAAAAAAGACTCAAACTCCCCAGCCTACCAAGCTTTCAAAGCTCAGTATAAAATCGCAGATGTTTTAAATAGAAGCGCTCAGTTTAAAAAAGACCTTGAAAGTGTTGATGATTATGAAACAGCTCTTCAAAAACAGGTCGCTGAAAAAGTAGGAAGCGCTGATAAACAAAATATTGCAGCTTATTACGCATCTTTAATTAGCGGAGTTCCGAAGCAAATATTTGGGTTCCTCCGAGGCCGACCAAGCCCTTCTGCACAGCGAGCTGTTTATGCAAAATATTTAAACAGCGCCCCTAGTACCATGGAAGTGGATGGCTACAACGGCCTTCTTGAATTTATGAGCGAGAGAGAGGCTAAAGATGTTGTCATTGGGCTCTCATCTGTATTCGGTGAAGTGTTCTCTTCCTCACCTGAGGGAAATGTCGTTGGGAATATTTTGATGGGAGGTAAGCATATTCCGGAATTTACTCAGCTTGCATCACAGTCACCAGCTGTTTCATTATACAAGTCAGGATATGGTGTTCATCTTGCTCTTGAGGCTATGAATATGGCCGATGTCTCAAAGTATAATGACGTATCAAATACTGATATGCAAAAGAGTTTCGTTGAGCTGAGCTCTTATTTTACTCAGCCGAAAAGTCTACGTTTTGCATCTCAAAAGAAAACCACAGACCTGTATCAGGCGCTTGGATTTTACGGGAACTCTCACCCAAGAAGCAGCAATGGGAACTTAGGTCCTTATAGCCTTCTCATGTCTCTTGGCGCTAAGACTGGAAATGACCCAAATGATTTTAATTATGTTGTATTTTCTAACGAAAGCGTTAATGCTCGAACAGTTACTAAATGGCAAGCGGATAATCAGTTCGAGCCAGGGGGCTTTTCGGCAACATCTAAAGTTATTGTCACTGCAATGGCTTCAGACCCAGGGAAAGACCCGGTTGCTGACATCGTATCAGCCTTCGTGCCTTATATGACGGAAGGAGAGAAGGCGGTTGTACTAAATGCTTACAAGCAAGATTCATGGGGAAAAGACACGAGTGTGTTTTTCAGGCATCAATTCATGAATTATTTAGTTACAGGAACCGGCCCAACGGCAGAGCTTGTAAAGATATTTGAGAAATTTAGACAGTGGATGTCTGATTTGATAGGTGTGATTTACAATGAGGATGTTGCTAAGTTGCCTATTTCTCCTGAGATGAAATCTTTGTTTGACAACATGATGAGTAAGAAACCTGGTCAAATAAAGGTTTCGGAGAAGCTTAATGAGAAAATCTCGTTTGATATAAAGGCTCCCGTTTTACAGATAGGTACACTGCTAAGCAATGAGCAGTTCGGCGAGTCGGAGGTTATTGATATAGACTCCGACAATAGATTAACCCTTGAGTTTAAAGCTTCAGGCAACCAGGTTGTTGTTACACCTATGGAGTTAGCCCAATTATTTGCATCGGGATACATGAGTATCAAGGACACTTCATTGATAGAATCTGCTAATAAAACATTAGATAAGGCAGAGAAAAAAGCAACTACACCTTCAGGAAAAGAGCCGAATGTTGTTAAGTCGAGACCGACTCCAGTGGCTCCGTCTGTTGAGAAAGTGTCAGCCCCATCGGTACGTAAGAGAACAGAAGATAGTAGAAGGGCTGTTGACTCAAATCCTGATTCTGCAAAAATGCTTACTGCGGTTAAGGACAGGAATGGGTTGGAGGCTGTTTACAAAAAACTTTTTGGGCTTAGCGATAAAAAGGCAAAGGCGGCTGCGGTCGTCGCGGACAGGATTCTTCAGACTATAGCTGAGCGGACAAAGATGTCTAAGGATGAGGTTTATCAAATGATAAAATATCGCAAAACCACGGCTCGGCAATTGTCTCAAGAACAGGGGGTTTTGTATTCAGAGGGCGCTAAGTATAGGGGAGCGATGCGTTTTTTACCTGAAGCTGAAGCAATACTTGCTGATGCCGAGGCTATAATATATGCCCTTGAAGACCCTAATGTAACTACGCCTCTTCATGAATTAGCTCATGTGTATGAGAAGTATTTAACGGATGATGAGGTGGCTGCTATAGCGTCATGGTCAAAAACGAAGCCTGGGACTACAGCATTTAGTGAAGCGTTTGCTCGTGGTTTTGAAAGATTCCTTTATGATGGAGGTGCGCCATCTTCAAAGATAAGGCAGATTTACAGCGGTTTTAAAGCTTGGCTAAAGAATATATACGGAGAACTAACAACGGATTCTGCAATTGGGTTGTCGTTAAATCCTGCAATGAGGGATATTTATAAAGAAATGCTTAGGGAGATGCCATATCAAAGGAAGGCTCCTAAGATAGACAACACTAAAGTTGCAGTAGAGCAGGTTAGCGGTAAAAGGGGTGATATTACGTTTTCTGTTCGAGCGGGAGCGGATGTAATAGGAACTTTGGCATATGACAAGACGTCCCGGCAGTGGGTGGGTGTGTCATCTACCAAGGCGGGAGACATAACCGACATTAGGGCAAACACTAAGCCTGAAGTCGTCGCTCAGATGGTTAGTCGGCACGACAAAGCGATAGATGCAGAATATGCAGCCGCTGGTAAGTCAAGACCATCTCAAACGCCTGTAGGGAAGGGGAAGGAAACCGTTGTAAAAGGGATGCCTCCGCTGGTCCAAGGCCTTAAGATAATTGATTCGGCAAATCAGGAGTATGAGATTATCAAAGAAGAGGGGGATTTGATTATTGCAAAAAGAAAAGGCTCTAATGTTATAAAAAAGTTCACTAAAGCAGAATTGGCAAAGAAGCATGCGGACGGGGATGTTGTATTTAAGGCTAACAGGAAAGTCAGGGATGCGATTGAAAAGGTAAAAAAGGAGCTTGAGGAAATTGATAAAGCATTAAAGTCTAAAGATATTGTAGCTGTCGAAGAGCCCCAACCAGGCCCTGTTGCTGGAGATATTGGCTCGAGAGGGGAACCTTATACTGGAAGGATGGCAAAGGACCTTTACAAGATAACAAAAGAAAGGCTCGGTTCGGAATCAACCCGTCATGTTCAACGTCTCCCAGGAGGGAGAGTTTTAAAGGTCGCCAAGGATGCTGCTGGTAAAATTCAGAATATGGCAGAGGGGCTTGAGCCTTTTACTCCTATGGTTTTGGAGAGCGGAATTGATTATGTTATCGTTGAGGATTTGGGTTCATCGGAGAGCACGACTCTCGAAAGATTCAGGAATTGGGTTAGTCGCACCCGTCCTGAAGATTGGATGAAAAGACCTGAGGTTTTTACTAAACAACTTGAACGATATGGATTATCGGGGATTCTCGACCCTCAGTATTCTTTGTTATACGGGGATATCACATCTCCGGAGCAGTGGGGTGAGAGGGATGGAAAAATACAACTTCTTGATGCAGGAAGTTTAGTTGCGGGATATTCTAAGGAAAGAGATTTTGATAAAGCTGAAGAAGCTCTTAAGTCTAAGTCTCTTGAATCAAAAGAGTCTCTTAATAGTCCGTTTTTATATCAAGCCGACCCTGCTGATGGAGATTGGGATAACCTGCCAAATAAGAACAGGAAGGCGTTTAGGAAAATCCTTAATATGACAAAAAAACTTATTAGGGAAAACGGAAATAAGCCGGAGGGAATAGCTCAACTTCTTGTGGATATGATGGCAGAGGTCTTCCCTGACAAAAGCGCTATGCCTAAAAGTGTCGCTTTCGACACTGTAATCCACGCTCTTTCAGAGATGGGTATATCGCCTGATTTTACGGGTATGGATGTAGATGCGGACAGTTCTGAGCTCAGTGAGCAGCGTCTTGACGAAAAGACTGTTTTCGAGCGTGTTTTAAAATCTCAACATGCATCCCCATATTTAAAAAGGGCTTTAAATAAAATCGGTCAGTTTTATGAAGTTGAGAGTAAGACTCTTGCAAGAGATTTTGCATATGCAGTCATTGAGGAGTTTGGTTCAAAAGCGGCTATAGCTATGGTTCAAGCCGGTAAGTTTAAAGGAGCTACGGGTTCTTGGATTTATGGGCTCGCTATTGACAAAGCTTCAGCTTCAGGGGCGAAATATTCAGAGGTTGCTAATTTGATTGACCAATTCGCTACCCACCAAAGAGAGTTGGGGCGGGGAATCTCTGTTCTCCGAGATATTTATGTAAGCAGCCCAGCCGGTTTATACAACTTGCTTATTCATGCAATGAATAAGCAGAATGCAAATGCGACCACTCAGGCGACGCCGACGGCAACAGCTATGTCGGGTGCATTGCAAGGGGCTACTCAAACAGCCGCAGCTCAAGTTGCTAATAATATAGCGGCAGGAACATCAACCCCCGCCTCAACGGCCATCAACGACCTGCTCATTCTTGGTCAAAAAGAGAGGATGAAAGCCTTGAAGAAAGAGGCGAAAGACATCCTTGATTCATTAAGGGGAATTTCTCAGAACCTGCCTATCTCAGCTCCATCTCCAAGGATTCAGGCTCTTCAAAACATGAATGCTTTTGACAAGGTGGTCCAGCTTGCCGGAAATTATATAAAAAGAGGTGGTGTTCAGTTTAAAATATGGAAACTTAATTTTTCAAGGGGGCTTTCTACTATAGGACTAACATTATCTGACGGTGATTACGATTACATATGGAATGATACACAAGTAAGGACTATACTTCAAGATACGTTAAATTCAGGTTTGGCGCCGCTAGACGGGCCTATAAGAGATTATATGAGGTCGGCCAAGATAAAGCTTGCTAATATAATTAAGCTCGCTGCGGCGAACCGGGACTTGACTATAGCTTCTCTCTCAAGGGATATTGCTGACTCTTTAAGTGTTGACCCAGCTGTAGCTAATCAGCTCGCTGTTGAAATAGAAGCTCAGATAACTTCGGCATCCAAGGTTTTGCAGCAAAAAGTCGTAGATAAATATATGGATAAGCTCCGGGAACGGTTTGGGGTTAATCCTGATATGGCTGATATTGCATTAAAAGACCTTGTAAACCTTGTTAATAACAACCAGGCCGACCCTGCCTCGATAGCTCAGGTAATCAAGTTCGCATTCGGCGCTGTATCTATGTCAGATGCCCAGGCTGATGAGTTTATGATGCTGGCTGAGAGAGTGTTTAAAACCAGGCCTGAATCGAAAAACCGTCAAATTGTTACTAAGGACTTGGTTTCGTTTGTTAACAATCTACACCCTGCTTCATTTGCAGAAAAGTTTTGGATAATGTTTTACCCTAATCAGCTTGCCGGTATAACAACGCAGGTTGTAAATACTATTGGAAACTTTTACAATTCCCTTGCTCAAGCATCTGTATATGGCTTACAGGACTTAAGGAATGTAGCGAGAATGGGTGTTTCTTATTCATTCCAGGATGCCATTAAGGGGTTGAGTCAGCAATTTGGAAGTGCGATAGATTCGGCTGTTGTAATCATGAAAACGGGTATAGCAGGAACTGGGAATAAGTATGCAGATATAAAGCTTGCGCTACAGAATCAGAAAACCATTGAGGATGACCTCGGTTATAGAATAAAACCGTTGACCGGCTTAGGTGTTGCTCCGGGAGCGATTCAAGCATTAGCTAATCTGTATAATGGCTTTATGATGGTTAATCAGTTCTTGATAAAGATGTATCCAACGCGATTTATGAATGCAACCGATAATGCATTTTTCCAAGGGAATTTTGAAAAATCCATCCGTCGTCAGACTATAAATGAGTTCTACGAGAGGGGTCTGAGAGGGAGGGCGCTACGTGATGCTGTTAATCAAGTGTTGTATGGAACTAATTGGGACATTAAAGATGCGGCGGCTCTTGTTAAGTCCGAGATGGATTCGGTTGGAATCCCTTTCTTTGATAAAGATGCTTTATCCACTTATGTAGCGCTTAAGCAGTTCTCTTCTGAGTTTAAAAATGCAGTTAGGGCGGCCTTATCTTTAGATTCATCTGAATCCATCCCCTCTATGGCGAGTTTACAACAGATGATGAGTCAAGACCCTTCAATTGCTCCGCTATTAACCGAGGCGATTATAATGTCAGACCCTAGGATTCTCTCAATGACGGAGTTGATGACTCCTGAGGCTCGTTCTGCTATTAGGGAATATCATGTCAATATGAATGTTTCTGAGTCTATAGTGGATAGAGCATATAGGCAGTCTGAATATTTAACTTTAAAAAATCAACCCGAAGGAGTGCTTGGGGTGTTTGCAGGGTTTACTGGAAGCGCAGTTGGCTCGATACCTTTACTTAGGTTTTTAGTCCCGTATGTAAATGTTCCGTTTAATATAGCGAATATGATGCTTGACTGGTTCCCATTAACATCTATACCAAGGGCTTACGGGATATCTATTTCATCCTTCCTTACAGACGCCACTCTTGCTCGTTATAATGTAAGGCCTTCATCACAGGCACAGGCTGTTGCACAGAGGTATGGACTCGAGTATGACCCTGTGATTAACTCAGAACAAAAAACCAGGGCGTTATATTCAACTCTTTTGACTGTGGGTATGGGTATACATTTCATAGGGAAAGCCATGGGTGATGATGAAGATGAAGAGGGTCCGGCAATTACAGGTGGTTTGTTTAATGTTAAATATCAAGAGGCGGGGAAGACTCAGATACCTTATAGGGTTAAGATGTTTGGAGAGGAGTTTTCTTATGAAAACACGCCGCTGTTTTTAGTGTTTTCTTCCATTGGGAATCTTTGTGATATAATTCGAGCAAGGAAGTCAGAGATAAATGAAGATGATTCTCGTGTTAAGAACGCTGTGTACAATACAATGCTTGCTCTACAATACACAATGCAATCATTTACAGAAGCTTTGCCTATAGAGGGGTTGCAGATTTTCACTGAAGCTTCTTATAAAAGTAGAGGGACTGAAAGCTTGTCGTCTATTGAGAAGGGTTACATGAAGACATCTCAATCTATAATCAGGGCGCTACTAACTCCTGTTCCGCTGTTAGGAAACAACCTGGTTAAGCAGGTCGAACAAATGTTTGACCCTAAGAAGTATCTTGACGAACCGTATGACCCTGAGTCTTTTATTGCGAGAGCTACCGGGCATAATGTTGTAAACACTCTTGATGATGGTTCTATTGTGATGAAAGATTACTTGGGTAGGGATGTTATGAAACTACCGGGCTCAAGAAATATTGTGTCATTGGACGTTGCGGAAAAATCTGATATAGACAGGTATATCTACGCTAATCACTTTAATTTTATCCCAGCGTCTGTTGATACTAAAACATTTTTGTATGATGATACTGACCCTAATGTCACCAAGTTGGAGGTGGTTGCGCTAAAGGACAACAAGGAGCTTTTTGATTATGCATACTCAAAGGGTGGGCAAATTATGAATGCTTACCTTTCGAAATACCTTGATGTGATTAAAGGTTTAGGAGATAAGCCTCTTGAAAAGGCGTTAGTTATAGAGGCTAATAAGTATCAAAGGGAGTATGTTAAGAAAGGTATGGAGAAGGCCGTCCTTGAGAATAAGGGCCTTCCGTTAGAGGAGGATGTTATTATTGATATAGATGAAGCTTTTAAGGGTTGGGGTTCAGGGAAAATGTTCCTCGATGGCTCTACTCAATTTGATGAAAATGGAAGTATTTTAAGTCTTCTTGACGAGCTTTCAAACGCAAAGTATTCGCCTCAAAGGATTTCGATTATTTCCGAGTTGAAGAATTTGCTTGGAGTGATGAGTGGAGCTGATGCAGATGCTAAGAGATTTAAAGAGAAGATTGAAAAATATAATTTGAATGTCAACACTGAGAACATCCAAATGCAAGACTAATTTGTAAATTCGCTAAAAAAAATGGCTCTTCAACCAAAACTTGCTTTTAAATCTGTCAAGTCAGGGAACATCCTTAAAGTTAGAGATGTTACCGGAGTTTACCATGGGATAACAAACCCTGGTGGGTATGGAACTCCAAATGATGATGCTATTAATGTTCTGTCTACATCATTGACCATTACGCCTCCTGACTCGCAGGTATCATACACTATAACAACGGTAGTTGCTTCAAATACATACCCGGTTACGATACTTCAAGGTGTGCAATTCGGGGTTCCTGCAGGGCAGCCGATTCCGGATGGGATATACGATGCTGTATACGTTGTTACTACGTCATTCGGAACATATTCTTATACGACTCAGTTCTTCATTACGTGGAACGCTGAATGTTGTCTTGAGAAAGCCATGAGTGAGCAATCTGTCCCCTCTCAAGAGGATTGCGGTTGTGGTGATAGTGTAAGCATTTCAAAAGTTGAGACGTACTTTTACTTGCTTTGGTCTGCGAGAAAAAGCTTTTACTGCGGAAAGCTTAACAAGTCCAAGGTATTACTTGATTATGTAACGCAGATGTGTTCAAATTTAAACTGTACAAGCTGTTGATATGCCGATAACATTTTATGACGAGTGCGAAGCTCTGCAATTGCCGAGCGGAAACAATGGAGCGGACGGTTTGTCTGCTGTGAGTCAAGTAAAAAATTTTACAACAACTATTCCTCAAGTAGACCCGTCGAACTTATATGTAAGCGGGTCGCTATACGCTTCAGCTGTTGGTGTTTATGGTTATGAATGGCTTCAGGTTGGAGTTTGGTTCATAATGCCTGGATATGGAGTCTTCGAAGTGATTTTTCTCGGGGCTTCAACCTCAACTGAGATTCTTGTATATTACAAAAATCGGGGCACATCTATTAATCAACCTGCCGGAACCGTAGTTCCTGTGGGTACACTGATTGTTCCTTCGGGTCCAGCTGGCCGGTCTAATAATATATTAAGTGGGAGTGGAGCGCCTTCGGGTTCACTTGGTTTTGACGGCGATTTATATTATGACACTGGTACAGATTCGATATACGGACCTAAGAACAATGGACTTTGGGGCCCGGCTACCTCTTTAGTGGGCGCCGCAGGCCCCCCAGGGGCTCCTGGGATATCTCATTTGCATTACTTTTCAGGTAGTAGTCAAGTTTTGACCACAGGAACGTTCACTAACCTTGACACGTATGCGCTTCCAGCTGGCACGTTAACCTCTGATGGAGATGGATTAATAATAGAGGCGTGGCACACTCAGACATATTTTAACCTTGCTCAACAAGCGGAGCGGCAGATTACGATAGGCGGTTTATCTGTGACTCAAAACTCTCTTTTCTCAACAAACGAGCCGGCGGCAACTTATAATGGGATTCAGAATATTTATAGGACAAGAGTTGAAGTAGTAAGAACATCTGCGACTGCTGTTGATTACACTGTTGAATGGGATTCTAATGTTGATGCAACAACAGGTGTAGCCTCTACAAGGGTCGCCACTGGAAGTAGAAGTGGTATATCCCCCCTCCCGTCTGGAGTTGGGATTGCATTTAATGTTAAGCAGACTATTGCAAACTCTTTTCAGTTAAAAAGATTCTCAATTAAACTCTTTAAAAGTGTATAACGGATGAGGCCTATTCTCACATATCAATTGACAGCATCAGGAGGGACTCTTGATAATTATATAAACGCTACATATCCTGATATTTATATAACCTCGTCAGGGGCAATCACCATGACATCGTCTTTTTCGATAACCCCATCTGTTGATGTGGACTATGCGAGATTCCGGGTTATATGGGAAGCGGAGGCGTCTTTATCCACATTTAGTATTACTATTTGTGGAGAAGTTATTTCACAAGACCAGGTTAATCAACCAGGTTTTTTTGAGTGTTTTTATGATGGTTCCGCCTGGTCTGTTTATTACTTTCCTGACGGGACTAACCTACCTCAAAATGCTCCTGGCGCAAACGTGACAACAGTTCCCGTAGGGGGAACCATAACACTTGTACCTGGAGTTGATAAGGTTAACCAAAGGTTCGTAGGCGGACCTACAACGCTTACGTCAAACCTAACCATAACAGCTTCTACCGTAGGGGTTCGAGCCGGTGCAGAGTTTAATGTAATCATAGACTCAGGGACAACTCTTGGCGGTAATACTATGACCGTTTTTAATGAGAATATTAACGCTGCCCAGGCTTTAAGTGGGGGAGTTGAGGCAAGAGCTTATTATGACGGAGCTACATGGAGAGGGGTGCTTACAAGTAAACCCATCTCTGCATCGGAGTTAAATCCACAAGCTGCGCTATCTGTAGTGGCTAATGCTACTAACGCTTCTGCTTCTCCTTCTCCGCTTGCTTTTGCAAATGATGGCGATGTATTGGTAAGGGCAGGAACAGCTTTAATAGCACAAAAATTATCTACATCAAACTTTAACACAAGTACATTTCCACTAAAGTATATTTCTTACAATCTAAGCAGTTCTGAAATACTTAATTCGTTTTCATCACCAGTTACGATTCTTGCAGGAGTAGTTGGTTTTACTCACGTACCTGTTTTAGTTGTATGGGAAACTACGTTCAACTCGATTGCTTACGCCACTAACTTCAATGGTGCTATCAGGGCAACGGGGTCTGCAAATCCCGCAATAGTCCAAAATGGTATTTTAGGATTTCTTGTTAGCGGGCTTGCTATGACGCCAATATCAACCGTTGGTTCTTTTGCGCAACAAATTATCAAAGGCGCAAACCTTGAATACTTCACACAAGTAGGCAACCCAACAGCAGGTGATGGTACAATTAAGATTCATTTGTTCTATATTACGATATAATGCCGGTACTCAGCACTGATGATTTAGAGATAAGACTGATTTACGCAGATGCGTGTCAGGCCGATATGGCTATAAAGGCATTGGAAGCGGATGCGAATGGAGATAAAGACCGGTATGACTATCTTATTAATATTGTAAGAGGGTTACATTGGAGGATTTCCGCACTAAGGTGTTATCCTTTACAAAATGGTGAAATATACAATGTTAGTGTCCCTTGTTTAACTACGGAACAGTTGCATCAAATGCTTTCATGGATAGACCAAGTATGTAAATCAGAGTGTTGTAACTGCGGCGAGTCCTCTTTCGACGATAATCCACCGGCTTTACTTTATATTTAGAATGTCTTTTAAGTTTATAAAACTTCCACTTGAAAGAACGGACATCCTAAAGATAATCCGTTTTTTTCGTTCACGAGAAGAAGTGCTCGATGTTAGGGTAGGAGATTTGTTGGATTATATAAACTCAAGCTCTCCTGGCGGCGGTGGTTCTCAGTTAAACGGAACTCCAACAAGAATCCCGTTTTTTGACACAGCTAACACTCTTGGGGATGACCCTGAGTTTTACTGGGATGACGTAAGGAAGGCTCTTGTTTTAGGAGCGCAATTCAGCCCTTCGGCGTCAACCAGGCTTTATCTTTTCAATAACAACGATAATCCGGACATTTTGATTGAAACCATATTCAATCAGCGGATTAAGTTTAAGAATAATAGTTCCGGGGTTACATGGTATCTGCATACCAATACGTTCCAGGATACCCCACCTACCCCAAGGGATAGTATAAATTTCGGAACATCATCAAACCCTGCCTTAGGGTTCTTTGAATTGTTCAGAACGGGCCAATTAAAGTTAAGGCTTTATGGAACCGGTTCGTCTTTTACAGGGACGGCTGTAAATCTTTTGGGCGTTGCTGCTGATGGTAGTGTTATCGTCACACCTAGCGGCGGTTCGACATCTCAGTTAAACGAAACCACAGGTATCTTGTTTGGTGGTCAATTAAGTGCTGCAATAGGAGGAACTACATTTAGTGTTACAGCAGGAATAGGTCAGATTGTAACCCAAACAGCTTCTATATCAGGGGTTACAACAACTGTAAGCAATGTTACATGGTCAGCAGTATCGGGAGCTGCTATAACTAATATTGGAACATCTCAATTTACTTATATTTTAGTTAATAGTGTTGGCGCAGTAATTCAACAGACAACACCATTTACAGATGCTCAATACAAGACACATATAATTATTGGTATTTTATGCCATATAAACTTTGCTTCTGTAAACCTTGTAACCAATGCTCAGAATGTAGCATATGAAGACCCTCATAGATTAGTTGAGCTTATCACATCTTTTGGGCCTATCAAAAAAACAGGGCTTAATATTGGACCTAATGGAGCAAACCTAAGAATAAACAGAACATCGGGGGAGGCATTTAAAATAGGTGCTAATTATTTAACAGACCAATTTGAACCTGATGTTGCAACTATATTAGCACAGACACCTGCTTTACTGTGTAGAGTTCATAGGAATGGCTCAGGAGGTTTTATATTCGATACTAATAGTGGTTCTTATTACAATGATATAGACCCTAACCAGTATGACAATGGTACAGGCACACTTGCTTCAGTGCCATCAAACAGATGGACAATACAGAGGTTGTTCTTTTTCCCTAACAACCCTAATGACATTATCTGTTATTACGGAGTTCAGCTTTACAATAACTTTTCAGAAGCACGGGCTAACCTAGAATTTGAAACATTTGACGAGGCTCAAATAACTGCTGAGAATGCTGTATTTTTAGGGTTTTTATTTGTTAGGCATAATGCCACAGATTTAACAAACTCAACCTTTGCTGCTTTCTTACAGTCAGGATTATTTAGAGGTATCCCTCCTGGGGGTGGTGGTAGTGGTAGTGGAAGTATATTAACAGATGATTCAATTCAAGGTGATGGTACTTTAGGTAATGAGATAAAACTAGTTAATGATTCTACAATTCCGGGTGTAAATAAAGTTTACGGTACTGACAATTCAGGAAACAGAGGATGGAGAAATGAATTAGTTACACCAGCAGGAGTTATTCCTGGCACAGTCGTTGGAACATTCCCCGCCAAAAATAATTCTATTACACATTTAGTTGTTGGTTCCGCGGATAGGCTTTATGTACCATCATCTGCCCTTAATATTGTAGATGTTTATGAAGCATCTTCAGGTGATTATTTAGGTACACTATC
>Ga0172362_10002901_pt1 | contig 14859 bp, 10 predicted proteins | sample LakKivs1_kivu2a2_FD_114534 | JGI IMG/M metagenome (GOLD analysis project Ga0172362, IMG submission 114534) | Sediment microbial communities from Lake Kivu, Rwanda - Sediment s1_kivu2a2 | ecosystem: Environmental > Aquatic > Freshwater > Lake > Sediment | place: Rwanda: Western Province, Lake...
CAGGATTTGTCTGTCTTGGTTTTGATATTGACAGCGAAAAGGTTTCCTGCCTGAAGAAGAAAAAATCTTATATCAAACATATTTCTTCGGATGCCATCCGGTCCATTGTGGAGAGCGGAAAATTCGATGCCACGACCGATTTTTCCAGACTGGTCGAAGTGGAGTGTATCATTGTGGCTGTTCCCACTCCTCTGGATAAACATCAGCAACCGGATCTAAGTTTTATAATCAACACGAGCGAAACCATATCCAAATATATACGCAAAGGACAACTGGTTGTTTTGGAAAGTTCCACGTGGCCAGGCACAACGGAAGAGGTAATGAAACCTATTTTGGAGAAGTCCGGATTGAAATGTCCCCGGGATTTCTATCTTGCTTTTTCGCCGGAAAGAGAAGATCCCAACAATCCGAGGTTTTCTACAAAGACAATCCCGAAAGTCGTGGGAGCAAACGATCCCAAAAGCCTTGAATGCACAACGGCGCTTTACGACAAGGTCGTTGTTCGGACCGTACCGGTCTCCTCAAGCCAGGCTGCCGAGGCAACCAAACTGCTTGAAAATATCTTCCGGAGTGTGAACATCGCTTTGGTGAATGAAATGAAAATGATTCTGGATCGGATGGGAATGGACATCTGGGAGGTCATTGAGGCTGCTTCTACCAAGCCTTTCGGATACATGCCCTTTTATCCCGGACCCGGTTTGGGAGGGCACTGCATTCCCATTGATCCTTTTTATCTCACGTGGAAGGCGCGGGAATACGACATGCCCACTCGATTTATTGAACTGGCCGGCGAGATCAATACCTCGATGCCGTACTGGGTGGTTCATAAAATTATCGAAGCCTTCAACAACAGAGGGAAGAGTTTGAAGGGATCGCGTATTCTAATCTTAGGTGCGGCCTACAAGAAAGATATAGACGACATGCGGGAAAGTCCCACATTGAAACTTATCGAAATTTTGGGAGAAAAAGAGGCACACGTGGATTACAACGATCCCTACATACCCGTGATGCCTCGGGTTCGCAAGTACAAGTTCGACATGAAAAGTGTGGATATTGCACCCCAAAATCTAGGGACGTATGATGCGATTGTTATCTCAACAGACCACAGTTGCTATGATTATGACGAGATTGTCGCTTCTGCTCAGATGGTGATTGATACTCGCAATGCGACCAAAAACGTGAACAAAGGACGGGAGAAGATCATCAAGGCGTAGTCAAACTCTACGCCAAAGATCCTCTTTTTTCTTTCAAAGAAAACCCATTGCAGGAGGTTTTTGACAAAGTGAAAGCACAATTCGTTTGCAGAGTTTTTATCTTTTCTTTTGTTCTTTTTGGAAGGGTGTACGCACAATTGCCAGAGGAAGAGGAGCGATTGAAGAAGGAAATCATTGCTCCCAAAGTGATCGATTTTTCCAAAATTCTTGAAAAGAAAACGTTCACGCGGGAGGATTTCGAACTCTGGAAGAGACAGAAGGAGATGAAGCTTCAGGAACGTCTTACCGCAGTGGAAGCTTTGGAACATGCCGTGGATCCAGATCAATACATCGTTGGGGCCGGCGATGTATTTTCTTTCAATATCTGGGGTGCCATGGAAATGAAATATCCCATTATCGTGAATCCAGAAGGGAAATTGGTCGTCCCTTCGGTTGGAGAAATTGATGTGGACGGGAAAACCTTGGCCGAGGTTCAGAATCTTGTCGTGGAAAGAGCAGAGCCCTTTTATAAAAACAGCAAGGTGACACTTACCCTTGAAGCACTGCGTTTTTTTCGTGTGCATGTGGTGGGTGAAGTGCTTTTTCCGGGAACGTATGTGGCTCAGGCCACAGACCGTATATCCGAGTTGATCGCTGAAGCCGGAGGGACAACAGAGTGGGCCTGGAAACAGCAGATTGCGCTTCGGCATACCAACGGGAATGTGGAATACTTTGACCTGGCTGCCTTTGAACAGGAAGGTGTCTTGGAGAGACAGTTTTTGGTCAATGGAGGCGATATAATTTTTGTGCCGCCCATTGCCCTGGGAAATGAGCTTGTCAAAGTGGAGGGGGATCGGGAAAATTCCGGGACGTATCAGATTCTTTCTGGCGAGAACGTGTTGGATTTTCTGCAGAGAATTCGGGCTTTGAATAAGAATACAGCGCTTTCCAAGATTACAGTCGTCCGAATGGGGAGAGATACTAAAAGCGGTAAAGAGATGGAGAAGTTGGTCAAGCCATTTTTAAATTCAGATTCCAATTTTGTTTCGTTTTTTTTGAGAAAAGGAGATCGCATTATTCTGCCTTCGAATTATGTCTATGTAAAGGGGGCAGTTCGTGTTCCTGGGGCATATCCTTATATCGTGAATTTGAGAGCAAGGGATTATGCAGGAATGGCGGGAGGCGATTACAGGTCCGGGGATATCCAGGGCGTGAAGGTCTACCATATGTGGTCAAAGAAAGTAGAAAAAGGTCCGGATGTTTTGGTGGAGCCCGGGGATGTGGTCCACTTGAACCCCACGTTTAACGAACGTCTTGGAAACTACATTCAGATACTCCCTGTCATCACGTCGTTGATTTTGGCTGCAAAGGCGGCCGGATTTTTAGGGGATTGATATCTATGGAAAGAACCGAGGCAACCAGCGAACTTACATTTTTGGACTATTTTTTCTTTTTGGTGAAACGGAAAAAGAGGATCATTATCAATGCACTGATTGTGGGTGCAGTATCTCTTGGGATAAGTTTTTTACTTCCCAAATGGTATCGAGCAGAAGGAATACTCGCGCCTCCTCAAAAAGACATGAGCCTGTTTGGAGGCGTATCTCAGATATTATCCAACGTTCCGATGAGCCGTTTGTTGGGGATGAGCGGGATAACGGAGGAAGTCGGTCTTTATTTGGCAATACTGGACAGCCGTACGGTGATGGAATCTGTAGTTAAAAGGCATCATTTGACGACAATTTACAAGAAACGCAATTTAGAAGAGTCGGTGAACGTTTTGAGGAAAAACGTGGATTTTGGTGTGGAGGATGAGGGGTCAGTAAAAATTCGCGTATTGGACAAGGATCCTCGTCGCGCAGCCGATATGGTGAACAGCTTTATCTATTGCCTCGACAGCCTCAATATTCAGCTCAACATCCAAAGAGCGAGAAACAACAGGGTTTTCATCGAGAAACGTCTGAGAGAAAATGAAAAGGATGTAGAGAAAGCAGAAAAAGCCTTAATGGTTTTTCAGCAAAAACATAACATGATCGCCCTTGAAGAGCAGACAGAGGCAGCCATCATGGTTGCGGCTGAATTACAGGCTCAGATGCTGGCTTCGAGATTCGAGCTGGGAATTCTATCGAGTGCTTTCGGGAAGAATCATTCTGGGGTTTTAAGACTGGAGGAACAGATTGCTTCCATCGAAAGGGAATTGAAGAAGGTGCGATTTGGAGAGGATCTGTCCCGAGAAGGAAAAGTGATTCGGAAAGCGGAAGGCGGCGAAGTCTTAATACCTCTCTTTGAAATTCCTGAGATTGGGCAGCAATATTTAAATCTGTTTAAAGAAGTGCAGGTTCAGAACAAACTGTACCTCTTTCTTATTCAGGAATACGAACAGGCAAAAATTCAGGAGATCAAAGATACACCCACGGTTCAGGTCATCGACAAAGCCGTTCCGCCGATCAAAAAGGCAAAGCCAAAACGGGCACTCATTGTTCTCAGCAGCATGCTCGCCGCAACCATCTTTTACATTAGCTTCATTTTTATTTTCGAATGTCTGAGGATGTTAAAAAAGGCCGACCCAGATACATATAGGAAACTGCAGCGCATTTCCGGTCAATTTCGGATCAGTCCCTCAGGAAGAGAGCGATAGAAAAATCCTTTGCAATTTTTATTTCGGAATTCCAGGGTCTATGAACATCAGGACGGGGAAAATTTCTTCCGAGCTTTCTAATGTAAAGATTGCCATACTTTTTGGCCTTTCTCAAGCGCTGCTTATTGGTCTTTGTCTACAGTATTCCTTTTACATTCCTTTTTTTATTATCGGAACCGGCCTTATTTTTTTTACCTTAAGGAATACGTTGTTTTCCGTCCTTGTCCTCGTTTTTCTCCATTTTTTTATTATCCAAGGGACGGAAGGTGTTTCGCTTACAGAGGTCCTGGTAGGATTGTATCTGTTGTCTGTCTTTTGCATCTGGTTTTTTCGGAGACGGTTTATCCAATCGAAACCTATTTTGGAGGATGGAACGGATTGGATGTTTGTTCTCTTTCTGTTTTTTTGTATCTTTTCTTTTGTTCCAGCTGTTCTGTTCGCCGTGTCTTTGACGAAGTGGTTTCGTGAACTGGTCCCTTTCCTTACGCTTCTGGTTTTTTTCCCTCTGCGTGATTCGTTAAAAAGCAAGCAAGATGTCCGCTTTGTACTTCTCGCAGTTCTTGGACTCTCCCTCATTGTGGCTTTTCGGAACCTTATTCACTATGGAAGCGCAGTGAGGGTCGCCGAGATGTACTGGCAAATCACGGCTCTAAGGGCCACAAGCAATGAGCCCCTCTTTTTTGTTCCTATGGTTGTTGCCATCAGTATTTTTCTATTTTCTCATTCTGTTCGGGTTAAGATGGCCATGGCACTCTTGTTTTTAATTTTTGGAGTGGTGCTGGTCGTTACTTTTTCTCGCGGCTACTGGATTGCCACAGGTTTTGCACTTATCGTTTTTTTTGTTTTGGTGCCCCCTGGGATCAAGATGCGGAGTTTAATTTATCTGTCCATTCTCCTCGGATTAAGCGGAACCGTTATTGCTCTATTCTTTGGGGATTTTGGTAAGTTGATTGTAAAATCTGTATTCGAAAGATTTCTCACCATCCAGAGTTTCTTTCAAGATCCATCTGTGCGCAATCGAATTCTTGAAGCCAGGGCTTTGATCCGTTTTGTAGGTGAAAATCCGGTTCTGGGTTATGGTTTGGGGAAGAACTACGAATTCATCTCTATTCTACCCAGAGAAATGCCCACTGCCTACATTCACAATGCGTTTTTATTTTTACTCTTCAAAGTGGGTTTGGCAGGATTTATTTTCTTTGTCTTATTTTACGGAGCAATGATACTCAAGGGACTTCGTACTTTTTGGATGCAGCAGGATGTGTTTCTGAAGGCCGTCCTTGTTGGGATAACAAGCTGTCTGATTGCCATGCTTCCCCTTTCTTTTTCATCTCCGCAGTTTTATCAGAAAGATTCGGTGCTACTCATTACCGTAGGAATATCGATACTACACGCGTTGGGAAAAATTCCTGAATGCACCAAACATGTAAAGATACACTAATCCACTTTTAAAAGGGAATTGGTTTATGAAAGAAAAAAGATCAAATCTGCTTGATTATGCGATTCTTTTTATCAAGTGGCGGAGAGTAATCATTATCAATGCTCTGATTATCGGTCTACTCTCCGTAGGGTTAAGCCTCATCGTGCCGTTGTGGTACAAGGGAAGTGCCACCATTCTGCCACCGCAGGAAGGGGAGGAATCCACGGGATTTTCTGCTCTCCTTTCGCAGATTCCTTTGCCATCGAGTTTGTTTAGTATGGGAGGCGTTTCACAGAGTGCCTCTTTGGTTCTTGCTTTGTTGCAGAGCCGCACAGTCATGGAGTCCGTGGTTACACAATTTGATTTGATCAAACGTTATAAAGAAAAAAATATGGAAGAAGCGGTTCGAACGTTGCGGGATCGGTGTTCATTTAAAATAGAGGAGGATGGAACAGTCACGATTTCCACCTCGGTACGTACAGGATTTTTTCATCCAAAGAGTCAAGTGAGAGAGGCCAAGCTGTTGGCCCGGGACATGACCAATTTTTTCATTCAACAATTGGATTTTATGAATAAAAGGTTGAGAACTGAGAAGGCGAAGAATGTAAGGCTTTTTCTTGAGAAAAGGTACAACGAAAACATGAGGGATTTGGCCAATACGGAAGAAGCATTGCGAGATTTTCAAGAAAAGTATGGGACCATTGCGCTGCCTGAACAAACGTTGGCCGCAATTGAAGCCGCAGCTGGATTGAAAGCAGAGATTATATCCAAAAAAATTGAATTGGGAGTTCTTAAACAGACTGTTGGAGCGAGCCATCCAAACTTTTCCAAAGCGAAAACAGAACTTGATGAATTGGAAAGGGGCTATGACACTTTTCATACGGGCGATACTTTGAAGGGCAGAGGTCTTTTCCCTCCCTTCAGCAAAGTCCCGGAGTATGGATTGGAATACGCCCGTCTCATTCGCGATATCAAGCTTCAGGAAATTTTACTTGAATTTTTATTGCCCCAGTATGAACAGGCGCGGATTCAAGAAGCCAAAGACACACCAACCATTCAAATTATTGACGAGGCGGTTCTTCCCATTCGAAAAGACAAACCCAAAAGGATATTCATTGTCCTTTTTTCAGTCATGCTCAGTGGGATTCTCAGTTTTTTTTATGCACTGGCTGTAGAAAAGTTGAGAGCAATGAAAAGTGAAGGGGGAGAGGATTTTAAAAAAATTAACTGGGTAAAGACTCAGTTAAAAGGAGATGTTAAGAACATTTTTCGAAGAAACAGAAGATAATCAGTCAAAAATTTTATTCAAGAACTGTGTGGGAGGGTGGTATTGCCCGAATTCTTCAATTCGTTTAAAACCAAGGAATCCATTCAAACGAAACAAAGTGTGTGGCTTTTGCTCCTTCAAGCAATTTTGCTCATTCCCGTGGTGCTGGGTTATACACTCGAACTCATTATCGGAATGGCAGTGATTGGTATGGTTTTTTATTTTTTCAATTCAATTGAAAATGCTATCATTTTAACACCTCTTTTTATTTATATGCCTGTTACAGTTTCCTCTTCCATGAATATTCAGGTATCGGAAATTGGCATAGTGTTGCTTATATTGGTTTATGCCAGCACGACTCTTACTTCGAAGCAGAAGAGGCCTTTTGAAACCCCGGCCCTTTTCCCAATTCTGCTTTTCATTTGTGCCGCTTTACTTTCCTTGGTCAATGCCAAGTTTATTACAGCGGGTGTTAAACAGGTCCTACGTATGGTGGAAGCTTTTATTGTTGTGTTTTATCTTACAGTCAATTACATCGAAAAAAAGGAGACAATGATAAAAGCCTTAAAGGTAATTATCATCAGTGGTGTGCTGGCGGCCCTTTACGGATTTTATCAGTTCAAAGTTGGGGGCGAGATGACCATGGGCGCAGAACGAAGGATTTTTGGTCTTCTCGGAGGTGGGTACGGCGCTTTTATCGGTTCGTCGATCGTTTGTGCCGTGAGTCTGTTTGTGTTTCAGGAAAATAGGTGGGAGAAGGGTTTTCTTGTACTTTCTCTTCCCTTTCTTGTGGTTGCATTGCTTTTGCATCAGGGGAGGGCTTGGTTTGTTGGTGTTTTTGCTGCCCTCCTTTTAACGCTGTTTCTTATTCCAAACAGAAAGAGCCTGTTCAGATTCATTGCTCTTTTTTTAGGAGTTGGTACTTCCGTCTTATTTTTGCTGAATACAAATTTGATAGGTTTTGCTCCAAAGCGCGCTGTGGAATTCGCTACGGTAACTTCTTTTCAGTTCGGATTAACCCCAGAAGAGAACAAAGGAAAATTTCTTTCGATCCTCACGCGCTTTTTTTTATGGTCAAGAGGATTTGGAATTTTTATGAAACATCCCATCTTGGGATTTGGCATTGGGAATTTACGATTTCGCAACATGATCACCGGTGAATTGGGAGACCCTTCTGAAGAAGGCATGGGACAGATTGATAATCAGTATCTCAATGTGTTGGTTGAGACAGGCATACTTGGGTTTGTTTCCTGGATGGGGATACTGTTTGTTCTCTATAAAGCGAGCAGAAAACTCCTCGATAATGCCGTGGATTGGGATGGGAAAACAATAGCATCGGCTGTCATTGGCTCATTGGTCGTCTTTTTCCTCGGGGGTCTGTTCTGGTGTATCACCGTGACGCACGAGATGATGGTTATGTTCGCTTTTCTGATGGGCTTGCTTTATGCCGGCATTAGACTCCAAAGGCAACAGTGATATTTACATGAAATCGGTTTCAAAAAAAGTGGTCCAAAACACCTTTTTCATTTTGACGGGTCGAATCGCAAGTTTGTTGTTCAATATGATCACCGTTGTTGTTCTTGCACGCACCCTGGGCGAGGAAACGTTTGGTGTTTTTTCGTACAGCCTGGTTTTTGTGGGGTTTTTTTCTCTCCTTCCAAATTTCGGGATGAAGCCCATCATCGTACGAGAGGTATCGCGGAACCGCTCCAATGCGGACGTCCTGTTGGGCCATGCCCTCTTTGCAAAGTTATCTTTCTCGATAATCGCTATTATTTTGATCAATCTTTCAGCGGTCCTTTTTTTTTCAGACGGAACCCTCCGACATTCCCTTTTCGTCCTTTCTTTTATTCTGTTGCTCTCTTCCAAATTGGATACGGTGCGAATTGTTTTTGAATCCCCATTCTATGCAGACATGGATATGAAATATCCTGTTCTGTTCGAATTGCTCGACAGTTTCCTCCAGTTGCTATGGATCCTTGTCTTTGTGTTCCTGAAGGCGCCCTACAACCATCTGTTGCTCGCCTACGTTTTTGCCCACATTCCGGGACTTGGCATCACGCTTTTTTTGTCCTGGCGCCGGATCCGTCCCCGGATCGTTTTCATGAAGAAAAAAATGTTCTGGCTTTTTAAGGAGGCGTCTCCTCTCTTTTTCTATCTCGTCTTTTCCATGATTTTTAATCGTCTTGATGTTCTCTTTTTAAAATCCATGTATGGAGAGAGGATGGTGGGAATTTACTCCGCTGCTTTTCGTCTTACCGTTCCGTTAAGCTTTATTCCCATTGCCATTGCGACGGCCCTCTATCCCCTCATGTCCAAGGCCAGAATGGAAAACGGTTCCATGCTTCCGACGGCCTTCACCCTGGGTTCCAAGGTCCTTTTGGCTCTGGGACTTTGTATGGGTGTTTTCGGCATGCTGATTGGAAAATCGCTGTTCGTTTTTCTTTACGGCGATCGGTTCGCCGAAGCCGTGCTGCCATTTCAACTTCTGCTGTGGAGTCAGGCCTTTGTCTTTGCTACCTACTTTTTGGTGGATTTTAATAATTCCCAGAACGCGCAGAAAAAGAATACACTCTCGGCGGCTGTCATGCTTGCTGTTTCCTTTTTTTTGAACTGGATTTTGATTGCTCGATTTGTTGCCGTGGGGGCTGGAATGGCAAAGATTGTTCTGGACCTCACCGGTTTTTTTGTGCTTTATCAACTCTCACGTTCGGTTGTTCCTGTAAACAGTATAAAAATATTTTTGAATACCGCAGGAGTTTTGCTTGTATTGCTTTTTATTTCAACGCGTTCATTTTTTGATTCTTTGCATTTTGGATGGAAGGTGTGTTTTTCGGGGATTTTCATGTCGGTTTTTTTAATGCGTCTATTCTCCCGCGAGGAGACGATGTTTCTAAAAAAAACACTCCGATCCTTTCTCGCAAAACCTGTACTTTTGGAGTGACATGGATACGCTCTCCATTTGCATTGTGAATTACAATGTTCGAGATTTGCTGGAAAATTGCCTTCGCTCGATTCTGGACAATGTTGGGGGAATGGATTGTGAGATTATTGTTGTTGATAATTGTTCCAAGGACGGTTCCGCCGAAATGATTCAGAAGAACTTTCCACATGCCCATCTCATTGCCAACAGGGAAAACAGGGGCTATGCGTATGGAGTCAATCAAGCCTTAAAAAAAGCGGAAGGAGAGATTCTGCTCATTTTAAACGCGGATATAAAAATTTTGCCCCAGACCTTGCACAGGACTCTCGATTTTATCAAAAAACGTGAAAAGGTTGGAATCGTTGGGTGCCGCATAAGGAATCCGAATGGTACCTTGCAGTACAGCTGTCGAACTTTTCCAAGCCTGATCAATTTTATTTCTGAAAGTTTTTTTATGGATAGAATCTTTCCTCGCAGTCGGTTGTTTGGACGACCGTTCATGACCTATTTTGATTATAAAAGAACAAGAGAAGTTGATGTTGTTTCAGGCGCTTTCATGATGGTGAGAAGAGAGGCGATAGAACAGATTGGTCTGATGGACGAACAATTCTTTATGTATGCAGAAGAAACGGATTGGTGCTATCGAGCGCAAAACGCAGGGTGGAAAGTGTATTTCTATCCCGGTACAGAAATTATCCATTACGGAAGTGAGAGTACGAAGCAGAACTCTCTATCCATGTTTATCCGGTTGCACGAAAGTCACCATAAATTTATCCGTAAGTATCATGGGGCTTTCTACCTGTTCTTGGTAAAATCTGTTTTAATTTCTGGTGTCGTTTTACGGGCAGCCGGTTTTTTCATAGGTGGCATACTGCAAAGAATACATAAGAATGAAACGCGATTGATAGGAGAAAGGTTTTCTCTTTATTGGAACACTTTGTTGTGGTATTTGGGTCTCATGAAACCAGCCCAGTGAAGAACATCGTAGAGAGCAAATGAAAATTCTGTTTTTTGATGTGAGCGGGAAAGGAGGCATTGCCCATCACATTTTTATGATGTGCCATGCTCTGGCCGAAAAGGGTGCAGAAATCCGATTGGTCACAACACGGGACAATGAGCTTGATTTAAGTCAGGCGAAATTTGATTGTCGTGCCGTCCTCAATCCACATCATCATAAAAGAGGGATGATCAACAAGGGGATAACGTATCTATTTTCTTTGGTCCGATTCTTGAGGTGTGTGATTGAGGAAAATCCAGACATTGTTCACATCCACGAACCGAAGATTCCTTTTTTGGAATACTTGTTGATTGCCTATCTTCATCAGAAACACATCAAAGTCGTCTGTTCCGTGCACGATATTCTTCCCCAGGAAAAAGGAGAAGTGACCCGATCTTTGAAAAAACTCTATCCCAGTTTTGATTGCCTCATTGTCCACACGGAAGACAGCCACCGAACCTTAAAGAGGCTTTTTCACCTGCCACAACAGAAGATTCGGGTGATCCCTGTGGGTGAATATTCCTCGATGTCAGAAAAGGCCAAGAACAAACATGCGGCCAGAGAAGCGCTGAACATCTTGCCTGACCGCCGTGTGCTTCTTTTTTTTGGGTATATACGAAAATACAAAGGATTGCTCGATCTGTTAGAGGCTCTCTCCATCGTTCGAAAAGCCGTTCCGAAAGTATTTTTAATCATTGCCGGTCAGCCCAAGGAGGATTTCAAAATTTACAAAGAGGCCATAGCAAAATGGGGAATAGAGGACATGGTTTTTTCCGATATCCAGTATATCCCCTTAAAGGCTGTCTCCACCTACTTTTCGGCTGCAGACCTTGTGGTTCTGCCCTATACCAACATTTATCAGAGCGGAATTGTGTACTTGGCTTTTGCGTACAAGAAACCCGTCATTGTCACGAATGTTGGCGGCTTGCCCGAAGTGGTGGAAGAAGGAAAGAGCGGATACATTGTTCCACCCGGCCGTCCGGAAAAACTGGCTCAGGCCATTGCGTGTGCTTTTTCGGGCATCCCGAAACTTGAGAGGATGGGGCGATATGCTTTCCGGAACGCCAAAGAAAAGTACGCGTGGAAACATATTGCCGAAAGTACACTTCGTGCATATCGTGACATCATGACCCATAAAGCATAGAGAGAATCGCATGTTTTTTCAAATACTATTTTGGATGAGTTTGATTCTCATCCTTTATACGTATGGAGGGTACTATTTTCTTTTGGCCGTTTTAGCGAAAATCGAAACGAAAAAGAGAATCCGTGACGAGAATTATTTTCCAACGGTCTCTATGGTGGTTGCTGCGTACAATGAAGAAAAGCACATCGCTGAAAAAATAAAAAATTTGTTGTCGCTCGATTATCCAAGAGAGAAGATCGAATTTGTCATCGGTTCCGATGGTTCCACAGACAAAACGGATGAAATTGTCAGGAAATATTCCAATCAAAACGTGAAGCTGTACTCTTTTACTCGCAGAGAAGGAAAGGCCGGCGTCCTAAATAAGATTGTGCCTCATACCCGAGGCGATATACTGGTCTTCTCGGATGCCAATACGATGTACAGCTCGGAATCTATAAAAAGCATGGTGCCTTATTTTGCAGATCCAAAAGTTGGCGGTGTTTGCGGCAAATTGGTTTTAATCAATCCCAACCAGAATATGGCCAGTCGTGGAGAGATATTGTATTGGGGATATGAAAATCGGCTGAAGTCTCTTGAGGGAAAAATCAAGACGGTGTTCGGTGCCACCGGAGGGATTTATGCCATTCGAAAATCCCTGTTTCAAAAACTGCCTTCCGCAAAAACCAACATCAGCGATGATTTTTTAATTCCTTTACAGGCTGTCAAACTTGGCTACGATGTGATTTATGAGGACAAGGCGGTTGCCACCGAGTTTGCGTCCGTCCGTATGCGGGACGAATTTTCGAGAAAGGTACGAATTGGGTCTGCTAATTTTTATGCTTTGACTCAAATTGCATCCCTTCTGCATCCTTTCAAAGGGTATGTTTCCTTTGGGCTCTGGTCACATAAAATCATCCGTTGGCTCGTCCCTTTTTTTCTTGTCACCACTCTTGTCAGCAATATTTTCATTGCAAAAACTCCTTTTTATTTTGTATTTTTAACTTTGCAGTTTGTATTTTATTTTATGGTTTTTTTAGGATGGATAATGACGCAACAGGGGATTCAGAACAATGTTCTCTCGTATATCTACTATTTTGCAGTGGTAAATTTCGCTCTCATGGTCGGCTTTTTCAAATTGGTGATGGGAAGGCAGAAGCCGAGCTGGACACGGTTGCATAGATAGATTGGTTTGGGTATGACAAAAACCACGGAAAAAGGTTTTCTTTTTCTTTGCGATTTTATCGCCATCAATGCGACTTTTCTAATTTGGGAAGCGATGCAGCAACGATTTGACTTCCATGTAGAATTTGGTTTTATCAACCATTACCTGTTGTCGTTGATGATTTTTGTCTTCTGGTTTTGTGTGTTTTGTTTTTTCGGTCTGTACCAAGCCTGTTTTATCTGTTCCAGAACCGATGAATTTATAACTGTGACGAAGGTGGTTTCCGCAGGTATTTTTCTTGTTTTTTTGATCACCTTCGATTTTGAAAAGGATTTGACCCATCCGTTTTCTTTAAGCCGGTTGATGGTATTTTTGTACTGGGGGATGATGATTTTATTTGTGGGGATTTTTCGGGTGCTGTTTCGAACCGTATATCGGAAGCTTTTGGAGATGGGCATTGGGCAGCGACGGACTCTTATCGTAGGATGGGGAAGAAAGGCAAAGGATCTGTACGATCAGGTACTTGAAGCGCCGGCTTTGGGATATAAGATCGTGGGATTTGTGACTCCAGAGAGAAATCCGCCGGTGGGGAACTATAAAAAGATACCGATACAGGGTCCACTGAAACATCTTGATCAGATTATTCACAGGGAGGCGATACAGGAGATACTTATTGCTCTTCCTCGCCGGTCGGAGCGTTACCTACAAGAGGTGATTTCTCAATGCAACGGCAGAGCTGTGGGGATGAAGATTGTTCCGGATTTGTACGATGTGATCATTGGGCAGGTGCGAACGAACCAGATCTACGGTTTTCCCCTCATTGAGATCTTACCGGAGCTCATGCCGCCATGGGAAAGGTTGGTCAAACGGTTGTGCGACGTTTTATTTTCTCTTGTCATTCTCATCGGTTTTTTACCGATATGGCTGATCGTTGCTCTTGTCATTCGAATGGATTCCCAAGGCCCCATATTTTATGCTCAGAAGCGAGTGGGTCGAAATGGGAAAGTGTACAAGATGATTAAATTTCGTTCGATGGTCGTGGGTGCGGAAAAGATGACAGGACCGATCTGGGCCACAAACAATGACCCCCGCGTGACAAGAGTGGGACGATTTTTAAGGCGGTTGAGGTTGGATGAAATTCCCCAATTGATCAATGTGTTGAGCGGAGACATGTCTTTGGTTGGGCCTCGACCCGAGAGGCTCTATTTTGTTAAAAAGTTCAGGAAAGTATTTCCGCTGTACAGCCGCAGATTGCACGTAAGGCCTGGGATTACCGGCTGGGCTCAGATCAAAGGAGGTTATGATCAGTCTCTGGAGCACGTGAAAAAGAAGCTGGAATACGATCTGTTCTATCTGGAGAATATGTCCCTGCGAATGGATTTGAAGATTGTACTGAGTACGATTTACGTGATGTTGCTTGGAAAAGGCCACTAGGGGGACGGTTGAGTTATTCAAGGAGAAAGGAAACCAAGATGAAGATACCCATGGTGGATTTGGTAGTGCAGTACCGCTCAATACAAAAGGAAATTGACAGGGCAGTTAAGGATGTTCTCAAGAGCGGGTGGTTTATCATGGGACCCAATGTAAAAATGTTCGAAGAGGAGGCAGCAAAGTACTGCGGTGCCAAATTCGGGATTGGCTGTGCTTCCGGAACCGATGCCCTGATGATAGCACTCATGGCCATTGGGGTGGGCCGAGGAGATGAAGTGATTACCACTCCTTTTACATTTGCTGCGACGGCGGAAGCAATTGCCCTTCTCGGTGCAAAAGCTGTTTTTGTGGATATTGAATCCGAAACGTACACTATGGATGTAGGTCAGATTGAAAAAGCGGTTACAGAAAAGACAAAGGCGATTATTCCGGTTCATCTTTACGGTCAGTCAGCGGACATGGATGCGATCAACCTCATCGCAAAAAAGCATAAACTTGCGGTCATTGAAGATGCATGCCAGGCCATCGGGGCCACTTATAAAGGCAGACGAACATGCAGCATGGGAACCATGGGATGTCTTTCGTTTTTTCCTGCAAAAAATTTGGGAGCCTTTGGGGATGGAGGAATGGTACTTACTTCCGATGAAGAACTGGCCCGGAAACTTCCAATGATACGGGATCACGGCTCGGATCGGAGATACCACCATGCCG